>CDYZ01017868.1_pt1 | contig 13006 bp, 10 predicted proteins | sample 554921 | NCBI WGS metagenome assembly CDYZ01 (sample SAMEA3182058, study PRJEB8094) | gut metagenome | biome: human; feature: gut; material: Stool; isolation source: human stools | place: Canada | collected 2012-11-26 | reverse complement strand
CCCTCGAACTCGCCCTTGCGGCAGGTGGCGAGATTGCGGCGCTCGGGACGGGTGGCGCTGTCCTCATACAGGAAGGAGGGGACCTTCAGCTCGTCCCAGATACGCTGGGCAACGCGCTTGGACATCTCGACAGCTTCCTCAACGGTCACGTCCATCTGGGGAACGAAGGGGATAACGTCGGTAGCGCCCATGCGCTTGTGCTCGCCGTGATGCTTGTTCATGTCGATGCGCTCGGTGGCGACCTTCGTCAGCTGGAAGGCGACCTCCTCGATGGCCTCGGGAGAGCCGATGAGGGTGAAGACGCAGCGGTTGTGGTTGCCGTCGGTCTGGGCGTCAAACAGGGTGCAGCCGGGAACGCTCTTGGCGGTCTCGACGAGGGCGTTATAGGTGGCCTCGTCCTTTTCCTTGGAGCAGCTGAAATTGGGGATGCATTCGATCAACTTTGCCATGGTTGTTTTCCTCCGTCAATTTATTTTGTATCGTCATTTTGCTCAGACAGGCGCGCTGCGCCCGTCCATTTTTGTTCAGCGTTGCCATTATATCGCGGCCCAACGGGGGAGTAAACAGGTTTTCTTTCTCTTTTTTCAACGGCGGCTTAATTTTTTTAAGTCATCTTCTCCTCGACGAAGCGCTGCACACACGGGGCGCTGAGCACCGCGCTGTTCCATGCCAAAACGGCATACGAGCGGATCGGCAGACCGCGCACAGGCTTTGCCTTTAAAGGCGCGCCCGGATGCGTGCTGAGGATGGACTTTGGCAGAAAACTGATGCCAAAGCCCGAGAGCACCATCTGCATCGCCATGGGCGTATCGTAGCAGTGGCAGGTCACATTCGGCGTAAAGCCGCTGCGCTGGCACTCCTGCACCAAAAAGTCGTTGTAGCTCCACAGGTCGTCCGAGCGCAGAAGACACATCGGCACACCCTCGAGCCGCTCGATGGGCACCTCGTTCAGTTCTGGCGCGGGGTCCAGGTCCTCGCGCATGATGAGCTCGAGCTTATCCTCGCCCAGAATGCGCTCCTGCAATCCGCTCGGCTCTCGCGCGGCGGTGCGCAGGAACAGCGCATGCAGCTCGCCGCGGTTGAGCGATTCAATGAGCTCCTGCGGCGAGCCCACACGGATGAAGAGCTCCACCTGCGGATAGCGGCTGTGATATTCATTTATATAATGTAACGCGTACGACATCGCCGAGTAGATGACGCCGAGCTTGATGCGCCCGCTCATACCCGTCCCCACGCTGCGCACGCTGTCCTCCACGCGGCGGATGTCCTGAAAGATCTGCTGCGTCTGCTGATACAGGCTTTGTCCCGCGTCGGTGAGGGACATGCCCTTGCTGCCGCGCAGGAAGAGCTGCACGCCGAGCTCTTCCTCGAGCTGCGCGATCTGGCGCGAGATCGGCGGCTGCGCCACGTGCAGCTCGCGCGCCGCGGCGGAGATGCTTTTCTCCTCCGCCACCGCACAGAAGTATTCCAGCTGTCTGATCTTCATCGCTCGTCCTCCATGTCATACTTTTGTGGTATGGTATGCAGATAAATTAAGTACTTTTCATTATAGCAGATCTTTGTTATAATGCAAGTTGTAAAGAAAAGCGAGAATTCCGTTTTCATTTTTATTGGTTTTTACAGAAATATTTTTATGAAAGTGAGGAACCCATCATGATCAATCTTGCAGACGATGCGATGACGATCAAGCTGGACTACGAGCTTCCTGAGTATCCGAAGTTCGAAGAGGGCTACCGTCGCGCACCCCGCCGCGAATCCCACCTGAGCGAGGCCGATAAGGCGCTCGCCATCAAGAACGCCCTGCGTTACATCCACCCCGACCATCATGAGCAGATGGCCAAGGAGTTTGCGCAGGAGCTCGAAGAGCACGGCCGTATCTATGGCTACCGCTTCCGTCCCGAGGGCAAGCTCTACGGCAAGCCCATCGACGAATACAAGGGCAAGTGCATCGAGGGCAAGGCCATTCAGGTCATGATCGACAACAACCTCGACTTCGATATCGCTCTCTATCCCTATGAGCTCGTCACCTACGGTGAGACCGGCCAGGTCTGCCAGAACTGGATGCAGTACCGCCTGATCAAGAAGTACCTCGAGCAGCTGACCGATGAGCAGACCCTCGTCGTCATGTCCGGTCATCCTCTGGGTCTGTTCCACTCCCACAAGATGGCTCCGCGCGTCATCATCTCCAACGGCCTGATGGTCGGTACCTTCGATGACCAGGAGAACTTCAACCGCGCTGCCGCGCTCGGCGTTGCCAACTACGGTCAGATGACCGCCGGCGGCTGGATGTACATCGGCCCCCAGGGCATCGTCCACGGCACGTTCAACACGCTGCTCAACGCCGGCCGTCTGAAGCTCGGCATCCCCAACGATCAGAACCTCGCCGGCCGTCTGTTCGTCTCCGCCGGTCTTGGCGGCATGAGCGGCGCTCAGGGCAAGGCTGCTGAGATCGCCGGCGCTGCCTCCATCATCGCCGAGGTCGACGATTCCCGTATCGAGACCCGTTACACCCAGGGCTGGGTCAGCCACCGCACCGACTCTCTCGAAGAGGCCACCAAGATCGCTCTCGACCACCAGAAGGAAGGCAAGCCCTGCGCTGTCGCCTATTGCGGCAACATTGTCGACCTGCTCGAGTACCTGTACAACAACAACGTCCATGTCGACCTGATGAGCGACCAGACCTCCTGCCACGTGCCTTATGACGGCGGCTACTGCCCGCAGGGCCTCACGTTCGAGCAGCGCACCGAAATGCTCGACAAGGATCCCGACGGCTTCCGTGTCCTCGTCGACAAGACGCTGCAGCATCACTATGAGATGATCTGCAAGTTCCACGAGCGCGGCACCTACTTCTTCGACTACGGCAACAGCTTCCTCAAGGCTGTTTACGACTCCGGTGTGAAGAGCATCTGCAAGAACGGCGAGAACGACCTCGACGGCTTCATCTTCCCCTCCTACGTCGAAGATATCCTTGGTCCCTGCCTGTTCGACTTCGGCTACGGCCCGTTCCGTTGGTGCTGCCTGAGCCGCAACCCCGAGGATCTGCACAAGACCGACATGGCTGCTGCCGAGTACATCAAGGCCCACAACCGCCGCTATCAGGACTACGACAACTATGTCTGGGTCCGCGACGCCGAGAAGAACAAGCTGGTCGTCGGCACCCAGTGCCGTATCCTCTATCAGGATGCCATGGGCCGCATGAACCTCGCGCTCAAGTTCAACGAGATGGTTCGCAACGGTGAGATCGGCCCCGTCATCCTTGGCCGTGACCATCACGACACCGGCGGTACCGATGCGCCCTTCCGTGAGACCTCCAACATCAAGGACGGCTCCAACATCATGGCCGAGATGGCGACCCAGTGCTACGCTGGTAACGCTGCCCGCGGCATGAGCTACATCGCCCTGCACAACGGCGGTGGTACGGGCATCGGCCGCGCCATCAACGGCGGCTTCGGTATGGTTCTCGACGGCTCCGAGCGTGTCGACACCATCCTGCGCATGTCCATGCCTTGGGATACCATGGTCGGCGTTGCCCGCCGCAGCTGGGCGCGCAACGAGAACGCCATGACCACTGTCGCCGAATACAACAAGATGTACGAGGGTCAGGATCACATCACCATGCCTTACGTCGCGGACGAAGAGCTCTGCGAGAAGGCCGTGAAGGAATACATGCACTAAAATTTACTTCAAAAAAGGGGCATAGAAATATGCCCCTTTTTTGAGCTGGATACACTCCGCTGCGCGCACTCGCTTTGCTCGCACACTTGCGGAGCGCAAAGAATCTTTCCGACGCACATGTCGTCGGAAAGATGATCTCAATTTATTTGCCGCCTGCGGGCGGCCTGGGCAGCCGCTGGCGGCTCTGCCGCCTTGCGGATGCCGCGTACCCCTTGCGGGTAAAACTCTGCGAGGCTTTTTTGACAAGCCATCGAACAGAATGCTCTTTCCAACAGTGAGAAAGGACAACATTTACTATGAAAAAGTTACTGGTCAAAAACATCGGCCTGCTGGCGACGCCGGAGGGCAAATCCGCCCATCGCGGCGAGGAGCAGGGCAAGATCAAATTCTTAAAGGATGCGTGGGTGCTCATCGAGGACAGCATCATCGCCTCCGTCGGTACCGGCGCGGTTCCCGCCGTCGAGGGCGCGGAAGTCGTCGACGCGGAGGGCCACCTCGTCACCCCCGGCCTTGTCGACGCCCACACCCACCTCATCTTCGGCGGCTGGCGCCAGAACGAGCTGGGTCTCAAGCTCCACGGCGCAAGCTATCTCGACATTCAGAACGCGGGCGGCGGCATCCAGTCCACGACGAACGCCACCCGTCAGGCCAGCGAGCAGGAGCTCGCCGCCAAGGCCTCCAAGGCGCTCGACGAGATGATGGGCTTCGGCACCACCACGGTCGAGGCCAAGAGCGGCTACGGCCTTGCCACCGAGCATGAGCTCAAGGCGCTCGAGGTCATCAAGGATCTCAACGATCACCACCTCATGGACCTCGTCGCGACCTTCATGGGCGCGCACCTTGTCCCCGCGGAATATAAGTCCAACCGCGAAGAGTACGTCCGCCTTGTGTGCGAGGAGATGATGCCCAAGGTCAAGGAGCAGGGCATCGCCAAGTTCTGCGACGTCTTCTGCGAAGCCGACACCTTCACCGTCGAAGAGTCCCGTCAGGTGCTCGAAGCGGGTCTCAAGTATGGCCTGCGTCCCAAGATCCACGCCGACGAGATCGAGGCCATCGGCGGCAGCCAGCTCGCCGGTGAGATCGGCGCGATCTCGGCTGAGCACCTGATCGTCTGCCCGCCGGAGGGCATTGCCTCCATGGCCAAGGGCGGCGTCATCGCATGCCTGCTGCCCGCGACGAGCTTCAATCTCGGCGCGGTGTTCGCGCCCGCGCGCGACATGGTCAAAGCTGGCGTGCCCGTTGCAATGGCGACGGACTTCAACCCCGGCTCCTGCCCGTGCCTGAACATGCAGTTTGTCATCAACCTCGGCTGCCTCAAGTACAAGCTGACGCCGGAGGAGGTCCTCACGGCTGTCACGCTCAACGGCGCCGCGGCGATTGACCTTGCCGACAAGGTCGGCTCTGTCGAAGAGGGCAAGATGGGCGACCTTGTCATCTGGGACGCGCCCGACCTCGACTACATCTGCTACCGCGTTGGCAGCAATCTTGCAAAAACCGTCATCAAGCGCGGCGAGATCGTGTGAGAGAACGGTAGAGGGAGAACATGATGGATCGGACTGACTACCAAATCCTCAACCTCCTCCAGGACGACAGCCGTTGCACGCTGCGCCGCATGGGAGACCTTGTGGGGCTGACGCCGCCCGCCGTGTCGGAACGCATTCGCCGGATGGAGGAAAGCGGCGTGATCCGCGGCTATCACATCGACATCGACCGCACGAAGCTCGACTGTAACATCACAGGCTTTATCTCCGTTGCGCTCGAGCCGGACAAGTATGACAAATTCTGCGATTTCTGCGCCTCGCAGAGCGCCATCATCAGCCACTATCACATGGTGGGTGAGTTCAACGCGCTGCTCCGCTTCGCCGTGCGCGACACGCAGCAGCTCGACCGGCTTCTCTCCCTCATCAAGAAGTTCGGCGACTCGCGCACCTCGATCGAGCTCAAGACGCTCTTCGACAGCAAGGAGATCCCGCTGCCGTAACACAACATTCCCTTTGCACCAAGCAGGGCGGCTTTGGCCGACTCCGCATAAGAAAACATGCGCCGTAAAAGGCAAATTTTGCACGGACTCCTTCGTTGCGCCGTCTTGCCATGCGTCAGCATGCCTGCGCCGTCGCGCCTCAGCTCCGCACAAAATTTGCTCTTTTTCGGTGCAAAGCAGTTTTGCCAATGAATTTTTGAGATGAAATCAGCTAAAAAAACTCCCCATACTGGCGTATGGGGAGTTTTTTTCGGTTGTATTTCAGCCAAAAAGGCGCAGGCAAAACCGCATGTTTTCTTATGCGGAGTCGGCCTTGGGCCGCCCTGCTTTTTTGCGCGCCGAATGTTCCCTTGCTTTTTTGGGCCATTCCCGCGCATCTGTGTGTTGCGAAGAAAGGCGAAAACTGCTATACTTTAATTTACTGAATGAGCATCATTTGGGGAGGGAATCTATCGTGCAGCTTGAACAGAAGCAGACGCTGAGCCAAAAGCTCGTGCTGACGCAGACGATGCGCCAGTCGCTCGACTGTTTGCAGCTCTCCGCGCCGGAGCTGAGCGAATACGTGCAGGAGGTCGCGCTCTCAAACCCGCTGCTCGACGTACAGTCCCCCACCTATTACGAGACCGAGCTCCCCAGCGAAACCGCGCCCGCCGAGCGTGAACCGCTCGAGGTTCGCGAGACGGACTCGTGGCGCGGCGTCACCTCCTCCGGTATGGAGGATGTGCAGGACTTCACCGCCTTTTTGACGCGCGAAAAAACGTTCCGCGACCACCTGACCGAGCAGATCGGGCAGATGAAGCTCGTCGACGACGAGCTTCTGCGCCTGTGCCGCTTTTTGATCGACTGCCTCGACGAGCGCGGCTATCTCGACTGCCCGCTCGAAGAGCTGTCACGCGAATTCGACATCCCGCTCTTCTCGCTCGAGCAGGCGCTGTTTGCCGTGCAGATGCTCGACCCGCCGGGCGTCGGCGCGCGGAACCTGTCGGAATGCCTGACGCTCCAGCTTGCGCAGGACCGCTCGCTCGACCCGCTGGCACTGAAGATCGCGCGCGACGGCTTAGAAATGCTCGGAAAGCGCAACTTTTCCGGCCTTGCCGTTCTGCTCGGCGTCAGCGTCGGTGAAGCCAGGGCCGCTGCGGCCAAGATACTCGCGCTTAACCCGATCCCCTCGCGCAGCTTTGCCGGCAGCGAGCAGATCGCCTATGTCGCCCCCGACGCGGAATTTTCCGTGCAGCAGGGCCAGCTCGTCATCGAGCTCAACGAGCGCATTCTGCCGCGCCTGTCCGTCAACGCCGAATACGCCGCGCTGATGAACACGAGCGACGACCCCGAGGTCCAGCGCTACGTGAAAGAAAAGCTCTCCGAAGCACAGGCCCTCATCAAGGGCGTCCACACCCGCTGCGACACGCTCGTACAGATGCTCACGCTCATCGGGCGCGAGCAGCACGGCTTTTTCTGTGGCGGCGAGGCACTGCTGCCCGTGACGATGCAGCAGCTTTCCGAAAAAATGGGCGTCAGCACCTCCACCGTGAGCCGTGCGGCGCAGAATAAATACATTCAGTTCCAGGGCAGGATCATCCCCGTGCGCAGCTTTTTCACCACGGCGATCCGCCCCGACGCGGCAGTCTCGTCCCACGCGGTCAAGCAGCGGCTGCAAAGCCTCATTCGCGCAGAGGACCCGGCCGCGCCTCTCTCGGACGAGGCGCTTCGTCTGACGCTCTCGGCTCTCGGCATCGAGGTCAGCCGCCGCGCCATCGCCAAGTACCGCGCGGAAATGGACATTCCGTCCTCGTCCCAGCGCAAAAAGCGCTGAGCGCGGGGCGCGATCCAATATTTTGTCAGGAGGAGCATGCTCTATGGCCAGCGTCTACGACCGCACCGACATCTACGACCTCTTCGACTCCCCGAAAAAGGATGCACAGACCCTCTCCCACTGGCAGACCGTTTTCGACGGCAGGCCCATTCGCTCGGCGCTCGATGTGAGCATCGGGACGGGCTCGCTCACGCTGCCGCTCGGGCAGCTCGGCGTCTCGCTGTACGGCTCCGATTTGAGCGGCAGCATGCTCGCGCGCTGCCGCAAAAAGGCGGACGAGCGTGGCATCGCCATCGACCTGCGGCAGAGCGATTTCCGCGACCTGACGTCTCATTTTGACCGCAGCTTCGACTGCGTGATGAGCACCGGCAACTCGCTTGCCTACGTGACAAACAACGAGATCACCGGCGTTTTGGAGCAGATGGACGCGCTCGTGGAGCCCGGAGGCTGCCTCTACTTCGACCTTCGCAACTGGGACCGTATCGTGGGGCAGAAAAAGCGTTTTTACTGCTACAATCCCGCCTTCCTGCCAAACGGCGACCGCGTGAACCTCATGCAGGTCTGGGACCATTTATCCGACGGCTCCATTGTCTTCAATCTTGTCTACACCTTTGAGCGCGATAACAAAATCTTCCAAAAAGAGCGTTTTGAGGAGCACTACCACCCCGTGCCGCAGAAATTACTGCTCGACAAGCTCACGCAGCTCGGCTATCAGGACATTCAGGTCAAGGCCTTCCCCGTGCAGTTCGGCGCGTTCGATATCGAAAACACCGAGTGGTACTGCGTGCTGGCGCACAAAGCAAAATAATCGTTGCCTTTTTCCGCAAAAAGGGCATGATAAGAAAGTCATATCACGCGCGGCGGTAAACGCCGCGCGTTTCAACAGGAGGAAAACTATCATGGACGGTATGAAAAATATCAGCAAAGCAGAGGTCCTGACCCTGCGCGATCAGGTCGCCTATCAGTCCGGTCAGGTCGTCAGCCGCACGCTGGCGCAGAACGAGCACGTGAGCGTCACGCTCTTCTCGTTTGACAAGGGTGAGGAGATCAGCACCCACGAATCCGGCGGCGACGCGATGGTCACCTGCCTCGACGGCGTGGGTCGGATCACGATCGACGGCGTCGAGCACATCCTGCACGAGGGTGAGAGCATCGTCATGCCCGCGCGCCATCCGCACGCGGTGTACGGTCAGGAGCAGTTCAAGATGCTGCTCGTCGTTGTGTTCTGATCTTTTTATTTACCGAAAAGGTGCGAAAGCAGTCTGCTTTCGCGCCTTTTTTGCGCCTTTACCGCAAGGTGGCGCATTATCGCGCCGCATGCTTCTTTGCGTGGCCTGAATGAAGCTTCATCCATCGGCCCAATTTTTCGCTTCCGATTTTAACATATCATTTTCTCATTGATACTTGACAAAATGTAATGTCATGGTATAATGAGGCCAATTTCCACTGTAAAGGAGGCGATCGTTTGAACACCATGGTTACATCCAAAAATGTCAATTTTGGAGTAAGCTGGCGACTGATCGTTGGCGTAGAGGGGCATTCGTCCGAATCTATGTCGTCGAAGCAGTCGGCAGCGGTTTGATCGACCTCATTTTCCAAGGCTCGGTTTGATTCGCTGCCTGCAATGATCGGCAGCATGGATCCGGTATGCTCCATTGATCTGGCAAAGCACTTGTGGAATGTTCCACAAGCATGGGAGTATCCCCTTGCAATGTCAGAGCGCGGGAACAGACCGGTTTTTTTGTTACCCAAATCATTCAGGACGGGGCATTTTTGCCCCACCGCCATGAAAGGAAATTTTTTACCATGAAACGCAAGCTCACCGCCAAGGAATACACCTATGTTGCCAGCATGCTCTTCGGCCTGTTTTTCGGCGCAGGTAACCTTATTTTCCCCATGCACCTCGGCCAGATGGCCGGTTCCAACGTTTGGCAGGCCATTCTGGGGCTTCTCATCACGGGCGTGGGCCTGCCGCTGCTCGGCGTGGCCGCGCTCGGCATCAGCCGCTCCAACGGTCTTTTTGACCTGAGCAGCAAGGTCAACCGCCCCTACGCGATGTTCTTCACCTGCGCGCTGTATCTGACCATTGGGCCGTTTTTCGCCATTCCCCGCTGCGCGACGACGTCATTCACCGTGGGACTTGAGCAGGTGCTTCCGCAAAATGGCAGTAACACACTGTACCTGCTGCTCTTCTCGGCAGCGTTTTTCGCCGCGGCGCTCTTTTTCGCACTGCGCCCGGGCAAGATCCTGACCTGGGTCGGCAAAATTCTGAACCCCTGCTTTCTCGTCTTCCTCGCCATTCTGGTCGTCGTCGCGCTCCTCTCTCCGAGTGCGGCCATCGCGGATGTCGAGCCGCTCGGCGACTACGCGTCCCAGCCGTTTTTCGCTGGTTTCCTCGAAGGGTACAACACCATGGACGCGCTGGCGAGTCTTGCCTTCGGCATCATCGTCGTGCAGGTCATCCGTGACCTCGGCGTGGACGATCCCACCGCTGTGGCGGGGAGCACCGTCCGCGCGGGCATTTTCAGCAGCCTTCTGATGGCGTTCATCTACATCGCCGTCACGATCGCCGGCACGCAGAGCCGCGGCGTGCTTGAAGCCAGCGAGAACGGCGGCACGGCGCTCGCGCAGATCGCGCAGCACTACCTCGGCTCCGCCGGTCTCTTCATCCTCGCCGCCACGGTGACGCTCGCGTGCCTCAAGACCGCCGTCGGTCTCATTACGAGCTGCGCCGAGACGTTCAGCGCGCTCTTCCCCGACGGGCCAAAGTACCGCATCTGGGCAATCATTTTCAGCCTCGTGTCGCTGCTGTTTGCGAACCTCGGCCTCAGCGCCATCATCAGCTATTCGCTGCCGGTGCTGATGTTCCTCTATCCGCTCTCCATCGCGCTCATTGCGCTGGCGCTGCTCGGTAAATTCTTCGGCCACGACCGCACGGTGTACTGCTGGACGATCGGCTTCACGCTCATCGCTGCCGTTTACGATCTGATCATCGCGCTGCCCGAGAGCGTGTTCAACGCCATCCACGGTCCGGCCATCAAGGCGTTCGGTCAGCAGTACCTACCGTTTGCCGACCTCGGCCTCGGCTGGATCTGTCCGACGCTTATCGGCGCGGCCATCGGCCTTATTCTGCACTTCATGCGCGGGAACAGGGCCAAGGCGTGAACCCCTTACAAGTCAAAAATCCGTCCGGTCGATGACCGGACGGATTTCTTTTATTTATCGCGTGTTTTCGCCGCTCACAGCGTCGCGGCAAACTTCGTCACCGCGGCAAGGCCGTCTCTGAGCGTGTTGACGTCGCAGGCGTAGCCGACGCGCATGCTGTGGGGCTGCTCGAAGCAGTCGCCCGGCGTGACGAACGCACCGGTCTCGTGGTACATGCGCTTGCAAAACTCGTAGGAGGGGATATCGAAATCGTAGTAAACGAGCGCGGTCGTACCGGCTTTGGGCTTGGTGTAGAAAAAGTGCGGATTTTCCTTGATCCAGTCATCGAGGATGGCGAGGTTCTCGCGCACGATGCGCTGATTGCGCTTGAGCATCACGTCGCTGTGGCGCAGGGCGATGGACGCGATCGCATCGTCGAACATGCCGCAGCTAATTAAATTGTAGTCGCGATGCGACAGGAACGCCTTGCGCGCCGCTTCATCGTGCGTGGCGATCCAGCCCATGCGAAGGCCCGCGAGCGAGAAGACCTTGGACATGCTGCTGACCGAGATGCCCTTTTCGTACAGGTCGACGATGGATTCGCACCACTCGTCCTCCTGCGTCAGGTGGCGGTAGACCTCGTCACAGAGGATGTACGCGCCCACGCCGCGGGCGATCTCCACGATGCTCCCCAGCAGTTCCTTACTCATCAGCGCGCCGGTGGGGTTGTTGGGGTTGTTGATGCAGATCATTTTCGTCTCGGGCGTGACGAGGCTCTTGAGCTCATTCAGGTCGGGGAGATAGTCGTTTTCCTGCTTTAGGTGCATGATGGCGACGTCCGCGCCGATGGCCTCGGGGATGGAGTAGAGCTGCTGATAGGTCGGCATGATGCTGACCACGCGGTCGCCCGCGGAAATGAGCGAGCAGAACACATGATGGTTCGCGCCTGCCGCGCCGTGCGTGAGCACGACCTCGTCGGCTTTGATCGTGTGATAGAGCTTGGAAATACCGCTGCGCAGCGCTTCGCTGCCCCAGATATTGCCATAGGTCAAGCGCTGGGCACAGAAGTCCTTCAAAAAGTCCTCCTTGTTCTCGCCCGTGAGCTCGAAAAGCTCGTCGAGCGAAACGGAGTCGACGCAGGTCTCGGCGATGTTGTAGAGCGCACCCACCTCGTACTCATTCATCCATTCTTCCACAGCAAAGGGCTTGATGTTCATATCGTTCTCCTTTTCTCTATAAAAAAGTAACAGCACCCACGACCCAGCCTTATCCGGTCGCCCGGAATACCTACGGCTCAGTCATGGATGCCTTTTCTCCCCGGCCGGTGCCAAAGGAGGCATTTCATATCAGATTGATTGTATTATAATACAGTTTTTCAGATTGTCAAGCGGGAAAACGCAAAATGTTCAATCTCTTATCGGGTGAATATTCAGTTTTCCGCATTGCTCGCGCAGACTTTTCCCGCCGCCGCGCCGCACAGCGCTTTTTTCTTGCGCTTTTGCGCGCGGACTGCTATACTGGGAAAAAACGGCGAAAGTGAGAACGATCATGCCGAATTTTGATCCGTTAACTTACCGATATTCTTCCCGCCGCAACGTGGTCTACGCCAAAAACGGCGTGTGCTGCACGTCCGTTCCCCTCGGCGCACAGGTCGGCCTCGACGTGCTGAAAAATGGCGGCAACGCCGTCGATGCCGCCGTCGCCATGGCTGGCGCGATGCCGCTGCTCGAGCCGACGGGCAACGGCCTTGGGTCCGACTGTTTCGCGCTCGTGTGGATCGAGAAGGAGAAAAAGCTCTACGGCTTGAACGCCAGCGGCGTTGCGCCGATGGCGCTGAGCGCGGACGAGGTTCGCGCAAAAGGCTTTTCCGAGGTGCCCGAGGAAGGCTGGCTCCCCACGATGGTCCCGGGCGCGCCCGCGGGCTGGGCGGCGCTCAATGCGCGCTTTGGCACAAAGCCGCTCTCCGAGCTCTTCGCCCCCGCCATTTCCTACGCCGAAAACGGCTATGCCGTGCCCGTCAATGTCGGCAAGCTCTGGGCGCGCGACAGCAGGCGCATCGCCAGGGTCATGGCGCAGGACCCCGCCCCCTATGAATACTGGTGGAAGAGCTTTATGAAGCCGGACGGCTCGCCGTACCGCGCGGGCGATGTCTTCCGTTTCCCCGCCTATGCCGACACGATGCGCTCCCTCGTCGAGACGAACTGCGAGAGCTACTATCGCGGTGAGCTGATGGAAAGGATCGTCGCCCATTCGCGCGGCACGGGCGGCTACTTCTGCGAGGACGACTTCAAGAACTACCACCCCGAATGGGTCGAGCCCATCACGCAGGACTACCGCGGCTACACCGTCTGCGAGATCCCGCCCAACGGCCACGGCATCACGGTGCTGATGGC
>CDYZ01036918.1_pt1 | contig 13009 bp, 9 predicted proteins | sample 554921 | NCBI WGS metagenome assembly CDYZ01 (sample SAMEA3182058, study PRJEB8094) | gut metagenome | biome: human; feature: gut; material: Stool; isolation source: human stools | place: Canada | collected 2012-11-26 | reverse complement strand
GTATGAATTGCTGCCACACCGTTGACGCTGTAACCGTAATGGATGTCGATGTGTGCCATGTGCACTCTTTTATCCTTATCGATGATCTGAACTTTTTCGTCCTTATATTTCTTTGCCACACGGTCACTCAGCTCCTTGATGATGGGAACCAGCTGAGGAACTACCTTTTCAATATAAGCCAGAGGCCACTTTTCCAGAGCTTCTGCCAGGATGGTGTGGTTGGTATACGCGCAGGTGCGACTTACGACGTCAATGGCTTCATCCATGGTGAAACCTTCCTCAGTGGTGAGGATACGGATCAGCTCAGGGATAACCATAGTAGGATGGGTATCGTTGATCTGGATTGCCACATGTTCAGGCAGAGTATGCAGATCATAACCCTTTTCCTTTACTTCCTTCAGGATCAGCTGGGCACCGTTGCATACCATGAAGTATTCCTGATAGATACGCAGCAGATTACCTGCCTCATCGGAATCATCGGGATACAGGAACAGAGTCAGGTTCTTCTCAATGGCTTCCTTATCAAAAGTGATGCCCTTCTTTACCAGACTCTCGTCTACGGTCTCGACATCAAATAAATGCAGCTTGTTTAGGCCGTTCTCATAGCCTACCACGTCAATATCATACAATACGGAAGTCACCTTACGGTCACCGAAAGCTACTTCAAACTTGGTGCCGGTGTTGTTCAGCCAGGAATCCTTCTGGATCCAGTCGTTCTTCTCAGCATTCTGCAAATGATCCTTGAATACCTGCTTGAACAGACCGAAGTGGTAGTTCAGACCGATACCGTCTCCGGGAAGTCCCAGGGTAGCGATGGAATCCAGGAAACAGGCTGCCAGTCTGCCTAAGCCCCCGTTACCCAGAGAAGGTTCGGGTTCTGCCTCTTCGATGTCTGCGATGGTTTTGCCGTTTTTCTTCAGGATATCGCTCAACTCCTCATAGATGCCTAAATTGATCAGATTGTTGGATAACAGCTTACCGATCAGGAACTCCATGGAAATATAATATACCTTCTTGTCTCCTGTAATGGCGGGAGTCTCTGCCATCTTCTCTTTGGTCAGCTGCAATACTCCGGTGTACAGCTGTGCATCGGTGCAGGCACCGATATTCTTGCCATATAATTTGCCTGTGATTTCATTTAAAGTCTGCTCTAAATTCATTTCAAACTCCATTCTGCACGATAGTTTTATTTTTGCCAAAATGAATGTACCGTGCCACACTCATTTTTTCATATTCTTTTTCTTTGTCTGGGTACTATACTTATTTTTGGTATCCCATCCCCTTGTCTCAGCTGTGCCCGGGTATTTCCTATCCTTTTTGGCCTCCATACCCTTCCTGCCGCTGCGCCCGGGTATTTCCTGCACTTTTTGGCCTCTATACCCTTTTTCCCGCTGCGCCTTGGGTATTTCCTGCACTTTCCAGCTTTTCATACCCTCGCAATACTGAGATTTTGTGTATGTCGTTCTCTTACAATACACAGGATAGCATAGGAAAACGTTTTCCGCAACCTTTTCTTTAATTTTCCTGATTTTTTGTGCAAAATAGCTTAACAGATAATGTCCTTATAGTACATTTTCACGATACTGTGGGGCATGATTACCTGATGCCCTTCCCCGCCGTTCATCAGCTGGTGTACCTCTTCCACGGCTCTGCTGGAGATGCTGTAGAAGTCCTGCCTTATGGTATTCATCTGCTTGCCGACATATCCCATCAGGGTGATACCATCGAAGCCGCACACCGGACGGAAAATATCCATATCGATCAATGCATTCATGGCACCTATGGCCATCAGATCGGAAGCGCAGACCACCACATCCTTATTCTTCGCATATTTCAATGCCACGTTTCTTGCCGTCAGCTCACTGAAGTCTCCCTGTCTGACCATCATGGTCAGATCCAGATCCTTCACCAGACGCTTCATCCCCTTCAATCTCTGATCCGTGACATAACCGTCTCTTCTGCCCGCAATGTAGAGCACTCGTTTACAGTTGTCATCCAGCACGGTCTTCTTCGCCACATCATACTGGGCCTGTTCCTGATCAATGCTGATGGATGTAGTCCTGGAATTGACAATCGGCGCATCCACTACCACACAGGCAAACTGTTTCTCCCGGATCAGCTTCTGCAGCACCTTGTCCTCCTTAGACATGCCATAGATCACCACGCCGGAAATACTCTGGGACAGAAAAGATCTTGTGATCTCTTCCGCCGTCATCCCCGCGATCATGGACGGAAAGATTGTCACAACTTCCACGTTCAGTTCCTTGGCCTTATCCAGTGCCCCTACCAGATACTGCATGAAGATCTGGTCAATGGCCTGGGTCTGTCTATTGGGATCCAGCACCAGCGCGATTCTTCCAAACTGCTTGGAGGAAAGCGCCGCAGCAATGGAATTCGGAATATAATTCAACTCCTTGATGGCGTCCTGTACCTTTTTCTTCGTCTCTTCACTGACATTAGGATAGCCATTTAAGACCTTGGATACTGTGGAAATAGCCACTCCGGCATGTTTTGCAACTTCTTTGATCGATACCATAAATCCCCCGTTCCGTCCGCAGCTCCCTGCGGTCGTCATTCTCGGTTACCATACAATTACGGTTTGTTTCATTTGACGTTTACCTATATATTCTCTATACTATAATTTAACGACAAATTCGTCAATGTACAGCATTTACGAAATATAGTGTGATTTTTTGGAAAAGGTTTTCCAAGGCAGAATAAATCGGACAGTGCAAGCGCCAGAAAGGCTACAGATACCATGGCAGTAATCAAAAGTGTGGAAGAAAAATATATGAAGGAAGCTCTGAAGCAGGCGAAAAAAGCCTATGCCCTGGGGGAGGTCCCCATCGGCTGTGTCATTGTACATGAAGGTAAGATCATCGGTCGTGGTTACAACCGGAGAAATACAGACAAGAATACATTGGCGCACGCAGAGATCACAGCAATCAACAAAGCCAGCAAAGTGATCGGCGACTGGCGTCTGGAAGAATGCACGCTCTATGTGACCCTGGAACCCTGCCAGATGTGCGCCGGTGCCATTGTGCAGGCCCGTATCCCTGAAGTAGTGATGGGCTGCATGAATTCCAAGGCGGGATGTGCAGGTTCGATCCTAAATATACTGGAAATGCCCCAGTTTAACCATCAGGTGAAGGTTACCCGGGGCATTCTGGAAACGGAATGCAGCCAGATGCTGAAGACTTTTTTTGAAGAGCTCCGCATCCGGAACAAACAGGAGAAAGCTGCCAGAAAGGCATCAGGCGATCTCTCGTAAGCTTTCTTCCTGTGTCTGGTTCTGTTCGGTTGTTTTTCTTCTATGCTTCGGTAATCGGGAAATCGCTCTTCCCGTTTCATAAAGTCCCATCGGCACAAAGAGGATCAAAAATACATAGTACGGAAATACATATCTGCTCTGCGCTTCCCAGATGATACTGAACAGGAAGCCACCTACTATGCCAATCAACGGCAGCCACAATGCTGTCGGAATTTCTTTTTTTTGCCACCATCTTCCGCACAAAGCAATTCCAAGTACAAGTCCTGCCAAGTATACGATACTCTGGTAATAATTGGCCAGCTTCCATACGGTTTCATGTATGTTCCCATAGTACAGACTGGTAATCCCGGAGGACAGCGGTTCTCCATCCGTATCAAACGACTCTGTTGCCTTGAGGCTGGAAAACAGCGGTTCGATCCATTGATCTTCCAGTTTTCTCTTAAAGAAATCTCTGGCCATAGCCGGATTCTCCCGGAACTCCCGCAATCGTTCTCGAATATATTCCTTTCCTTCCTGTGCGGCAGGCTCCTGTTGAAAATCATGTTCTGCAAACGTGGTTTGCTGATAGCGATTGTACACCCCGGCCATGCCATCCGTCTCCTGTAATCCCATCGCAATCCAGAGAATGCTCGGAATGCCAATGTCACTGGGATATCCGGAACGGTATTCATACATTACATCTACCGCTTTCACCGTCAGTGCTGCCGTCAGAAGAATTGCAAACCCTGCCAGCAGATATTGTCCCTTCTTTTTCTTCAGGCAGACCAGAACTGCATAAATTCCCACTCCAATGAGTATGATCCATGTATTTTTCCGGGCAAGCACAGCAATCCCTGCCACACATGCCGCCAACGCAATATACCTCTTCTTCTCATAATGTTCATAAGCAGACACCGCCCAGAACATTACCATTCCAAAGCTGATACTGAGCACGTCCCCGTAAATATACGGTAAATACAGCAAAAAAGGAATACAGCCCAACATCATAATACAATATATGATTCTAAATATGGCTCTGTCTGTATTCAGTTTCAGGAAACCGTATCCTGCCAGAATCGCCAGTACCCACCATATTACATGCAGGATTTTTGCCGGAGTATAATTGAAATTTCCAAACAGGGCAAACAATATCTCATACAATATTCCCAGCCCTTTTTGCTGTTGATACATCCCGACATAGCCTCCGGAGCACAACATAATGAAGTTGCCATCCCGGCAATATGCTGCAAATGCCGTGGCGCTGATCTGATCTCCTACCGGATAATAGGGATTGTTGAGAACGTAGATACTTCCCAGCAGAAACGCAGTAACACTGGTTGCCAACAATGTATAGATGCAGATTTTTTCCTGTTTTTCCTGATTTTGAGCATTCAGCCATTTATCTCCCTCATAAACAAGGACAGATGTCAGCAGGAAAATAACAAAATGTTTCCAGGTACTGTCTTTTATCAGGAGATTTCTGATGCTGTAATCCACCGTTCCGTAATAAGAATACCGACAGGACCAGTAACTCAGGACCAAAAGAATGGGAATCAGACAGACAAGAAATATTCCCAACAGAATACGGTATATTTTTTCCATTAATGTTCCCTCATTTTTATCTTATAGTTCCACATAATTTCTGTCACCGACATATACTGCCAGCTTTTCATTCTCATATTCCAGTATCGGTGCTTCCCCTTCCGGAAATTGCTGTTCAAAGGCTTCACGCATTTCTGTCCGTACGACGTAAGCGGTCCGCATTTCCGTGGGCAGCGTCGGGGGATACCATTTCGTACTGGTGAGCCACCAGTATCCGGAAAGACTGGCCATGGTATAGGAATGTCCCATCGTCACCCGGCCGTCCGTGATCAGACAGATCCGTTCGGCATCCCAGAATTCTGCATATCCGTAGTCGATTCCCGCTTCTGTCAGATAATCCGCCACTTCCTGATATTCCTTCAGGTTATCCTGTGTGGTGGCCGCTTCACAGTAGGTGTATTTCAGATTCAGCACCGCGAACAGCGCTACGGCCGTTAAGATCAGACCAGCGAACACCGGCTGTCCTTCCGACATATGATCCACCATCACCGCTACCAGAACAGCTGCTGCGAACCATGCCATGAAAAAGTAATAATGGGCCGCCTCCGCGCTGGTGATCCCGATGATAAATGCTGTGACTCCCACAGAAGCAAGGAGAATTGTCAGTGCATCTTTTTGTCTGTCTGTGCTCTCTGTATTTTTCCGGAACACATACCAGAGTCCATACCCCAACAGGATCAGGAACACCCAGACAAGAAGCTGCATCAGAGAAGCAAAGCTCCCTACCTTTGCATTTCCCACCAGCCCAAAGTTCTCCAGCAGGGCTGCCGGAACCCCAACAAGCAGTTTCTCTACTGCCTCTCCCGGCTGCAGCAGATAGACTGCATAATCTCCTCTGCCGCCGTACAGACAGGATACCAGAAAAGCAAGTACAAGACTTCCCACATAGGCTGTGGCAAGATAACGTCCACCGGGCAGCTTCTGCCGGAGATGTCCGGATTCCATGAATAAAGCGATCACTTCCACTACAAGCAGTGGCAGGATGATGACCTGCAGACATCTCTGTCCTCCACAGTTCAGCAAAACTGCGGCAACAAACAATACCAGCCACTCCAGAAAGGTCTTCCGGGTCATCTGCCGGTTTTCTTTTAATTTCAGGTAAAACAGGATATTAAAAAACAGAAAAATGCCATGAAACACATAATACTCTGCAAATAGGAATAAAAGCAGCGCTACAAAAGGAACCATCTGCCCCTCATTGCGAAAACCGTTGATTGGCAGCGCACACAATACCAGCAATGCCGTAATTGATGCCGGTCTGCTCAAAGATAATTTTCTCAGAAAAAAATAAAATATCCCCAGCAAAATCGCACCCAATAGAACGCAGGTAATCCCCGCCGCCGTCTGCATACTGCCGGTGATACCGTAAAATACGGCTGCAACCGTAGGCATTCCAATGATCCGTCTTTCCGTGCTGGAGATCCAGTCGTTGGGTGTAATATCCTTCTCCACCCAGATCTCCCGGGCCAGCAAAGCCTCTGCTGCAATATCCGAATCCACATGTTGTGCATATTTACACAGGTTCAGGTAGCAAAATACTCCCAGATATATCAGTAAAAGTGCACCTATTATCCATCCCAGCAGGGATATACTTTTTCGCTCGTTTCTCATGGATCCTTCTCCGTAGGCAACTATCTTTCGACAAAATTACATATTATTTTGATTATAACACTCTTCCCTGTTTCCTTCAAGGCAAAGAGGCTTGACAAAAACCGGGGAACAGGATACACTAAAAAGGCCGTACATGTCCGGTATCATGGGAATAGTGATGAAACTCGGTCTTACGCAATGGGAATCTACGAACCGTGTCAGGTTGGGAACAAAGCAGCACTAAGTAGAACCTTCCATGTGCCGTGAGGAAACTGGGTGGAGCTGTTATCCTGGTCCGGCATGTGCGGTTTTGATATTTAAAGTGTTCTGTGAATTCATGGATAAGTCAGTTAAGAGGTTATAGATTGTGTCAGGCGATATGTCATCCCCTTTTTCGGTTTCCAACAGCATAGCATCCGTTTCCGGCGACCTGCCTCCCCAAGATGCCGCATGGTTCCGGAAAATCATGTCCGACTGCATCCTGTGTCCCAGGGCCTGTCATGCCGATCGCCTGGATGGTGGCATGGGATATTGTGGCCAGACGGCAGATATTATGGCTGCCAGAGCCTCTCTGCATTATTGGGAGGAGCCCTGTATCTCCGGTACTTCCGGTTCCGGTACCGTCTTTTTCTCCGGATGCAACCTGCGCTGTGTCTTCTGCCAGAACCATAACATCGCTCTGGGGAAAGCCGGACGAGTCATCACTCCCGAACATCTGGTGAAAATCTTTCTACAATTACAGGAACAGGGAGCTAACAATATCAATCTTGTTACCCCCACACATTTTCTTCCCCAGATCGTCATTGCACTGGAGCAGGCAAAACAGCAGGGGCTACATCTTCCCATTGTATACAATACCAGCAGCTATGAATCTCCGGAAGCACTACACCATCTGGAGGGACTGGTGGATATTTATCTTCCGGATCTGAAATATTTTTCCCCTGAACTTTCCACTGCGTATTCCCACGCTCCAGATTATTTTGAAACTGCCTGTGCAGCCATTTCGGAAATGTATCGCCAGGTGGGGGATCCTGTCATTGACGAAGATACCGGATTAATGCAGCACGGAATGATTGTCCGCCATCTGCTGCTCCCAGGACAGACGAAGGATTCCAAAAAAATCCTGCGCTATCTCCATGAGACTTACGGAGATCATATCTATATTAGCATTATGAATCAATATACACCTCTTCCGCAGGTGGCAGATATTGAAGCACTCAATCGCACAGTGACACCGGAGGAATATGACCGGGTGCTGCGCTTTGCGGAGCGAATCGGCATTGAACAGGGCTTCCGGCAAGAGGGAAGTTCCGCCTGTGAAAGCTTTATTCCGGAATTTGACGAGCGGGGACTGTGATTCTCTCACAGTTCCACTGCGATCAGATAATATCCGAAATCCCCTTCCCATGCCGGTTCTCTGGTTCCTTCAAAACTTTCAAAGCCAAACATTCTGGCTACCTGTTTTTCTCTTTCATAAAAATTACCCGGGACTCCTATGTAATATTTCACTTCCCCAGAGGCTTCCTGACGCATTAATAATAAATGTCTGTAATTATAATAGCCATGTAACAAAAAACTGTTGTGGGTCATCTGATAGCAACGCTCCCGCAACACAACGAAATCCTCCGGACCCACGGAAAGAAATTCTCTGGCATCCCGGAAGGGATGGATGTGGGGGTAGATACTGCTTAATTGCTCCCATTTGGTGTCTTTCATGTGGAGAGTGTGTTCCGTGGCAGTTTTTTTCGAGCTCCGGGCTTCCGATCCACTGACCATTTTTTCGTTTGTGACTACGGTTTCTGCCACTTTTTCGGTCTGTTCACGGGCTTGCCTGCCTTGCTCCTGCACCCGCTCCCGCTGCATCTCCCTATTTTGGGCTTCCTGCTGTTCTGTCTGTATCGGCCGCTTTGCCTGCTCCGGCTGGTTTCCACCTTGCCCCTGTCCTTCGATTTCCCCCACCGTAACCGGTGCAATCGCAGTCACAGGCGCAGGTACTTTCTTCGCACCAGCCGCTCCTGCAAACCGCCCTATGATCTCAAAATTACGTTCCAGGGGAATGCGTATCCCCAGTGTCGGCTCCCAATCCGCTTTTCTGAAAATTCTTTTTTCACAGGAAATGGTTCCCCGTTCTGCCGTCATTTCACATAATAGTTCTTCTCCGCTTTCCCGCTGCAGATACAGCAGCATCTCCTTGCCAGACACGATCCCCTGTCCTCTCAGCTGCACCATCAGAATCTCTTCCTTTTCCCAGCTTTCCAGCTTTGCATACCCGGCTCCCCGGATCCGTTGCCCGTTTTCCTGTAATTCCAAATAGCTGATCTGTTTCCGATATGACATAAAATCCCCCCGTATAAAGTTTCTATCTAACTTTATGCGAGGGGTTGTCCTTAATATTCCTGGCTGTCCAGATATTTCATATAATTTACGACCATCAATGCGATCTTGAAAGTCAGTGCATCATCAAAGCTCCGCAGATCCAGGCCGGTGCTCTTCTGAATCTTCTCAATACGATATACCAGCGTATTACGATGCACGAACAACTGTCTGGAAGTCTCCGACACATTCAGATTGTTTTCGAAGAACTTGTTCAGGGTGTTCAGGGTCTCTTCATCCAGATCCATGGGTACATTGTCACCGAAGATCTCCTCAATAAAGATCTTGCACAGATTCACCGGCAGCTGATAGATCAGACGTCCGATTCCCAACGTGCTGTAGGCGATCACCTTTTTCTCTACGTAGAAGATCTTGCCTACATCCAGTGCCATCTTGGCTTCCTTGTAGGACTTGGATACGTCCTTCAATTCCTGTACCACGGTGCCATATGCCACCTTCACATCCAGAAGAGCCTCCGCATTCATCATGGCTACAATAGTCTCGGCCAGTTCATGCAGTGTCTCAGGTGTGGTGGTGCTCTCAACAGATTTAATCAGGATCAGGCTGGACTCATCCACCGCTGTTACATAATCTCCCGCCTGCGGGGAAAACATGCCCTTCAGCACTTCAGATACAATGCCATCTTTCTCATCCTTGGTCTCAATGAGATATACGGCTCTGGGACAGCTGACTTCCACATGAAGTTTCTTCGCCCGATTGTAAATATCTACCAGCAACAGATTATCCAACAACAGGTTCTGAAAGAAATTATTCCGGTCAAACCGTTCCTTGTAGGCAATGACAAGATTCTGGATCTGACTGACAGCAATCTTACCCACCATATATACGTCATCCGTCATTCCCCGTGCCACCAGTACATATAAAAGATCCCCTTCGTCACGGATCTTCAGAAGGTGATGTACTCCGATCACCTGGCTATCCGCCGGAGAAGCCGCAAAGCCTGTGATCAGATCTGTGGTTATGTCATCCTTTTCCATGGTAGATGCCACTTCGGATCCGTTCAGATCATAGACTCCGAGGTCTACCTTAGTGATTGCTTTTAATTCATCAATGCTTGTCTGTATAATCTGGCCTGTAATCATATTGTCCACGCCTTTCTGTAGCATAATCTATATCGAATTCTTCGCTCTTCGCGTTCTCGATTTCGCAACGTCTCTTCGCATTCCGGACTATTGTCCTCCCTGCTCATATCCATTCGTTCTGTTCATAGGCGAAAAGCTCCACCTGCAAACAGTCTCGCTTTTCATCTATGTCAGAACTATATATACTTAGTATATCTGATTTACTCACCTCGTGCAAGCAAAATGCATAAAAAAAGCCCTGTCTGCATTCACAGACAGGACCTTGAAATCTCTTATGAAACTTAAGACTAGTTGGTAATAACCTGCTCGGTCTCTTTGTCGAATACGTGGATCTTCTCAACATCCAGAGCGAACTTAACGGTATCGCCAGGTCTTGCAGTGGTACGAGAATCTACTCTTGCGGTCATAGGGAACTCGTCAAGATCGAAGTACAGATATACTTCTGCACCAAGTAACTCATAAACCTTGATGGTAGAGGTAAATACGCTCTGAGGAGAGGTCTCGATGTACATCTCGGAATCATATACATCCTCAGGACGGATACCGAAGGTAACAACCTTTCCATCGTAACCGCCATCGATCAGCTTCTTGGACTTAGCGGGAGGAAGGGGAATGCTGTGGCCTGCGATTACCAGGTTAGCGATGTCGCCTTCTACCTTAACAGTAGCATCCAGGAAGTTCATCTGCGGAGATCCCATGAATCCTGCTACGAACAGGTTGCAGGGCTTCTCATACAGGTTCTGAGGAGTATCTACCTGCTGGATAACGCCGTCCTTCATAACAACGATTCTGGTACCAAGGGTCATAGCCTCAGTCTGGTCATGTGTAACGTAGATGATGGTGGTGCCCAGTCTCTGATGCAGCTTAGCGATCTCGATACGCATCTGTACACGCAGCTTAGCATCCAGGTTGGACAGAGGCTCATCCATCAGGAATACCTTAGGGTTACGAACGATTGCACGTCCCATAGCAACACGCTGTCTCTGACCACCGGACAGAGCCTTGGGCTTACGATCAAGCAGCGGAGTCAAATCCAGGATCTTAGCTGCTTCCTTAACCATCTTATCGATCTGATCCTTGGGAACTTTTCTCAGCTTCAGACCAAATGCCATGTTGTCGTATACGGACATATGAGGATACAGAGCGTAGTTCTGGAATACCATTGCGATATCTCTATCCTTAGGCTCTACATCGTTAACTACTCTGTCACCGATCTTCAGTTCACCGGAAGAGATATCTTCCAGACCTGCGATCATACGAAGGGTGGTGGACTTACCACATCCGGAAGGACCTACGAAAATGATGAACTCCTGATCTGCGATCTCAAGGTTGAAATCCTTAACAGCTTCGAAACCGTTAGGATATACTTTGCAGACATTCTTTAAAGATAAACTTGCCATTTGAAAATACTCCTTTCATATTTACCAATGTTATTTTCTCTCATTGTGAAACGATATGTCTCGTTTGAATCTGAATTCAGTATAACGAAAATCACGAAAATGTGCCATACCACTATTTCACAAAGATTTTGAATCCTATTGTAAGAATTGCTTATAAAGTTTGTTTTTTTTCGAAATGCTTGTCAGATTGAACAAATCCGCCCGCATTTCTTGGACATATTCCACAAGAATCGCCCTACTTTGTCTCATTTCCCGGCTTTTTATAGAAGCTAAGCTGGTTTTTGCCATGTCTTTTTGACACATACAGCGCATTATCTGCGGCTTTGTACAGTTCCTCGAAAGACTTGCCGTCCCCGGGGAAGACCGCTGCTCCCACGCTGGCCGTTACGGAATATTTTACATATTCTCCCACTTCAAACTGATGGAAGAACTGTTCGATCTTCTTGCCTTCCCGTTCGATCATACTGATCTCGCGGATATCCTTCAGAAACACCATGAACTCATCGCCACCGGTACGACCCACGATATCCGTAGCCCGGAACATGGATTGCAGACGTACTGCCAGGCTGCGGAGCACTTCATCTCCGAAGGCATGTCCCATAGTATCATTGATCTTCTTAAAGTTATCAACATCCAGTACGAACAATACGCCCTGCTTGTCCGGGTACTTTTCCATGTATTCCCGGATCTTACGCTCTGTGGCCATCTTATTGTTCAGATCCGTCAATAGGTCGGTATCTGCTTTATCCTCCAACACCTTACTGTGTTCAGAGGCTTTGATGCGTACCAGAATATTGATTGCGGTGATAATAATAAGCGCTACTGCAATGGAAATACTGATCTTGACGATCAGATTCACAATCGGGCCGCGGAAGGACTGCTGGATTCCAGACAGATAGGATTCATCAATACCGACCACCAGGTTCCACTCGGTACCGCGGATTGGAAAATGACAGACGATCTTGCCTACACCGTCTTCCTTAACATGTAAAATGCCGCTGTTGCCCTTCTGCTGCTGTCTTTCAAACAGGGTCCAGCTTCCCAGGCTTTCCGAAATATCTTTCAGGGAATTCCAGAAATCATTCTGCAAAATAGCCGTTCCGTCAGTGGCACCGTAGCATGCCATAATGGTTCCGTTCCGGTTGACCAGAGAGAAAAATGCCTTGTCACCATATACAGAATTGTCGAAGAATTCCTTCATGTTATCCGGGTTCATATAACTGAGCAGATATCCTGTGACATTTCCGGATATCGCAATCGGACACACATAGATAAAGGCAGTCTGTCCGTTGATCCCATCCGTGCCGGCATAAATATAATGGGCGGAGGTTCCGCTGATGCTGCCATAATAGTTTAACTCTGACATATCGAACTCCCGGCGGTCACTCAGCATTCCTTTTCCGTTCACAGCACAATAAGCAGACATATAGGCGTTGCTGGCTTTTACAATGGTGTCCAGCTTCTCATATACAAAAGCATCACTTCTGTCCGGCCGGCTCGCCATAATGTTTGCCATGGCACTCGTGATATCTCCCAGTGCCCCCAGCTTGTCATCTACTCCCGCGGAATAGTAATAGCCGATCTGCTCTGCCTGATCATCCACCACCGTCTGTATGGCTGAATTCATTTTATTATTAAATTCGTAAATACTCAGAACCAGTGCAACAACCAGCAATGCGCAGGGAAAGACC
>CDYZ01004137.1_pt1 | contig 13012 bp, 11 predicted proteins | sample 554921 | NCBI WGS metagenome assembly CDYZ01 (sample SAMEA3182058, study PRJEB8094) | gut metagenome | biome: human; feature: gut; material: Stool; isolation source: human stools | place: Canada | collected 2012-11-26 | reverse complement strand
GAATTCGGTCCCAAGGGTTCGGCTGTTCGCCGATTAAAGTGGCACGCGAGCTGGGTTCAGAACGTCGTGAGACAGTTCGGTCCCTATCTGTTGCGGGCGCAGGAGATTTGATGGGAGCTGTCCTTAGTACGAGAGGACCGGGATGGACAGACCTCTGGTGCACCAGTTGTCGTGCCAACGGCACAGCTGGGTAGCTACGTCTGGACGAGATAAACGCTGAAAGCATCTAAGTGTGAAACTCCCCCTAAGATAAGATCTCCCATCCTTTATGGAGTAAGGGACGACAAAGACTATGTCGTTGATAGGTCGGAAGTGTAAGTGCAGTAATGCATTGAGCTGACCGATACTAATAACCCGAGGGCTTGACCTACAAGAATGTTGCAGGCAAACCGCCTTGTGAATCTTTCATCCTCTGTTCGGTTTTGAAGGTGCAGGTACAAAACCTTGAGCACCATTAGCTCAGCTGGTAGAGCACCTGACTCTTAATCAGGGTGTCCAGGGTTCGAGTCCCTGATGGTGTACCACCCTTGTGGTGTGCCACGAGGGTAAATAGTTGGTGTTTTTAACGGTGAGGGTCCACCCGTTCCCATTCCGAACACGGAAGTTAAGCTCACCAGTGCCGACAATACTTGTCTGGAGACGGACCGGGAAGATAGGTCAATGCCAACACAGAAGACCGCAGTCATTTGACTGCGGTCTTTTGCTATATCTGCACCGTTTTCCGCGCCGCTGTGATACAATGGCCCTGCCGTCGGATTTCAGATAAGGCAGAAGAAAAATGCAGATCCGCTGTAACCTTTTGCATGCAGCGGACTCTTATAGACAGAACATCAGGATGGGAGGGGCAAGGATGGACACGTTCGACGTCATATTTACAACCTACAGTCAGCTCGTGTTCCGCTACCTGCGCTCCCTGAGCGGAGATGCGGACGTCGCCGAAGAGCTCACGGCGGAGACCTTTTACCGCGCCTACACCCATTTTGATTCGTTTCGCGGCGACAGCAAGCTTGAGACGTGGCTGTGCGCCATTGCGAAAAACGCATACCTCAAGAACTGCCGGCGCAGCGCGCGCACGGTCGGCGCGGACGCGCTTGTGACCCAGCCTGCGGAGGCGGACTTTGTCGAGCGCTTTCTTGACCGCGAGCAGGCGCGGCAGATCTACCGCCACGTGCACGAGCTGGGCGCGCAGTATAAGGAAGTGTTTTTGCTGCGCACGCTCGGCGAGCTGAGCTTCCGCGACATTGCGGACCTCTTCGGCAAGTCCGAATCGTGGGCGAAGGTCACGTACTTTCGCGCCAAAAACAAGATCATCGAACGAATGGAGGGATCGACATGAACCCGATCACCTGCGGCATGGCGGCGGATCTGCTGCCGCTCTATCTGGACGGCTGCTGCAGCGCCGACAGCTGTGCGGCGCTCGAGGCGCACATGGACGCCTGCCCGGCCTGCCGGGCGCAATATGCGCAGCTGCGGCGCGGCCTGACGCCCGCTGCGCCCGCGGCGGAGGATCCCGGTACGGACGGGATCGCACGTGCTCTGGCGCGGAAAATGCGCCGCCGCAAGCGCTGCCTGCGCGCGCTCGGCGCGGTGCTGGGCGTGTTGCTGGCCGTGTTTCTCGTGTTCATCGGCAAGACCTTCGTGATCCTTGGGCAGTCGGGGAGCATTGCTTCTGCCGCGCTCCCGGCCGGTGCGACCGACCTTGCCGCGCATGAGGTCAGCGGGACGGCGGAGGAGGTCGGCGAGCATATGTTTGCGACCGGCACGGCGCGGCTCGTCGTCTCGGCGGATGCGCTGCCGGATGTGCCCGTGACGGTGCGGCTCTGGCAGGTGCGCGAGACGCGCGAAAATACCATGGTCGCAACGCTCGACGCAAGGCACCGGTCGTGCATCTTCACGAATCTGCCGCCGCAGACGCTCTACGCCGTCACGGTGGACGGCGCGCCGGATGTGCAGCTCACCGTGCGCAGTCGGCTCACGTTCCGGGAGGCGTTTTCACTCATGCTGCAGGAGCTGTGAGCAGGGATAGAAACAGGACAGAAATCGCGTAAGCCCCGCCGGAAAACCGGCGGGGCTTTTGGGCTGTTGCGAAAAGAAAGGGATCGGATCAGTATTTCTGCAGCGGGGCGTATTTCTCGTGCAGCGCTCCCTCTGCGCCGCCTGGACAGTCCCTTGCCTTTTCTCTGGGAGACGAGAAAGGCTTTGAGTGGATAGGGGCTTATGACATTACCGGACGAGCTTCTTGCCGGGACGGACACCGCCAAGACCGAAAGCAAGACCGGACAGGCGCAAATACCCCCCCGAGAGAATTTGAACACCCAACACCTGTGGGTCAAAGATATAGCAGGCTCAGAGTCGAAATTCCGACTCTGAGCCTGTTGAATTCTTGTTGTAATAGATGAAGCGGTGCTAAGGATGCGCAAAACAGATAGTAGCACGCATCAGACGATTATGTACTTCAGATTGCTTTGCTCAAAGAGGCTGATCCAGTTTCCACCTATATCGCTGTCTGTAATTACCATGTCGAAATCTGAAAGATTTGAGAACATGCAGGGACGCATTTTGCCGAACTTCGATGAGTCGACCAGTAGAATTCTTGTGGATGATGAGTTGATAGCCGCCTTCTTGTACATAAATTCATACGGCTCGATGCATGAAAGGTTTCCTTTTGAAGTTACTCCAGCTGCTGCCATAAAGCACTTGTTGATATTCAGTCTGGATATAAGCGCGACTCCTTCGGGAGAATCGAAAAGCTCAGTGTTCCTGTGGTAAAATCCGCCGCCGCAAATGAGAGAGATGTTGCTTCTGTTCTGGCAGGCGACCATAGTGTTCAGGGTGTAGCCCACTACCGTGATGGGAAAGTCCAGATTTAAGTGCTTGAGCATACACTCTGTGGTGGAACCCGTATCTATCAGAACGATATCATTCGGCTCAATGAGCTTGCAGGCCTCCAGACCGATTGCCTCCTTGCTGCCGGACATGCTCTGTCTCTCGTCGTGAATGAAATAGTCCTTCTTTATCTTCGAGCCATCCTGGTTATCATTCAGAATTGCAACGCCATTGATAACGGTGGTATATCCCTGCGCGGACAGCTCGTGCAAATCTCGGCGTATGGTCATATCCGAGACTCCGATTTCCGAGGCAAGTGCGCTTATGGATTCACCTACTCTGTTTGCCAGGATGGAGAGAATACAGCTGATACGCTCGGGCTTGTTCTTCATATAAGCCTTCTCCTTTTCTGAACGGTATTTAACAAAATGCTCGTAATATTTTTAATTTATAACAAATTTATCACAGCGACAGAGAAAATTCAATAGCAACAAAGGGGAAATGCACCTTGGTTTTAACAAAATTTGCAGATTTTCTTGGATACAGAGGCGCGGTAATACAATTATAAGCCGGATATTTCATCTGAAATGCGCTGAATTTCGCGTTATTCTGAGAAAATGTGCGTATTGACAATCAGATAAATGATTTTTGTTATACGCCAAAGCAAAATGTTAACATATCAACAAAACGTGTTAACAATCGCTGCCGATTAACAGCTAAAAAGAGCGGATGTTAAAAAAGTGTTGGTTTTATACAAACAAAGAGATGGATATTATGAACTATTCACAAAAAAGTTTTGAAATATTGACGCAAATTTTTCTTTATGTTAGCATATGTTACAGGATGAACAAAACTTGTGATAAATAAATATTTTCACAAAAGCTGAAAGGATATATAACATTGAAGAAAGAAGAAGTATACGGACACATTGACCATACGCTCCTCAAGGCGTTTAGCACAACAGAGCAGATTGAAGCCATTGCAGAGGAGGCACTGAAATACGGCACTGCATCTATTTGCATTCCGGCAAGCTTTGTAAATTACATTCACAATAAATATAAGGATGTCAATATATGCACCGTAATTGGCTTTCCCCTCGGATATTCCACCACTTCAATAAAGGTTGCAGAGGCAAAGCAGGCAATTGAAGACGGCGCAAATGAAATCGATATGGTAATCAACATCGGCTGGGCAAAGGAGCATAAGTTTGATGCTGTTACCGAAGAGATCAAGGCCGTCAAAGCGGCGTGCGGGGACAAGATTCTGAAGGTTATCATTGAGACCTGTTATCTGACTGACGAGGAAAAAATCGCACTTTGCAAGTGCGTTTCGGATGCAAAGGCCGACTATATTAAGACCTCAACCGGATTTGGCACCGGTGGCGCAACGCTGGAGGATGTAAAGCTTTTGAAGGCCAATGTTGCACCTTATGTAAAAGTAAAGGCGGCAGGCGGTATGAAGACCAAGGCAGACCTTTTTGCATTCCTTGAGGCCGGTGCAGACAGACTCGGCACAAGCTCGGGCATAAAGCTTCTCAACGAATAATTTGTTGATGGTGATAACTGATGAGTAACCGTTTTCTTCTTGAAGCTAAAAACATAATTAAGACTTTCCCGCCTACTGTGGCATTGAATGATGTTCACTTTTGCCTGAGACCCGGCGAAATCCACGGCCTGATGGGCGAGAACGGCTCAGGCAAGAGCACGATGTGTTCAATCGTTTCGGGCATTTATCCCTATGATTCAGGTGAACTCTTCCTGGATGGTGAGCCGTATTGCCCTAAGAATATGATTGACGCAGCAGCTAAGGGCGTTTGCATGATTGTTCAGGAGCAGGGGACCTTTGCGAGCACAACCGTTGCGGAAAACATATTCATTGGAAAAGAAAAGCAGTTTCATAACGGCATCAGGCTGGATACGAAAAAAATGGCGAATGCCGCACAGAAGATTCTCGATGAGCTTCAGATGCAGCACATTGACGCCAGAATGACCTGCGGCAGACTTTCCTTTGAGGACAGAAAGCTTGTAGAGATAGCAAGAGCAATGTATTCAGACCCAAAGGTTCTGATAATAGATGAGACGACCAGCGCACTTTCCAAGAATGGCCGCGATATTCTCTACGGCTTGATGGAAAAGATGAAGTCAGAAGGCAAGTCCGTAATCTTCATCTCACATGACATAGATGAGCTTATGGAAAAATGCGACTATCTGACGGTTTTTAGAGACGGCATTTACATTGACGAGGTGCCGAAGGAGAAATTCAATGCCGATCTGATCAAGCAGCTGATGGTTGGCAGAGAAATGGTCGGAGCCTACTATCGCGAGGATTTCAAGCCGAGCCATGAGGACGAGGTTGTCCTCTCGGTTGAGCATATTACGCAGGGAATCGTTACCGATGTCTCGTTCGAGGCGTATAAGGGCGAGATACTCGGAATAGGCGGCCTGAACGAGTGCGGTATGCACGAGTTGGGCAAGCTGATATTCGGTCTTGAACCGCGTACGATAGGCGTTACCAGGTATCAGGGCGGCGTTGAGTTCAAAAATCCGACTGATGCAATGAAGCTGGGCATCGGCTACATTTCCAAGGACCGCGACAAAGAAGCAATTCTCACAGCAGCAAGCATTCGTGATAACATCTGCCTTCCGTCCCTGAGTAAGCTGCAGAAGGGCATATTCATCACGGATAAGAGAGAGAAGGAGTTTACGAATTCCTACATAAATACGCTCGAAATCAAAACCAGCGGAATGGAACAGCTTTGTATGCATCTGTCCGGCGGCAATAAGCAGAAGGTCGTTATTGCGAAATGGGTGGGCTTCGATGCTTCCGTTCTGATCATGGACTGTCCCACCAGAGGCATAGACATCGGCGTTAAAGCGGAGATTTACCGCATCATGGAAAAAATGAAAGCAGACGGCAGAACCATAATCCTGATTTCCGAGGAGCTGCCTGAGCTGATAGGTATGAGCGACAGACTGCTTATCATGAAGGACGGCAAAATCACAAAAGAGTTTCAGAGAAGCAAAGAGCTGTCCGACAGAGATATTATTAATTACATGATATAGGTGCTTTCTAATGAAAACGGATATAAAAAAGCATGAAAACGGCGGTGCAAAAAGCTGGATCAAGGCGCACCTGTCTGACATTATTCCCGTATTAGGCCTCATATTGGTGTTGGTATTCTTCAATGCGGTCAGCGGCGGAAAAGTATTTACAAAGACAAACTTCAACACGCTGTTCAACGAGGCTTTCAGCCTTCTGATTGTTACATACGCATTGATTTTTGTTATGGCGCAGGGCAAAAACGATATGTCCCTGGGCGGCGTTGTGGCACTTGCGGCGGCACTTGCGGCACACGCATCATCTATCAGCGGCAATTTGGTCCTGCCGGTTGCGCTGCTGGTCGGACTGCTGTGCGGCCTGCTGAACGGCTTGATTGTTACGGAGCTTAGAATTGACTCGTTTATTGCTACAATCGCAATGTCCTTCATCCTGAAGGGCTTTGTTGAATTGCTGCTCCAGTCGGGTGTTCAGTCCATACCCATCAAGATGATGATGCTCGATTCTCAGCAGCTTAAAATCACAGTTGCGATCGTATTCGGTATTATTAGCTTCATACTGTTCAAGTACACCATGTTCGGCAAGCATTGCCGCGCAATAGGCTCAAGGATGGAAGTCTGCAGACAGTCCGGCGTAAGAGTAAAGCTCGTTCAGTACGGAAGCTATGTGTTCACAGGTTTGGCCTCCGGTCTTGTTGCATTCTTCTTCCTCATCCGCTCCGGTGCTGCTAATATCGGCACGGCCAGCAATTTGGAATTCAATGCGCTGCAGGCGCTGATGCTCGGCGGCGTGCTGATCACAGGCGGCTCGTCCGTTAAGTTCAGAAGTGCGGTAATCGGCAGCATCACGATGGCGGCACTTGCAAATGGTATGACCCTGTGGGGCGTTGAGACACTGACTCAGCAACTTATCAAGGGCTTTATATTCCTTATTGTAATTGCGCTTACATTTGAAAGAAAGAGCGTAGAGGTAATCAAGTGAATTTTGTAATTCTCATTACCGGCAGAGTAATGAAAAGAAAGAAAAAGGAGAAAAAAATATGAAGAAAGTCATCGCCCTCTTGCTGGCAGCAGTTATGGTGTTTGCTCTTTGTGCATGCGGCCAGCAAGGTGCTAAGGGTAAAGATCCCTCAGCAGACCTTCCCGAATTCAAGCTCGGCATCCCCATGGAAAACACCGCAAACCCTGCACAGTATTCCTACCTTGAGAACATGGTTTATCTGTGCGGCAACTTCCCCAACGGCGGCACCGCAGTTGCAGAAGCTGACGACCTGACCGACCCCGATCATATGATTTCCAGCGTTGAGAAACTTATCTCTGCAGGCTGCAATATGATCACCATCTGCCCCTGCAACGACACTATGCTCATCAAGGTTGCAAAGCTTTGCGAAGAGAACAAGGTTTACTGGGCAGTTGCATGGCGCGACATCCTCGACCCCGAGGTACGTGATGTTGTATACGCATCTCCCTACTTCTGCGGCACCGCAGTTCAGTCCGACCTGAACGCAGGCTATGAAGCAGTTAAGGCAATGGGCGAAGCAGGCATGAAGAAGATCGGCCTCATCTCTTTGGACAAGAGCAGCTCCTGCGCAGCACTTCGTGAAAAAGGCATGCAGAAGGCGCTTGACGAGTACGGCATGGAAGTTGTTGCTGAGGCAAGAGACCTCCAGCAGGCAGCTGACGCAGCACAGGCAGTTGAAAGCTTCATCGTTGCAAATCCCGACCTCGACGGTGTTTACATCGCTTGCTCCATGGGCATGAACATCCTCGACGGCACGCTCTCCGCGCTTGAGCAGTACGACCCCGACAACCACATCAAGATCAGCGTTATTGACTTCCTGACCGGACTCGACGCCTGCTTCGAGAAGGATAGAATCATTTGCGCACAGGGCGGTATTTACATCCCCGTTCAGATCGCCTGCGGTATGCTCGAGATGAACGCAATCCTCAATGGCGGCCGCCTCGGTGGACAGGCATGGGATGTTCCCATCTCCTTCGGTGCAGTCGGCTCCGCTGAAGAGTTCAAGGATTACAGCAAGTTCTGCGAAGGAGCACTTCCTACTTACACCTTTGAAGAGCTGCAGAACCTGTTCATCACCTACAATCCCGATGTAACCGGTGAAGACATCATCGCTTGGGGTAATGCATTCAACCTCGCCGACATTTATGCTGCACATGCAGACCTCGCAGCACCCGTAAAGGGACCCAACGGCGTTGAATATGTTCCCTTTGCAAAGTAATTGCATTCAATCAGCCTGAACTTAACACCACACAAATTCCGGGGGGAGGTTTATTCTCCCCCCCGGCACTGAAAAAACCGTCACCCATCTCTGCGTTTTTGCTTTATATGCGTTATGAATGACGCACGTTTTCCCCTTATGAAAAGTAATGCAGCAGCTGCATTATTACTGACAATAATCGTTGTTAAAGGTTTACTGTTATGAAGGAAAAAAAGAACAATATATTTATCGTACTTGCCGTACCGGTGGTCATCTTTTTAATTCTGACTGCCTGCATAGATAATTACGGCTTCCATTCTCTGAAGATTGTTCTGTCTCAAGCCATTATCCCTACAACTCTGGGATATGCAATGTGCTTTACCAACGCAATTGGTATGTTCGATCTCAGCTGCGCATCTGCTATGATCATTGCTGCAATGATAGGAGGTTCTCTCGGAAACACAATGGGACTTCCCGGCCTCATCATCGGCTGCATAGCCGTTGGCGTTGTGCTGGGTGTAATTAACGGCACTGTGTACAAGCTGCTGAAGATTCCCTGTCTCATTGTATCTCTGGGCCTGCTGCTCATCTACGAGATACTTGCACAGAAAATCGGTCTCGGCGTCAGCAAGACAATCCCCGCTGATGTCGGCATTATCGGCAAATTCCCCTATAGTTTGATTATATTGGGAGCAAGCGCACTCTTGTTCTATTACATATACAACAAAACCTGCATTGCCTGCCACATTCGCGCGGTAGGTAATGAGGAGCTTCTCGCCAACGCACTTGGCGTCAATGCAATGAATACCAAGTATATGACCTTTGTGCTTGCCGGTATCTTTATCGGCATTACCGCAATCCTGCAGATTTCTTATGCAAACAGCATTACCACGGTTTCTTCCCTGAGGAGTATCTCAATGATCTTCCAGCCTCTTATGGGCGTGCTGATTGCATTTGCAATTCAGGAATGGTGCAATCTGACGCTTGGTGTATTCATAAGCCAGTTCACCCTTTCCATGATGTTCAATGCATTGATTGCTCTGGGTGTCCCGAGCAAGATGCAGGATGTTGTGCTGGGTGTTATGCTCATAATCGTAATGGGTATTGCGCTGAACAACAAGCGTATCAGCGGTTTCTTTGAAAGAAAAGCAAGAAGAAAAGAATTAATGAAAAGAGCCTAATTGAGTTCAATTAGGCTCTTTCAAAAACTTGCGCAAATTGAAAAGATCATAAAAAGACACAGCTTACAGGCTTTGGCAGAAAGATAACCTGCGTATCAGATGGCAGGGAAATGGGCTTTGAGTATTCAGACGGCAAGCTTGTTCTGCACATTGACAGACTTGACCTTTACGAAATGTTCGATATTCAGATATAAAATAAAGGAGCGCGATCATGGCATTCAGATATTCTGATAAATATAAGAAATACTCTCTTGATATGCATGTAAATGTAACGAGAGACGAATTCCTTAAGCAGTTTGACCCGGAGGCTCTTGCTAAGGACATTATCTCAACAGGTGCTGAGGCGGGAATGATGTATATTCAGTCCCATTACGGCTATTCCTACTGGCCTACAAAGGTTGGCGAAATGCACCCGGGTCTCATCGGAAATGAAGATGCATTCAAAAGGCTGTACGATGAAATGCACAAGGGCGGAATGGATGTTGATGTATACTTCAGCATGATTTACAACAACTGGGCATATGACCACCATCCCGAGTGGAGAATTAAGGACATAAACGGCAACTATTCGCGCGACAAGGGCAGAAGATTCGGCCTTTGCTGCCCGAACAGCGAGGGCTACAAAAAGTTCTGCAGAGACCAGATTGCAGATTTCACGGAATATGTAGGCTCCTATGAGGCGTTCTTTGCGGATATGACCTTCTGGCCCACAGTATGTTACTGCGACAATTGCAGAGCAAGATGGGAAAAGGAAGTCGGCGGAGAAATGCCGAGAATTGTCAATTGGAAGGACGAACGTTGGAAGCTTTTCCAGCGCAAGCGCGAGGAGTGGCTGCAGGACTATATGCAGTACATCTACGACTCCGTCAAGATGGTCAATCCCGGCGCAGTTGTCGAAATGCAGAACTCCACCATGCCGGCAAGCTGGATGATGGGCGTAACCGAGAATGCCACGATTGCAAGCGATGCAGTTTCCGGCGATTTGTACGGCGGTTTTTCTCAGCAGACCTTTGCCTGCAAACTGTACTACAATATGACGCCCAATCTGCCGTTCAACTATACTACCTCAAGGTGCGAGCCGTCTCTTGACGAGCATACCACTATTAAATCCGAGGTAATGATGAAGCTCCATGCAATGCTGTCATTTATCAATCACGGCAGCAACATATTTGTTGACGCAGTGGATATGACCGGCACATATGAACCGTTGGTGTACAGCCGCCTTAAGAATGTATATGATGATGCGGCAAGGTTTGAAAAGTATTTCTCAAAGGGCAAGCCCTGCACGGATATAGGCATATACTTCAATCTGCACGGCAAGTACGACGAGGAGATGCCGCCTATGGACATCTCTGAGAGTAAGCACATCAGCAGGGCAATACCGCATCTTGACAGCAGCATCAATGTCAGCGAAACGCTGCAGAGAGCGCACATACCCTACAGCGTGTATACCAGCTTCCACCCTGAGCAGTGGGGCAAAGCAAAAATGCTTATCGTGAGCGATGCGCCCAATATGAGCAAGGAAAATATGTCTGAGCTGAAGGCTTATGTCGAAGACGGCGGCATAGCGTATATCAGCGGTCACAGCGCACAGCCTCTGGTTGAGGAGATTTTCGGCGGAAAGATCACGGGACGTACCGACGAAACAATCACCTATATTGCCCCCGAGGATGAGGTGGCACCGCTGTTTGGTGAGTACAGCAGAAAATATCCTTTGACAGTGTACGACAGCGCGTATATTCTTGAAGGAGCAACGAACGGCAAGGTGCTTGCAAAGCTGACGCTGCCGTATTCACTGCAGGCAAGCACATTCCTGGTATGTGCAGACCTCGAGCTTCAGGTGGAAGCGGATCCGAATGACCCGCGCAATGAGAGTGCATCCATGCACTCAGACCCACCCGGAATCGCAACAGACTACCCTGCAATGATGGAAGCAGAGGTCGGCAAGGGCAAGATAATATGGGTATGTGCACCCTTTGAGAACACAAGCCTGACACAGCCAAGAAAGGTATTCACATCATTTGTAAAGAAGTATGTGCCTGAGATGCGCTTCGCTTCAGACGATACGCCGTATGTGGTTGAGTATCAGCTGTGGGAGGATGAAGAGGGCAAATATCTGTCTGCAATCAACCTGCAGTACGCAGATGAGGTTCTGCCGGTATTTGACTTCAATATCTGCATAAGGACGGAAAAGCCTGCAAAGATAACCCGCGTATCAGACGGCAGGGAAATGGGCTTTGAGTATTCAGACGGCAAGCTTGTTCTGCACATTGACAGACTTGACCTTTACGAAATGTTCGATATTCAGATATAATTGTGATAGCTGCAGCGTGTCAGCAAAAGGAGAAAAGCAATGGAAAACAAAAAGATAGTAGTGTTTGGCAGCTATGTAACTGACCTTACCGGCAGAACCCCTAAGTTTCCCACAGAGGGCGAAACGGTAATGGGTGTGTCCTTCAAAAGCGGACCGGGAGGAAAGGGCTCCAACCAGGCGGTAGCTGCAAAGCGAGCCGGAGGCGATGTAACACTTGTAACCAGACTCGGTGATGACGACTTCGGAAAGCTGGCACTTAATTTCTATGACAAAGAGGGAATCGATTCCTCAAAAATCATTGTTGATAAAAATTCTGACACAGGTGCTGCACTGATAATCGTAAACGAAGCTACTGGACAGAACGAAATCATTGTAATTATCGGTGCCTGCGGAGAGTTCAAGCCCGAGGAGGTTCAGGCGCTTAAAGAAACTGTCGCCTCAGCGGGAACGGTTCTCTGCCAGCTTGAAACAAATCCGGAGGCTACCTACAAGGTGCTTGATATGGCAAAGCAGGCAGGTGTGACGACTGTTTTTAATCCTGCACCGGCAAGAAAGCTGCCTGATGAGGTGTTGAACGGCATAGATTACATCACCCCCAACGAAACAGAAGCAGAAATCATAACAGGCATTGCAGTTACCGGTTATGAGAGCGCCTCAAAGGCGGCAGATGTTCTTCTCGGCAAGGGAGTTAAGAATGTTGTTATCACGCTCGGAAACAAGGGGTATTATGCCAAAAATGCACAGTCTGAGTTTACCGGTGCGCCGATTCAGGTAAATGTTGTTGATACAACGGGCGCAGGTGATGCCTTTAACGGCGGTTTTACTGCGGCGCTTGCGGCGGGAATGAGCTTTGAAGCTGCGCTTATATACGGCAATGTAACCGGCGGACTGGCGGTCGAAAAGCTCGGCACAGCACCGGCGATGCCTTATAAAGAAGAGATTATGGCAGCACTGAACAAGTAATTATTTGAAAAGGTGCAGACACTTGAACCTGTATGTTCAGAAATTCAAGGTCTGCACCGATTTTTTGCTGTAGAAGACGAGTATAGGTGAGGTTAGGCGGTCCCGTCAAGATTTATGCGCAAAATTGTTTGCAGGCTCCGGCTGAATGAAGTCAGCGGCAATGGAGGCGTCGTCCAGAGCTGCCTCTAGGTGCTTCATGTTCATGTATTTCTTGCAGCCCCACTGGGTGCCCGCCACGTGGCGAAGTCGGGCGCAGACCAGCATCAGGGCAGAGTTGCCGTCCGGGAACGTCCCCACCACGCGGGTCCTGCGGCGGATCTCCCGGTTCAGCTGCTCGATCACGTTGTTGGTACGGATGCGCGTCCAATGCTCGCTGGGAAAAGCACAGTAGGTCAGCGTTTCCTCTGTACAATTCTCGGACATAGTTTGCTGTCTCCTTTCAGAATGGTGTGT
>CDYZ01045304.1_pt1 | contig 13013 bp, 12 predicted proteins | sample 554921 | NCBI WGS metagenome assembly CDYZ01 (sample SAMEA3182058, study PRJEB8094) | gut metagenome | biome: human; feature: gut; material: Stool; isolation source: human stools | place: Canada | collected 2012-11-26 | reverse complement strand
CGGAGCGTGTCGAGGATGTTCTTGTCGGCGTAGAGCACCTGCGCCGCGCCGAGGTTGTATTTGCCCTCGTCGAATGCGGCCAGCCGGTAGCGCTTGCGCAGTTTGAGCCGCCGGCCGTCGCGTTCGAGCGTGTCGACCGGGCAGTTCTCGACCAGCTCGATCTTGCCGTCGCGGGGGGCGAATACGGGGAATTCCACGACCTGCACCAGATCCTTCTCCACGTCGATGACGTAATCGAAGCGGTCGCCGATCATAATGCTGTCGGGTTCTACGCGCGCCGTGACCGTGGGCGTCTCCTGCGCCCGGGCCGCGAGTCCCGCGAAAAGAAGCGCTATTGCAAAGAGTCGTTTCATCGCTGTTTGAACAGTTTTATCAATTCGGCCACATAGTCGCCGTCGGTCGAGATCATCGCCGTGTCGATGCGGTTGTGCTTGAGCGTCGCCTCTATTTCGCCGCTGCGCCGCTGCCACGAGGCGGCATAGTGGTCGCGCACGGCCCGCGACGAGGTGTCGACCCAGACCTTGCGGCCGCTCTCGGCGTCCTTCAGCTCGACGATGCCCACGTCGGGAAGCTCCGTCTCGCGGGGATCGTAGACGCGGATGCCCACCAGGTCGTGCTTGCTCCCGGCGATCTTCAGCGCGTCGTCCAGCGCCGACTTGTCGCCGGTCGAGTCCATGAAGTCCGAGAGGATGAAGGTCGTGCAGCGCTTCTTGTTGACGTTCGTCAGGAAACGCACCGGCTCCGAGAGTTTCGTGCCCGCGGATTCGGGGCGGAAGCCGATCAGTTCGCGGATGATCATCAGAATATGGCTGCGGCCCTTTTTCGGGGGGATGAACTTTTCGACCCGGTCCGAAAAGAAAATGCAGCCCACCTTGTCGTTGTTCTGCGCGGCGGAGAAGGCCAGCACGGCGGCGATTTCGGTGATGATGTTCTTTTTCAGCCGGTCGGTCGAACCGAACATGCGCGAGGCCGACACGTCGACCAGCATCATCATCGTCAGTTCGCGTTCCTCCTCGTAGACCTTGATGTGGGGTTTGCGCGAGCGGGCCGTGACGTTCCAGTCGATGTCCCGCACGTCGTCGCCCGCACGGTACTCCCGCACTTCGGAAAACGACATGCCCCGCCCGCGGAAAGCCGTATGGTACTTTCCGGCGAAGATCTCGTTGGAAAGACCGCGGGTCTTGATCTCGATCTTGCGGACGCGTTTGAGAATATCGTTCTCGGTTTCCTGCATCGTTAGGGTACGATTACGTTGTTGAGAATGTCGGTGATGATCTCCTCGGTGGTGATGTTCTCGGCCTCGGCCTCGTAGGTCAGGCCGATGCGGTGGCGCAGCACGTCGTGGCAGACGGCGCGCACGTCCTCGGGGATGACATAGCCGCGGCGGCGGATGAAGGCGTAAGCCCGGGCGGCCTTGGCCAGCGAGATCGACGCACGGGGCGAACCGCCGTAGGCGATCAGGTTCTGCAACTTCTGGAGGTTGTACTCCGCCGGCTCGCGCGTGGCGAAAATGATGTCGATGATGTATTTCTCGATCTTTTCGTCCATGTAGACGTCCTCGACCACCTTGCGGGCCTTGACGATGTCCTCGGGGGTGATGACCTTGCCCACCTCGGGCATGCCGGCGCCCGAGAGGTTCATGCGCACGATGTCGCGCTCCTCCTGCTTCTTGGGGTAGGAGATCTTGGCCTTGAGCATGAAACGGTCGACCTGCGCCTCGGGCAGCGGGTAGGTTCCCTCCTGCTCCAGGGGGTTCTGCGTGGCCAGCACGAGGAACGGCTGCGGCAGGGGATAGGTGTTGTCGCCGATGGTCACCTGACGCTCCTGCATGGCCTCCAGCAGCGCCGACTGCACTTTGGCCGGGGAGCGGTTGATCTCGTCCGCCAGTACGAAGTTGGCGAAGATCGGACCCTTGCGTACGACGAAATCCTCGTTCTTCTGCGAGTAGATCAGCGTGCCGATCAGGTCGGCGGGCAGCAGGTCGGGGGTGAACTGTATGCGCGAGAAACAGGCGTCGACGGCCTTGGCGAGCGTGGTGATGGCCAGCGTCTTGGCCAGTCCCGGGACGCCTTCCAGAAGGATGTGTCCGTTGGACAGCAGGCCGATCAGCAGGGTGTCCACCAGGTGGCTCTGGCCCACGATGACCTTTCCCATTTCGTTGCGGAGCGTATCGACGAAAACGGATTCGCGTTCGATGCGCTCGTTGAGTTCTTTGATGTTGATGACTTCGCTCATTGTATTTGTCGTGTTATTCTGTTTGTTTTTTCAATTTTGTTTTTCCAACGTTTTTTCATCGAAATTATTGCAAATTTAATAAAATAAAACGGGTAAAACAGTCCGGTTTCATCGGTTTTTTTCTATCTTGTTATCTGTTAACCCTTAATCCCGATTTTCTATGAGTAATCTCATAAGCAGGAGGGGCGATGAATCTCTCCTTTTGCATTGCAACTGGGGTTGGGATGGAAAGTACGACGGATACTTTGCCAGCAAAGCTTTCGATGCAGTGAAAGGGTGTTATTTGGGAGATGATGGCGTTGTTCTCCCGCTGACACGGGGTGAGAATACCCGGAATTATACCTGGTGGTTCCGGATCGTTATTTATAATAAACCGTAGCAATTATGAAAAGGCTTATTCTCCTGTTAGGCGTTTTGTCGGCTGTTGGTTGCGTCAAATCATATGAGGATTATTACACCCGTTCATTTGTACTTTCATATGGGAATATGAGGGGAATATCCGTTGCTATGACAGATTTCGGATTGGGGTATTCTGTCGATTTTGTTGGCGAGGGCGAATGGGATATAGCTATGAGCGGTAAAAAGAAGGATTTCTATAATCAATTGTGCGAAAAACACAACGATGTATCTTATAATCGTCGGGTTCGGGTTTATTTTTATGATCAGGGACTCAACCCGCGGTGTTTCCGGGATTTCGTCAATCTGGAGGTGTGGAGTTCCGCGGACTGGGATGCCGAACATCCTGCGGGGACGTCGCTCAACGATCTGGCCCGCTTTTCCAGCAACACGCCCTGGCCCTATATTCAGAGCGGCTATACGCAAAAATACCATGAACAACTGAACGGTGAATATTATCCCGTCGATAAATTGATTTCGGAGCTTACGCCGGATGATATGACGCTTTTGCCCAGAGGGGGTTTTTATTTTCGGTTTGTCACCCGGCCGGCGCAGCCCGGAAAGCATACGCTTTTCGTGCGCCTGACAGCCGATGACGGAAAGGTGTTCGAGGCGAGTTGCGACGTGGAGTTTCAATAAGCGTGTCGTTGCTGTCGGGGACTGATTTCAGCGTGGGTTTTCATGTCCGCTATTTTGCGGCGCGGCGGTAAAATTTTCCGAAATCGGCGGAACTTTGTCCGAAGGGCGTGCAAAAAAGTATTAACTTTGCGGTCATGGAATCCAAAGAATCGCCGATATTACAAGGTCTGAACCCCGCCCAGCGGGATGCCGTGGTCAATTACGACTCGCCGTCGCTCATCATCGCGGGCGCGGGGTCGGGCAAGACCCGCGTGCTGACCTCGCGCATCGCATACATGATCGAGCAGGGCATTAAGCCCTGGAACATTCTGGCCCTGACCTTTACGAACAAGGCCGCCGAGTCGATGCGCGAACGCATCGCGCAGATGCTGCCCGACAACCGCAGCCGCTATATCCGCATGGGTACGTTCCACTCGGTCTTTTCGCGCATCCTGCGCGAGAACGCCGAAAAGATCGGGTTCACCGATTCGTTCACGATCTACGAACCCAGCGACTGCAAAAACCTGCTGAAGACCATCGTGCGGGAACTGAACCTTCCCGACGAGAAGTACAAGCCCAACGTGCTCTCTTCGCGTATCTCCTACGCCAAGAACTGCCTCGTCACGCCGGGCGCCTATCTGGCCAATTCGACCTGCGCGGCCGAGGACCGGCAGGCCCAGATCCCCGAATTCGGCAACATCTACAACATCTACTGCCAGCGTTGCAAGCGCAACGGCGCGATGGACTTCGATGACTTGCTTTTGCAGACCAACATCCTGTTGAGGGATTGTCCCGACGTGCTGGCCCGTTATCAGGAGCAGTTCCAATACATTCTGGTCGACGAGTATCAGGACACCAACTATGCGCAGTATACGATCATCCGCCGGCTGTCGCAGACCCATTCGAAGGTCTGCGTCGTGGGCGACGACGCGCAGTCGATCTATTCGTTCCGCGGGGCCAAGATCGAGAACATCCTCTCGTTCAAGAAGGATTATCCCTCGGCGATAGTTTTCAAGCTGGAGCAGAACTACCGTTCGACGCAGACGATCGTCGACGCGGCCAACTCGGTGATCGTCCGCAACTCGAAGCGCATGGAGAAGCATTGTTTCTCGGAGGGCGACGTGGGCGACAAAATCCGCATCCTGAAGGCATATACCGACCGCGAGGAGGCCGAAATGGTCGTTACCGATCTGCGCGACAAGGTCCGCGCGGCGGGCGACGAGTGGTCGGAGGCTGTGATTCTCTACCGCACCAACAACCAGTCGGCCGTGCTGGAGGACAACCTCCGCCGCCGGGGCATTCCCTACCGCATCTACAAGGGTTCGTCGTTCTACGACCACAAGGAGATCCGCGACATGATGGCCTATATCCGGCTGGTGATCAATCCCCGCGACGACGAGGCCTTCAAGCGCATCGTCAACTATCCGGCCCGCGGCATCGGCGACACGACCGTGCAGCGTATCGCGGCATTGGCCGCCGAGCGGGGCGTCTCGATGTGGGAGGCGGTCGACGCGCTGGTCGCCGAACCCGTCACGGACCCCGTGCAGCGCACCATCGCCCGCAAGGTGGCGGATTTCGTGGCGATGATCCGCGCGCTGTCGCTGGCGCGCAACGACAAGGGGCTGTACGATTTCGGACTGGAGATCGCCTCGCGGTCGGGCATCATCGCTGCCTACCGCACGGAGAACACCCCCGAGGCCGCTTCGGCGCTGGACAACATCGAGGAGCTGCTGAACTCGATGCAGGAGTTCAAGGAGCGGGTCGACGCCGAAATCCGGGGCGGCGAGCGTCCCGAAGAGGAGGAGGCCACCATCGAGGAGTGGTTGCAGAACATGATGCTGATGACCGACATGGATAAGGACGACCCCGACAGCAAGAACAAGGTGACGCTGATGACGGTCCATTCGGCCAAGGGGCTTGAATATAAGTATGTGTATATCGTGGGTCTGGAAGAAAACCTCTTCCCTTCGCAGCGGGCCGCCGAGTCGCCCGACGGCATCGAGGAGGAGCGCCGCCTGTTCTACGTGGCCCTGACCCGCGCCAAGGTTTCGGCGACGATCTCCTACGCCGAAATGCGTTTCAAGTGGGGCAATATGGAGTTTTCGCGTCCGAGCTGTTTCCTGCGCGAGATCGACCCCCGGTACATCGAGTCGGACGCCGATTTCGCGGAGACGCGTCCGCAGCGTCGGCCCGGCGACGACGGACCCGCGGCCATCGACGAACTGCGCCGCCGCTTCGACTACCGCTTCCAGCAGAAACAGCAGGGGGGCGGACGTTTCGGAGGCGGCGGAAACGGCGGTTCGGGCGGTTACGGAAGCCGCAGCGGTTCCGGCGGAGGTTTCGGCCGTGCGGCCGACGGCGAGTCGGGTCCCGCGCGTCGTTTCGCGCGGGCTGCGGAGTCCCGGCGTCCGGCGGCGGCTCCCGATCCGGCGCTGGTGCAGACGCCCCGGCCTTCGACCGACGGCATGCGCCGTGTCGGCGTGCGGCAGGCGATGGACGGCGGCCTTTCCTCCGGAAGTGCGGCGGCGGTGAGCGGCGAATACGTCGTGGGACAGCGCGTCGAGCACCCGAAATTCGGCGTGGGCATCGTGCAGCGCATCGAGACGCTGTCCACGGACCACAAACTCGTGGTGGCTTTCGACAATGCGGGCGAAAAGACCCTGCTGGCCAAATTTGCGAAACTGACCAAACTCTGATCGCGATGGAGACGCCGCTCGTATCGGTCTGCATGACCACTTACAACCACGAACCCTATATCGCCGAGGCCATCGAAAGCGTGCTGGCGCAGCAGACCTCGTTCGGAGTCGAACTGGTCGTGGGGGAGGATTGCAGCACGGACCGCACGGCGGCGATCTGCCGCGAATATGCGGCGAAATACCCGGACCGCATCCGGCTGGTGACCTCGCCGGAGAATGTCGGCTGGCGGGCCAACTACCGGCGGACGTTCGAGGCGTGCCGCGGGAAATACGTGGCCTACCTCGACGGCGACGACTGGTGGTGCGATCCCCGGAAATTGCAGATGCAGGCCGACCTGATGGAGTCGGACCCCGGGTGCGGCATGTGCTATACGCGCGCCTCGAACTACTGGCAGGCCTCGGACCGCACGGAACCCGACCACCCGGACCATTACACCGATTTCGGACGTCTGCTGTGCAGCCTGACCATCGCCAACTGCGCGACGCTGGCCCGCCGGGAGTTGATCGCACGGTATTACGACGAGGTTCGTCCCGCGGAGCATCCCGAGTGGAAGACCGACGACGCCCCGATGTGGCTCTGGTTCTCGGTGCGCAGCCGCATCAGCTATCTGCCCGACATCACGGCCGTCCACCGGCGCCTGCCCGACAGCGTGAGCCACAGCACGGCCTACCGGAAACGGATCGCCTTCTGCGATTCGCTGATGGACATAAGCCTCTGGTTCGACGCCCGCTACGGTGCGGGTCGCAACCGCTTCCGCATTCTCCGGCGGCGCAGTTCGGTGGCTTTGTGGGTCCTTTCGTGGGAAGGGCCGGTCGGGGAATACGTGACGCGCTGGCGGCGCGACGTTGCGGCCTGCCCGCGCCTCGCGCTCTGTCCCGAAGGGCCGGGACTGCTGGTGAAAAAGATTCTTTTCCGACGTAAAAAACAGCATTTATGACGACCAAACAACGTTATGACGGCGTAATCGCCTGGTTTTCGGAGCATATGCCCGTGGCCGAAAGTGAACTGCACTACTCGGACCCTTATCAGCTGCTGGTGGCGGTGATCCTCTCGGCGCAGTGCACCGACAAACGGGTCAACATGACCACCCCGGCGCTGTTCGAAGCCTTTCCCACGCCGTACCACATGGCCCGCGCCACGGCCGAGGAGATTTATCCCTACATCCGGAGCATCTCCTACCCGAACAACAAGGCCAGAAACCTCGCGGGAATGGCCCGGATGCTCTGCGAGGAGTTCGGCGGCGAAGTCCCGAGCGACCTGGAGCAGATGCAGCGTCTGCCCGGCGTGGGCCGCAAGACGGCCAACGTGCTGGGGGCCGTGCTGTGGCAGAAGGAGGTAATGCCGGTCGACACGCACGTTTTCCGCGTCTCGGAGCGTATCGGGCTGACAACCCGTTCGAAAACCCCGTTGCAGACGGAGCTGACCCTCGAAAAGAACATTCCCGGCCATCTGCTGCCTCTGGCCCACCACTGGCTGATCCTCCACGGGCGTTACGTCTGCGTGGCCCGTGCCCCCAAATGCGACGAATGCGGCATTGCGACCTGGTGCCGCAAATACGCCTCCGATCACCGCCAACCTAAAACCTTGAAGATATGATGAAACTCGCTTTCCGCCTTTTGCTGATTCTGCTGCCTCTGGGCGGCATGGCCCAAACGCCGCAGGATTCCCTGCGGGTGCTGTGGGTCGGCAACAGTTTCTCCTATTGCAACGATTTGCCCGGCATGGTGCAGAAGATCGCCTCGACCCAAAAGGTAAAACTCTCCTGCACGCGCTTTCTCAAGGGCGGCGAACGCTTCTCGGGACACCTGAAAAACAAGAAGCTGTTGCAGGCCATTGCCGACGGCGGCTGGGATTACGTCGTTCTGCAGGAGCAGAGCACGGCTCCCGCGATGCCGACCGGACAGGTGGCCCGCGAGGTCTATTCCGCGGCCCGGACGCTCGACAGTCTGGTGCATGCCGCGTCGCCCGACGCCCGGGTGATCTTCTACATGACCTGGGGGCACAAGTACGGCAACCGCAAGCCCGTGGCCGAATACCCGCTTTCGAACGGATACGAGGGGATGCAGGAGCGGCTGAAGACCAGCTACCTCGAAATGGCCTACGACAACGGCGCATGGTGCGCTCCGGTGGGCATGGCGTGGCGCGCGGTGCGCAGCGAGCGTCCCGACTGCATCCTCTACCGGCCCGACTGCTACCACCCCGCGGTTCCGGGCAGCTATCTGGCTGCCAACGTCATTTTCACGACGATCCTCCAGCGTCCCTACCAGACGGCCTTTACCGCGGAGCTTCCGGCCGAGCAGGCCGAATATCTCCAGCGTACGGCCCAGCGAACCGTGCTCGACAACCTCGTGCTGCTGAATATCCGGTAGGCCGGTTGGTTTATCGCCTGTTTTTTTCTATCTTTGTCGGGTCCACCAATGCGGACCAACCCGAATGAAGTTATCGAAAGAACATATCGAACGTCTGCGGGAGATGCTCGCCCGACCCGGGCAGCGCATCGTCGTCGTCTCCCACACCAACCCCGACGGCGACGCCGTCGGATCGTCGCTCGCATGGGCCGAGGTCCTGCGTACGATGGGACATGCGGTGACCTGCGTCGTGCCCAATAAATATCCCTATTTCCTCGACTGGATGCCCGGGATCGACGAGGTGGTGATCTTCAAGACCGACACCGAAGGGCGCGCACGGCGCGCCATCGCGGAGGCCGACATGATCTTCTGCCTCGATTTCAACGCCGTTTCGCGGCTCGAAATCCTCAGCGACACCATCGAGGCCAACACCACGGCCCGTCGCGTGCTGATCGACCATCACCTCTCGCCCGACGAGGGCTTCGACCTGATGTTCTCGCATCCCGATTCGTCGAGCACGTGTTTTCTGGTGTACAGCATCGTCGAGGCGATGTGCGGCGCCGGGGCTATCACACGCCGCATGGCCGAGTCGCTCTACGTGGGCATGATGACCGACACGGGCAATTTCGCCTTCTCGTTCCTCACCCCGGAGCTGTTCCGCGCCGTGGCCGTGCTGGTCGAGAAGGGCATCTCGATCCCCGACATTCACAACAGCGTCTACAACGCCTATACCGAGGGCCGCGCGCGGCTGTTCGGCTATGCCATCAACCGCAAGATGGAGGTGATCCAGGACGGGACGGTGGCCTACATGTCCTTGCTGGAGAACGAGATGCGCCGCTTTCAGTTCCAGCAGGGCGACAGCGAGGGATTCGTCAACTACGCCCTCACGATCAAAAAGGTCAAGATGTCGGCCATGTTTCTCGCCCACCGCAAGTTCATCCGCGTGTCGCTGCGCTCGCGGGGCGACGTCGACGTCAACCTCTTTGCCCGGAAGTATTTCAGCGGCGGCGGCCACAAGAACGCCGCGGGGGGCAAGTCGTTCGTCTCGATGCAGGAGACCATCGACCACTACGTCCGTTCGGTCAGGGAGTTCGCCGACGAAGGCCATCTGGGCTGACGCCTTATGGACGATTTCCGCCTCAAGGTCTTTATCGCCGCGGCCCGGACGTTGAGTTTCACCCGGGCCGCCGAACAACTCTACATTTCGCAGCCCGCCGTCAGCAAGCATGTCGGCGAGCTGGAATCCCGTTATAAGGTGCAGCTTTTCACCCGCCGCGGCAGCCGTCTGGAGCTGACCGATGCGGGGCGTACGATGCTGGAGGCGGCCGGGCGGCTTCTCGACGACTACCGCCGCCTCGAATACGAGATGAGCCTCTGCGCCGACCAGACCGGGGGCGAACTCCGCCTCGGGGCCAGCACGACCATCGCGCAGTACCTCCTTCCGCCGATTCTGGCGCACTTCACGGCGCGCTTTCCCGGGGTGCGGGTCTCGATGTCGTCGGGCAACAGCGCCGAGGTCGAGCAGGCGTTGGGCGAACATGCCGTGGATCTGGGGCTGGTCGAGAGCCTCAGCCGCCGGCAGGGGCTGCACTACACGCTTTTCAGGCCCGACGAACTGGTGCTGGTGGCCCGTCCGGGCGGGAAATACGCCCGCCGGGAGACGGTGACGCCCGAGGAGCTGCCGCGCATCCCGCTGGTATTGCGCGAAAGCGGCTCGGGGACGCTCGAAGTGATCGCCGCGCCATTGCGGCCAGAGGCATCCGTCTCTCGCAGCTCGATGTGACGATGCGCCTCGGGTCGACCGAGGGGATCAAGGCCTTCGTCCGCAACAGCGACGCCATGGCCATCGTATCGGTGATTTCGGTGGTGGATGAACTGCGCAGCGGCGCGCTGCGGATCGTCGACATCGAGGGGCTGACGCTCTCCCGCGATTTCGTTTTCGTGCATGCCGAAGCCGAACCTGCGCGTCTGGCGCGGCGGTTCATCGACTTCGCCCGGGCGGATTTCTGACTGCCGGACCCCGGTTTCCTTATCCCTGCGTCATAACTTCAGGTTATCCCGGATAACCAAATCTTGTTTCGTATCCCGATAAAAGATGCGACCTTTGCCGTCGCAATGAAGCAAAAGTTATCGGTCGTCATTAAAATTGCAAGGATATGTTGGAAAAAGGTAACAGGGCGAACACCCTGCACGGAATTCTCCTGATCGCGCTGTTTTCGTTCGCGGCATTTTACATCGCCGAAATCCCCGTTGTCAGACGGCTCTCGTTCAGCCCCCTGATCGTCGGCATCGTGCTGGGCATGCTCTACGCCAACAGCCTGCGCAACCGGCTGCCCGAAACCTGGGTCCCGGGCATCCGGTTCTGCACGAAGCAGGTGCTGCGCTGGGGCATCGTCCTCTACGGGTTCCGCCTGACGCTGGCCCAGGTGGCGGCCGTGGGCGTGCCGGCCGTCGTCGTGGACCTGATCGTCGTGACGGTCACCATTCTGGGGGGCGTTCTGCTGGGCCGCCTGCTGAAGATCGACCGCGACACGGCGCTGATGACTTCGACGGGCAGCGCCATCTGCGGCGCGGCGGCCGTGCTGGGGGCCGAGCCGGTGGTGAAGTGCGAGGGGTACAAAACCGCCATCGCCGTCTCCACGGTCGTCATTTTCGGAACTCTCTCGATGTTTCTCTATCCGGTCATGTACCGCACGGGCATGCTCAACGGGATGACCGACACGGAAGTGGCCGTCTACACGGGCAGCACGCTGCACGAGGTGGCCCACGTGGCCGGGGCGGGCAACGCGATGGACCCCACCGATGCGCTGGGGATCGCCGGAACGGCCACCATCACCAAGATGATCCGCGTCATGCTGCTCGCGCCCGTGCTCGTGATCATGGGCTTCGTGCTGGCGGGCCGCCGGAAAAAATCCGGGGGCGAAACGGGAAAACGCAGGATCGCCGTGCCGTGGTTCGCCTTCGGGTTCATCGGGATCATCGGTCTCAATTCGCTGCTGCAAAGCCTTTGCGGGGTGGAGACGGTCCGGGAAATTCCGCTCAACGGGACCATCGAGTACGTCGATACCTTCATGCTGACGATGGCCATGACGGCGCTGGGGACCGAAACGAGCCTCGACAAATTCAGGCAGGCGGGGGCCAGGCCTTTCGTGCTGGCCGGCCTGCTCTACGTCTGGCTGGTGGCGGGCGGTTACTTCGTCACGAAATACGTGGTCGGCATGTTGTAGCGGCCGCTTTACAGTCTCGGCAGCTCCGGATTCTCGTGCTCGGAGTAGCGGAGCACCCGTTCCCGAATGAAGTCCGCGAAACCGCGGGCCTCTTCGTATGTAAGGGCCTCGGGATAGCTCATCAGCACCAGCCGGTGGGGATGGAACGGCCGCCGGAACGAGGGGTGGATATACGCGTAGGGATTGGCGACGAAACCCAGCCGCTGGTAGAAATGCTGGCGGCGGACCGAGATTTCATCCTCCGGCGGGTCGATCTCCAGAATGACGCGCCGCCCTTGGCAAAAGGCCGCGAGGGCTTTTGAACCCATGTTCTGTCCCCGCAGGCGGGGCGAGACGGCCAGATGCTCGACGTAGCGGTAATCCCCGGCGTTCCAGTGGAAGAGGATGCCGATGAACTCGTCGCCGCGCCAGATGCCGTCGGCCTCGAAATGCGGGTCGCCGAAAGCGCGGTCGTAACCCGTGCCGTCCCAGCGTTCGCAGTCGGGGAAGGAGGCTTCGTAAAGCGCCCATGCTTCGGCCCAGCCCTTGTCCGAGCGTGATTTGAACGGTATGAATCGCAGTTGCTGTGTCATGGTTTCCAATTTTCGGCAAGATACGGCAAATTTCGCATAAAACCCAATTTTCACGACTGCCCGAACGAGCCGCAGCCGCTTCTGCGGCGCCCTGCCCGTTTGCCGGGAGCGGAAAAATCCCCGGAGCTTCGGCCCGGGGATTTCCGGTTTCCGGGGGGGCGGAAAGGGACGCTCCGAAAAAAAAATCGCACGGCGGGGGTCGGTATCCGGAAAAGGCGTGTCTACCGGGTGAAGACAAAGAGAAAAAATCTGTTTTGTGTAAATGATATGCAGAAAGAGATAGACAGACTGATCAATTCGTACCGGAGCAACGCTTTGAGTAAGGAGGAGGCCGGTATGCTGGCGGGATGGCTGGAGGAGTCGGATGAAAACCGGGCTTATTTCAGGGAGTGTCTCGCCAGACGGGAGCTGCCCGCGTCGGCCAAGGCGGAGCGGGAATGGGCGCGTTTCGCAGCCCGCAACAAGATCCTGTTCGCTGTCCCCGAGGTCGCCGGACGGCGCCGGAGTCGGTTCCTGCGCTATGTGGCGGCGGCCGCCGTGGTTGCGGCGGGCGTTTGCGCCGTGTGGTTCTGGCAGCGCACCCCCGATGTCGCGTCCGAAGCCGGGGCCGGGGCGGAGATCAGCGCCGCACAGCCCTTGGAATACCGCACGGCGTGCGGCGAGAGGCTCGACATCGTGCTGCCCGACGGGTCGAAGGTCTGCATGAATTCCGAGGCGACGCTCACCGTGGACCCGGGATTCGGGAAGGCGACGCGCGAGATCGAGTTCGACGGCGAGGCGTTTTTCACCATTTCGCCCGACAAAAACTGTCCGTTCATCATCCACAGCGCCAACAACAACTATACGGTGCTGGGAACGTCGTTCAACCTGCAATCCTACGCCCGGGAGAATTTCGCCGTGGTGACGCTCCATACGGGGTG
>CDYZ01038069.1_pt1 | contig 13052 bp, 10 predicted proteins | sample 554921 | NCBI WGS metagenome assembly CDYZ01 (sample SAMEA3182058, study PRJEB8094) | gut metagenome | biome: human; feature: gut; material: Stool; isolation source: human stools | place: Canada | collected 2012-11-26 | reverse complement strand
AATAGATACAATCTACTTCCAATACAAGATACAAGGTTCACCAACTTTAATCCATTCAAAAGTAGATGTCAAGATTATCGGCTATGGCTACAATAATAAATCAGTTTTAATGAAGTAACTCGATTTATCATAATTCACTACTGTCCAATAAAAAAAGGCAATTCAAAATTGCATTTACGAGCCTGTTTTTGGCTTATTTTTGCTGTTTAACTTTCAAATTGATAGTGCTCTGACTTTTCAAGTGGGCTCAGTCAATCCTTTAAAATTAAGATAATTAGAAACCCTATAAATATACCATTATGAACAACATTCCGACCGTATTTTGGCTCATCCCGATAGCCAGTATCGTAGCATTGGGCATGGCCTGGTTCTTCTTCCGCAGCATGATGAAAGAGGATGAGGGAACCGAGAGAATGAAAGAGATTGCGATGCATGTGAGAAAAGGTGCTATGGCATACCTCAAGCAGCAGTACAAGGTGGTAACCATCGTCTTTGCTGTGCTCGCCATCATCTTCGCCTTCATGGCCTATGTGCTCAAGGTGCAGAATCCATGGGTGCCTTTCGCTTTCCTTACAGGCGGTCTCTTCTCCGGACTGGCTGGCTTCTTCGGTATGAAAACGGCTACCTATGCCTCTGCACGTACAGCCAATGGAGCGCGTACGGGACTGGACAAGGGACTGAGGATAGCCTTCCGCAGCGGTGCCGTCATGGGACTCGTCGTGGTGGGACTCGGACTGCTCGATATCGCCATCTGGTTTATTGTTCTTAATGCCGTATATCAGGGCGAATCCACTGCCCTCGTCACCATCACCACTACCATGCTTACCTTTGGTATGGGTGCTTCCACGCAGGCGCTCTTTGCCCGTGTGGGTGGCGGTATCTATACCAAGGCTGCCGATGTGGGTGCCGACCTTGTGGGCAAGGTGGAGGCGAATATTCCGGAGGACGATCCGCGCAACCCTGCTACCATCGCCGACAATGTGGGCGATAATGTGGGCGATGTGGCTGGTATGGGAGCCGACCTCTACGAGAGTTATTGCGGCTCTATTCTCTCTACGGCAGCCTTGGGTGCTACGGCCTTTGCCATGAACGGCGATATGCAGTTGCGTGCCGTCATCGCTCCTATGATCATCGCTGCCATCGGTATCTTCCTTTCCCTCATCGGTATCTATCTGGTACGTACGAAGGAGGGTGCTTCCATGAAGGATTTGCTACATTCGCTGGGATTAGGAACCAATGTGAGTGCCCTGCTCATTGCCGTGGCCACCTTTGTGATTCTCTATCTCTTGGGCATTGAAAACTGGCTCGGACTTTCCTTCTCTGTAATCAGCGGACTGGTAGCTGGCGTCATCATCGGTCAGGCCACTGAGTATTATACCTCTCAGAGTTACAAGCCTACGCAGAAGATAGCCGAGGCTTCGCAGACGGGTCCTGCCACCGTGATCATCAAGGGTATCGGTACGGGAATGATTTCCACGATGATACCTGTGGTCACCATTTCCGTGGCCATCATGCTGAGCTATCTCTGCGCCAACGGATTTGATATGTCGCTCTCAGCCAAGTCTATCAGCACCGGTCTCTATGGTATCGGTATAGCAGCTGTGGGCATGCTATCTACGTTGGGCATCACCCTTGCCACCGATGCTTACGGTCCTATCGCCGACAATGCGGGCGGTAATGCCGAGATGAGCGGGTTAGGCAAGGAGGTGAGAGAGCGTACGGATGCGCTGGATGCGCTGGGTAATACCACTGCTGCTACCGGAAAGGGATTTGCCATCGGGTCTGCTGCTCTCACGGCCTTGGCGCTGTTGGCTTCTTATATAGAGGAAATCAAGATAGCCATGATCCGGGCGGTGGAGAATGGAAAGCAGTATGTGGATGCGGCTGGGAATGTCTTCGACCCTATGAATGCCTCTACCATCGACTTTATCAATTTCTTCCAGGTAAACCTGATCAATCCGAAGGTGCTCGTGGGAGCCTTCCTGGGTGCGATGGCAGCCTTCCTGTTCTGTGGACTCACGATGGGTGCCGTGGGCAGGGCTGCGGAATCGATGGTGCAGGAGGTGCGCCGCCAGTTCCGTGAAATCAAGGGAATCCTGGAGGGCAAGGCTACTCCCGACTATGGCAGGTGTGTGGAAATCAGTACGCGCAGTGCCCAGCGGGAGATGATCATCCCTTCGCTGCTGGCCATCGTGATACCTATCGTGGTGGGGCTGGTATTAGGTGTAGCGGGCGTATTAGGTCTGCTCACTGGCGGATTGGCAGCCGGATTTACGCTGGCTGTGTTCATGTCCAATTCTGGCGGTGCCTGGGATAATGCGAAGAAGATGATCGAGGAGGGCAGTTTCGGCGGCAAGGGTAGCGAGCATCACAAGGCTACCATCGTGGGCGATACTGTGGGCGATCCGTTCAAGGATACTTCCGGTCCTTCGCTGAATATCCTCATCAAACTCATGTCGATGGTGAGCATCGTAATGGCGGGACTTACTATCGCCTTCCTGTAGGATGAAAAAGCTTGAATGAAATCTTATTCGTAGGATGAAAGCTTGAATGAAAGATTTCCTAATATTGATATCCCCCTGCAGTTTCCGATTTGCCTCGATACTGTGAAGGGGGATTTTTATTGGATTGAATCTTTTCAAAAAAAATCCTTGATATGTTTGTTGATTTCAAAAATAATTATTACCTTTGCCACAGAAAATTAGCCTAAGATATTGTGTGCGGTATAAATAACCGCTTTCAGATATACAACAACTGTTTTCAATAAAATAACTACGTTAACGAACCGACAATTAGACATCAGGTTTATCTTCACTTCGGTGCAGGAAGTATTGGCTCACACCAATAGTATGGTGGAGGAGCTGTTGCGCAGAATCGTGAAGAAGTACGCAGCGCTCAAGAGGCGTTGCGAGCAGAAGAAATGTCTGTTGGCTTTGAGTGTGGCTTGGGCCTTGGCGGGCGAGGCTGCAGGCGGTAATGAGGCTGTGTTTGAGCATATTGACGAGTCGATTCATGCCCGTCAGAGTATGGATGGACAGTATCTGCTGCCTTCCGCTTCGCTGATGGGTTGCTATCCTATTATGGTGCAGGGCGATCCTTTCGTGTTTGATTCCGAGGGTACTACGATGGAGATGATCATGTGGGATTTCTATGCGGTGCTGATAGAGCATGCGTGGGCGCCAGGTACCATCGGGCAGTTCTTCTATGATGTGGCTGATGAGCATCAGTGGAAGGCTTACGAAGTGGAGTCTCAAATGCTGCGCGAAAAGGCTTCCTCTTCTGATGATGCCCGGACTTCTGAGGCTTCTTCTGTTGATGTTCCGTCCTCTGAACTTTCTTCTGTTGATGCCTGTTCCTCTGAGTTTCTTTCAGATGTTTCTCCGTTCCCTGAATCTCTTGCGGTAACTCCTGTCTTCAGCTCTGAGCCTCCTGCGGCTTTTGATTCATCTCCTCGCTTGGGTTCAGAGACTTCTCCTTTTGGTTCAGAACCTTCTGATCCTCTTGCGTCTTTTGATTCATCTCCTCGCTTGGTTTCAGAGGCTTCTCCTCTTGGTTCAGAACCTTCAGAGCCTCTTGCGGTTCCAAATATTTCAGAAAGAATAACTTTGGAATCCTGGAGCGAAACTCAGGAATATCTGATGGAGATGAGAGTGCAACTTGTAAATAATATTCAAAATATCAATCAGATTATAGAAAACATCAATCATTATATCAAAAACAATACAATTATGATGAATGACAACGCACAAGTAAACAATCAGGTTTCAAGCGATGCCCTGGGCGGCATCCACATTCATTTCGGCGGTTCCTTTACCAATTATGGTACCTTGACCGGCAATGTAGTGAATCACAACTATCCTTCTGGTCAGCAGAATCCGTCTCAGAACGAGCAGCAGTCTCAGAATGCCCTCAGTCTCAGAATGAGCCGCAGAATCCGTCTCAGAACAATCAGAAAACGGATTATGCCGGTTCTTCTGTATCTGCAACATCTTCAGCTTCTGGAGCATCCTCGGCCCCAGTTCCATCTTCAGCTTCTGGTGCATCCTCGACTCCAGCTCCATCTTCAGTTTTTGATGCATCCTCTATCAATTCTGTGCTTATGAGTGCGAAAGGCAGGCGCATACTGGATGCATTGCGCGATATCCATATTCTCGACGAGCATTATGCGCCCGTAAATCTGTCGTGGGCGGAGATGGGGTATCTGGCTTATCAGATAGCATTCACATTAGCGATAGACAATCTCTGGCAGGTGATGGGAGGCTTCTGGGGAAAGAATTCCAATTCGCTCAGAAGCGGATACAATCGGGCCAGACAGATGCCCAGCATTTCTGCTTTTGACGACCGGATCAAGGAGATTTTCAGATAATCCAGCCTGATATAGCTTTATCGAGCCTGTTTTTCGATTTTTCAGCCTGATTTTCATAGTTCGGACAACTTTTTTTTAGTACTATGTAGTACGACCGTACCAAGTACGTACTAAATAGCTTTGATTTTTTCGCAGTACCTTTGCCCACGGATTTCAGAACAAGCCGAGTTCTGAGGTTCGTGGGCTTTTCGTGTTATGCCTTGTTGGCAGAATTTTCGGAGAGTATCCACCCGCTCTTTTACAAGGTTGATACAAAGAATTTAAAGATCTAACATTGGATTCATGTCAAGTAAATCAAAGTAAATTCATTTCGCGTAAATAATTTCTCATCAGCAGGATATCTTCCTTGCTGATTTCCTCACCTTGTCCTGGATGGGCTTCTGTCCATTCAGCGTTTTCTAAAAATTTCTTCGCTTCTTCTCCTTGAAGCGTAGGAATCACTCTGATTTCTGTTGCCATATTTGTTGTTTTAATAATTATAAAATTTATCTCTCAGATATTTCTGCAAAGATAAGTTTTTATTTTATTACCTGCAAGCATTTCGACGGTTATTTTTTAGTTTTTTATATAATTGTAAAATATTTCAATAAAGCTTATGACAAAATATCATTTTATTGCTCGCGGCAGTCTGGCCGTGGAGCTCAACAATGCCATTCATGTGATGGTATTCGATAATCCTGAGTTTGGTCAGGTACGTACGATACTTAATGAAAAGGGAGAACCGCTTTTCTGTAGTAAGGATGTTTGCGATGCGCTTGGGTATTGCAGATCCAATCAGGCTGTATATCAGCACGTTAACGAACATGATGCAGTGAAACACTGTATCGCCTCCAAGATCCGGGTGAGCTATAGCCACCGCAGAGAAGTGATTCAGAACCGACTGATGATCTTCGTGAATGAGAATGGACTCTACTCCCTCATCTTCGGTTCTAAGAAGAAGAGTGCCCAGCGATTCAAACTCTGGGTTACCTCCGTGGTGCTGCCCCAGATACGCAAGACGGGCGGTTATATCCCGGTGAACCAGGGTGACACCGAGGAGGAGATGCGCCAAAAGGCGGAAAGCGTCTTCAGAAACACCGAAAATATCCTGAGGAGCACCATCGAGGAGAAGACGAAACTCATCGCCGAACAGGATGAGCGCATCAGGCAGCTCAACGAGAAGGTGGGGCAGCAGGTGGTGAAAATCCAGAAGAGTGCCGAGGAGATTCTCTCGCTCGAAGGGGATATCGACCGACTGATGCCGAAGGCTTTCTATGCCGACAATGTGCTCGACTCCATCTCCTGTTTCACCACCACTCAGATAGCCAAGGAACTCGGGATGACTGCCCAGGAACTGAACCGTGCGCTCTGTTCCCTCCATGTGCAGTACTACCAGAGCGGTCAGTATCTGCTCTATGCCCACTATGCCCATCAGGGTCTTGCCAAAAGCCGTACGAGATATGGCACGGAGGATGTTTATGGGGGCTGCGGCAGGTGTGCTGCTGAAGCGGAATCTCGCGTGAAAACCCAGATGTATCTCGTCTGGACAGAGAAGGGTCGCCGCTTTATCCACGACCTGGACCGAAGTCGCCTCCGCCTCTTGGGTTCCTATTCCGATAAGGGTTAAATCTTGTTAGTTTCATTCATTGGATTTTTTATTCATCGGATGACATGAATTTTTTATTCATCCGTGAAATCCGATGAAGAAAATCTATGAAGAAACGAGACTTATACCCCTCACTGTCGTTAAAACTTGCAAAAAGGGTGGTGGGTTCTATATGACCCCCCACTTGCGTTAAAACTTGCAAAAAGGGTGGTGGGTTCTATATGACCCCCCACTTGCGTTAAAACTTGTGAAAAGGGTGGTGGGTTCTATATGACCCCCCACTTGTGTTAAAACTTATAAAAAGGGTGGTGGGTTCTATATAACCCCCCAAGTATTACTAAAACTTCTAAATAAATGATGAAAAAAGAAAATGAAAATCAGCGATTCCGTATCGCTTTCAATGGATTCCGGGGCGGCAATAAGGGGAGCATCACTTCCCAGCCTCTTTCGGAGTACGACAAAACCATCCGTTACCCCTGGGTACACGATGCGATATTGCAGATACGAGGCGAAAAGCCCATCCGCAGTATCAACAACCATGATGCTACAGCACTTGCCAAGGCTCAGCAGCGCATCAAAAGCCAGTTGCCCTTCCGCAGTGCCCATTATTACCAGTTCAAGGATAATAAGCGCCGCCAGGCAAACATCATCCCCGAAAGCTTCCTCTTTCAGACCACCATTGATGTGGACGAAAAGGAACTCGTAGAAAAGGCATTGGAACGGGCAAAGCTGCTGGATTCCCTCGATTTTATTCCTGATGATACAGGAGAACAAGGAGCAACGGCTGCTGCGGGAACTTCTGATAATAAGACAGAAAACGGAGCTACAGCTGGAGGTTCTGATGCAGAGGATGGAAACAGAGCAGCTTCTGGAGGTTCTGATGCTGAGAATGAAAACAGAGCAGCTGCCGGAGGTTCTGATGCAGAGAATGTAAACAGAGCTGCTGCCGGGGGTTCTGATGCAGAGAATGTAAACAGAGCAGCTACAGTGGGAAATCATGACGGGGATGAGGCTGTGACGGCAGACCAAAATCCCGAGAAAGGACAGAGAAATCCCGAGAAAGGACAGAGAAATCCCGAGAATGGGCAGAAAAATCCCTGGAAGGGAATGCTCCTGCATTTGGAGTATTCCGCCCGCAAGAAGCTCCATATCGACATTCGTATGCCGATAGGCATGACCATCGAAGAAACGCAGCGAGCCTATTGTCAGGCATTGGGCGTACCGTGTGACGAGAGCTGCTTTTCACCCGAACGCATCATCTTTATGACGGATGCAGACTCGGAAATCTACCGTTCCAGCGATTGGTATGCCCTTCTGCCGGAAGACGAAATCAATCTCCGAAGAGAAGCCTTCCGCAAGCGAGGTCTCGACATCGACGGACGGGCTTTGAAACAGGGAACTTTTTCTTCTTCCTTCGTCCACTCGTCCGGAAATCCCTCTCTTTCAGGAAGCAGCCAGTCTTCCGGAAAGGCTCCTCTTTCAGGAAGCAGTCAGTCGTCCGGAAATCCCTCTCTTTCAGAAAAAACTTCACAAAATCAAAAACATTCAAATTCAGAAAATCATGACAATCAACCGTTACTTTCCGGTGATAAGACCGGAGAAAAACAACCAGCTGTGGGAGGCGCTCAAGTTCCTCCTCATCCTGCTCCTCATCCTGCTGATAGCCACACCTCAACTGGTGTTGGCAGTGCTCCTGCTCATCCTGATGGGAGCCATCATGGAAATGATAAGAATCTTATCGCTTTCGACCTCTTTAGGGCGCAGGCTGGGTTGGCAGAAGTAGATATCAATGCCGTAGGTTCGCGCCACTCCTCGCTCCTCGCCATCATGAGTGCCGGAGCCAGCAGGATGATGGGCGAAGAGGAACTCAGAAGGGTGGTGGAGCAGCGCATGCCCGCCTTTGCACAGGAGCGTGACTGCCAGCAGCTCATCAGCGACTTCTATGCCCGCTATCACGACAGTTGCAAGCCCATGTCGCGCGAGGTGATCCGCATCAATGCGCAGGCTGAAAGGCTCGGCAGTAAGGAGATGGCGCAGCAGAACCAGGAGGAGGACTATCCCGCACCGCCTCCGATGCCCGAAAAATTGCCCGCTCTCATCGCCCTGCTCGTGAGTCGCACGCCCGAAGTCTATAAGCCAGCCGTGGCACATGCCGTGTTCCCGTCGCTCGCCACGCATCTCTGGAAAACCCGCTTCAAGTATATCGACAATGTGGAACATGAGGCCACGCTGATGACCTGTCTGCTTGCCGGAACAGGAGCCGGAAAATCGTGCGTGCAGATGCCTATCAGTTATGTGATGGAAGACATCCGCAAGCGAGACCGGGAAAACCTGGCAAGGGAGAAAGCATGGAAGGACGAGGTGACCCGGAAGGGGGCCAACAAGGACAAGAGAAAGCGACCGGAGAATCTCGTGATTCAGGAGATAGATGCCGACATGACCAATCCTGCTTTCGTGATGCGAACGGCAGAGGAACAAGAGCATTTTCTCTATACTTCGCTCAATGAAATAGACCAGTTTGATGCACTCCGTGGTCAGGGCAACCAGCAGTTCCGCATCATGTGTCTTGCCTTCGATCCAGCCAACCAGTATGGTCAGACCCGCGTGGGCACATCCAGCGTTACGGAGCGTGTCACCATCCGCTTCAACTGGAATGCATCTACCACCATCCAGAAGGGTTTGCGCTACTTCTCCCGTGTGCTCACCGATGGTCCTATCTCGCGTATCAATTTCTGTACGATACCCGAAAGAGAGATCGGAGCCGAGATGCCCGTCTATGGCTATTATGGTGATGATTTCCGTGAGGCTCTGCGTCCTTACATCGAAAATCTCTGTAAGACGAGCGGACTGGTGGAGTGTGATCAGGCCTTCCAGCTTGCCCTGAAACTGAAGGAGGAGAATGCCGATTTTGCCCGCATGACGCAGAATCGCATCTACGAGAATCTCAGTTTCCGAGCCAATGTCATTGCCTATCTGAAGGCCTGTGTGCTCTACGTGGCCAACGGTTGCAAGTGGGAGCCGGAGATGGATGAATTCATCCGCTGGAGTCTGCGTTACGACCTCTACTGCAAGATGCGTTTCTTCGGAGATGCCATTGCCAAGGCCGAGGATGGGGGCGTGAAATCAAGCCGCCGTGGACCAGCCAATCTCCTGCAGTTGCTGCCTGATGAATTCTCCTATCAGGAGGCAATGGCCATCCGATTGGAGTATGGATTGGGACAGAAGGGAACACGAGTGATGATCAACAACTGGGTTCATCGGGGATATATTGAGCGGAAATCGTTCCAGTCTGCCAGTCAAGCTAAGACCGATGTCAATTTCAGTAATGTCAGTTTTGAAAATACCTATTTTATCAAACTAAAATATAGAAAAGATGGAATTAATATTGAAAAGAATTGCTAAGAAAAAAGAATATACCATCGGACGACTGTATATTCTGGGCGATGAGGATATGGAAGTGGGTGTCAACAACCGCGGAAAGTCGGTGAGGACCCTGAAGAATCCCGACCAGCTCAATCGCCAGACCTATTTCTGTGATACATTGGAACCTACCTGGCGCAATCTCTTGGGCGTGAAGTTGCCGCCGCAGCTGGTGAACGAGTCGTTGGGACGCCAGTCGAGCAAGAAGGCTCGCAAGGTAGTGGGGTTGACGGCCATTCCCGAGGGCAGTTATCCAGTGGTCATAACGAAATCGCCCCGCTTCCGTCGCTGGCTTCCGCTGCTGGTAGGCGTGCCGGGTTTCACTGGCATACGCATACATAGCGGCAACATGGCGGCAGATACGCGGGGCTGCATTCTTGTGGGTGAGAACACGATAGTGGGCAGGTTGACCTCCTCTCGTGCCACGCTGACGAAGCTCATCACCACCATCATGGCGGCGAGCGATCAGGGCGAGGCGGTCTGGATCACCATCGTTTGAATCTTATTGTTTACTTCACCAAAATCTTCTTGACGGTGCCGTTGCTCATCTTAACGATGTTGATGCCCTTGGTCAACTGGGCTTTACGGGTACCGTTGGCGCTGTAGATAGAAGTAATTTCTGCATTCTTGAGATTGTCAGAGGTATTGCTGATACCGTTAGTGATGTCCTCAATCGCTTTCTTGGCAGCTGCAATAGCTGTCTTGAGCGTATTGATGTCATCATTGGAGGTATTGAAAGTACCTTTGGCAGTCTTCTGCAATGCAGTTTTGATAGCGCCCAGAACAGATTCCTGATCGTTCAGCTTCTCGTTCTTGAGCAGGTTTGCAGCCTCAGTGAAGAGGGAAGTATATTCTGCATAGACATCCTTCTGGTCTGTAGAAATGAAATACCAGTCGTTGTTAATAGAAGGCTCCAGACTTACCTCGTAGTTTTCACCGCTGACGCTGAAGTAGGCAGTTTCAGGACCTGATATAATTTTATTTCTGCTTTTAGTGAGTTTATAACTATTCTCTGTAGAACCTTCTACGATGGTAAAATATGTTGCTTTTCTCTTGTCGTTAGAAGAAACCTCTGCATGCCACTTATAGATTGGAATTACAGCATAGATATATTCCAAGAACAGATGTTCTTTTGTCTCGTTATCGCAAGTGAAACTACGAGTTTCATCGCCATTAATCGTCCAGACGTCTGCATCCTTGATATTTTTCACGGTAGCAGTCTTACCGGTGATAAAAGTCTTAGTAGCCACGTTGTAGATGTAAGCCTTCTGACCATTACCACCGAGTTTTACAGGTTGGAGCCAAGAACTTTCAGCAGCAGGAGCGAAAGTTTCATTCTCGTTGCTACCATTTCCTGTACCTTCAACAGTACCATTTTCATTGCCTTCAACAGTACCGTTTTCTGTGTTACCTGAAACATTCTGCGCAAGAGCAGTTGTGCCTACTGCCAGAAGGGCAGCGAGCATCATACCTTTGGCCATATTAGCCAGTGTGTAAATTTTCTTCATTTTTACTTGTTTGATTATTTATTATATTGAATACAATTCTTACCTGTGCATGGGATATCATTCTTTCCTGAATGGGGAATGCAAATCCCTTGATATGGACAATAAATCTCTGTTTACTAAGAACTTAAAGATTATGTCGTTTACTTTCTGGCTGCAAAATTACGAAAAAAACTCGGAGAAACCAAATAGTTTCTAAAAAAAGCTCTTTTAAAGGTAAAAAAGGATAATGAAATGACAAATTAGAAATGAGAAATGAGAAAGACAAATGACAAATGAGAAAGACGATGAAATTAGAAATGAGAATGGGAAATGAAGAAAGAAATGGAAGGGGGAGGAAAGAGAAGCAAAAAATACTCCCAGAGAATTCTCTGGGAGTATCGCCTCGCATAAAAGCTGTCTCACGACAGCAATACGCCAAAAAACAAAATGCTATATTTTTTAAACTTTATGCTTATTAAAGAGAAATATCTTACAAATCCCAGCCCACTGCACTGGCACCGAGTACCGCAGCAGAGCTGCCATCGAGAGTAGAAATCAAGAACTTAGCCTTGCCCCTGAAAATCTTCAATACGCTCTTGTCGTAAGATTCCTTGAGAGGCTTCATCAGGAGGTCACCAGCCTTGGTAAGACCACCGAAGAATACGAATGCCTCAGGAGAACTGAATGCAGCGAAATCAGCGCAAGCCTCACCCAGCATCTTACCAGTGAAATCATATACTCGCTTAGCCAAAGCATCTCCCTTACCAGCAGCTACGCTGACATCATAAGAAGTAATGTCTTCTGGCTTCATATCGCGAAGTAAAGATGGCTCATCACTCTTCTCGAGGAACTCACGGGCTGTGCGAGCCACACCAGTAGCAGAGCAGTAAGCCTCCAAGCATCCCTTACGGCCGCAACCGCAGAGACGACCTTCCTCGCCGCGAACCATGACGACATGGCCCAACTCGCCTGCGAAACCATCGCAGCCATAGACCATCTTACCATCAATCACAATGCCGGAACCAACACCCGTACCGAGTGTCACGTCGATGAAATTCTTCATACCACGAGCCACACCGTAGGTCATCTCGCCCAATGCAGCAGCGTTGGCATCATTGGTAAGAGCCACAGGCAGACCACCCAGCGCATCGCTGAAGAGCTTAGCCAAAGGCACTACACCATCGTGAGCCCAAGCCAGATTAGGAGCGAACTCGATAGTTCCGCTATAGTAATTGCCGTTAGGAGCACCGATACCCATCGCCTTGATCTTGTCGATACCACCCACGGTATCGATGATAGGCTGGAGAGCCTCCACGGCAGCTTTTACATAATCATTTACATCATCATAACCACCTGTCTTGATAGCAGTAGTAGCTTTTATTTCGCCACGTGCATCTACGATGCCGAATACGGAATTGGTACCTCCCAGATCCAAACCGATTACATATGGCTTAAGTGCATTCTCTGTCATGTTTTTCTATTTATTTAGTTAGAATTATGGTGCAAAGATATAAAAAAGTTTGTAACAAACAAAGTTTTACACGAAAAAATTACAAGATATGGCCTTTTTTTTGTAACTTTGCGCCTTGTTATGAATTTAGTGTTTCCGATTCAGATAAATATACTTGATTTTATATTCAAGGGAATTATCATAGGTGTGATCGCCTCAGCCCCGATGGGACCTGTTGGCATCTTGTGTATCCAGCGCACTTTGAACAAGGGCCGCTGGTTTGGTTTTGTAACGGGTGTCGGTGCCGCTTTCAGCGATATCGTGTATGCCCTCTTCACGGGTTTGGGAATGAGTTTTGTGATGGACATTGTCAATAATGCCCAAAACAAGTTCTATCTGCAGATTTTCGGAGGCCTTCTGCTCCTGGTGTTCGGCGTATATTGCTTCAAGAGCAATCCTACGAAGAACATGCATCAGAGCAGCAAGAGGCAGGGCACGCTCTGGCACAATGCCATCACCGCCTTCTTCGTCACGCTCTCCAATCCGCTCATCGTGTTCCTCTTCATGGCCACCTTTGCCCAGTTTGCCTTCGTAGTGCCGGATATGCCGCTGGAGATGGGCGTGGGCTATCTGAGCATCATGTTCGGAGCGCTGCTGTGGTGGTTCGGTCTCACATGGCTCATCGACAAGATCAGGGGCAAGTTTGATACCAACGGCATCCTTATTATTAATAAGGTAATAGGA
>CDYZ01012073.1_pt1 | contig 13303 bp, 8 predicted proteins | sample 554921 | NCBI WGS metagenome assembly CDYZ01 (sample SAMEA3182058, study PRJEB8094) | gut metagenome | biome: human; feature: gut; material: Stool; isolation source: human stools | place: Canada | collected 2012-11-26 | reverse complement strand
ATCAGGTTCACCGTCACCATGATATGCAGCAGCGCCTGACACGTGATCAGCAACGCAAGCCCCAGCACCAGCAATCCCGGAAAGGCGGTTCCGCACCGCCGGAATATCTCGATTCCCCGGAAGAAGACCCACAGGTAGAGCATCAGCAGCAGCACGGCCAGGATGAAGCCGTACTCCTCGACGAAAAAGGCATAGGCATAGTCGCTCTCGGGGTGGATCATCTCCACGCGCATGGCGCTCTGCCCGGCGCCTTCGCCCAGGATGCCGCCGTTGTAAATGGCGATCATCGAACGCTCCGTGTCGGAGAGGTGTTCGATGGGTTTCTCGGTCTGCGACTTGGTCCAGAGGTGAATCCACGTCGAAACGCGCCCTTCGGCGGTCTCGCTGCGCCCGAGGTTCAGCGTCATAATAACGACGATGGCCGCAACGCCCCATCCCACGAGTTTCATCAGCTCCCCGAAACGGACGCGTCCGATGAGCATCATCACCCACGACGCCAGGCACACCAGCACGGCCGACGAAGTGTGCGCCGGAAAGATCACCATTGCCGAAACGACGACCGGCAGCAGAATGGGGCGCGTACCCTCGCGCCAGATTTTTCGCTGCACGGGCGACGAACGCCACGTCCAGAACTTCCACGTCGGCACGATGCGTATCTTGTCGATCTTCGACTGCCGTCCGGCGAGCTGCCGGGCGAGGAACAGCACCGTGGCGACCTTCAGCGCCTCGGAGGGCTGGAACTGGAAGGGGCCGAGCGGAATCCAGCGGGCCGCGCCGTTGGTCGTCGCTCCGATGAAATAGACGGCGACGGTCAGCGCCACCGAAAGAAAATAGGCCGGCCGGGCCAGAAGATTGTAAATGCGGCAGTTGATCTTCTGCACGGCGACCATGATCAGCAGGCTGCCGACCAGCAGCAACAACTGCTGACGCAGGAAATGCGCCGTCGTACGGGCCGTATGGGCGTCGTAGGCCATCTTGGCCGTCGAGGAGTAGACCACCAACACCGAGATCACCGCCAGCGCGGCGACGATGATCCACAGCACGCGGTCGCCCGTAAAGAGGCGGAACCCCGATTTCCCGGCCGTCTCCGTCCCGCAGGCGCACTCCTCGCCGGAGGCCGCGTCACCGCTCCCCGAAGTCCGCCTGCCGCCGCGCGGCGCAGCGTCGCGCGCCGCCTCCGCCGTCGCCCGGTCGTCGTATCTGCTCTCGTCCCGCACCATCGGCTATGCTTTTTCTTCGACCCAGTTCTTGAACAGTTCGCCGCGGTTCTCGTAATTCCGGAAAAGATCGAAACTCGCACAGGCAGGCGACAGCAGCACCGCATCGCCGGGACGCGCCGCGGCCTTCGAGGCCGTCATGGCCGCTTCGAGCGAATCGGTCGAGACCACCTCCGGGACCACGCCCGTGAACTCCCGGACCAGTTTGGCGTTATCGAGACCCATGCACACCAGCGTGTGCACCTTCGCCCGGGCGAAGGCCTTCAGCGGCTCGTAATCGTTGCCCTTGTCGGTCCCGCCGGCGATCCACACCACGGGGCGCGTCATGCTCTCCAGCGCATAGTAAACCGAATCGACGTTGGTGGCCTTCGAGTCGTTGATCCACAGCACGCCGTCCTTTTCCGCCACGGGTTCGAGCCGGTGTTCGACGGGCGCGAAGGCGTAGAGCGATTTGCGGATCTTCGCCGGGGCGACGCCCGCCGCAAGGGTCGCGAGGGCCGCGGCCATGGCGTTGTAGGCGTTGTGAAGCCCCTTGATCTGCAACTTTGCGGTGTCGATCTCCACCGACGCCTTGCCGGCCGTTGCGGTGAATTTCCCGTCGCAGAGAAACGCGTCGCCCGCACCGCTCGCCACGGCGTTTTTAGCGGCGAAGGGCAGCTGGCGCATCCTCAAATCGTACTTCGGAAGCTCGTTCCAGATCACCTCGTCATCGCCCGAGTAGACGAACCAGTCGCGCGAGGTCATATTCTGCACGATTCTCATTTTCGAGTCGGCATAGTTCTGAAAACAATGGTCGTAGCGGTCGAGGTGATCGGGCGTAATGTTCATCAGCACCCCGACATGCGCCCGGAACCGATACATTCCGTCCAACTGGAAAGAGCTCAATTCCAGCACATACCAATCGTAGTCGCCCGTAGCGACCGACCAGGCGAAACTCTCGCCGATGTTGCCGCCGAGGGCGACGTTCATCCCCGCGTCGCGCATGATCTTGTAGATGAGCGACGTGGTGGTGGTCTTCCCGTTCGATCCGGTGATGCAGATACATTTGGCCTTGCCCATATAGCGGCCCGCGAACTCCATTTCGGAGATCACCGGAATGCCCGCCTCGCGGATCTTGCGCACCATCGGGGCCGTATCGGGAATACCGGGCGACTTGACGACCTCCGTGGCCGCGAGGATGCGCTCCTCGGTGTGGCCGCCCTCCTCGTAGGGGACCTCCCATTCGTCCAGCTTGGCCTTGTAACGGTCGGCAATGCGCCCCGCATCGGAGAGGAAGACCCCGAACCCCTTCTTTTTGGCGAGGATCGCGGAACCGTAGCCGCTGATTCCCCCGCCCAGAACGACGATCTGTTTCATATTATCTTATTTTCAGCGTTACCAGCGTAATGGCCGCCAACAGCAGCGAGATGATCCAGAAGCGAAGGACGATCTTGGTCTCGAAGATGCCCTTTTTCTGGTAGTGGTGGTGGACCGGAGACATCAGCAGGATGCGACGCCCTTCGCCGTAGCGGCGTTTGGTGTACTTGAACCAGCCGACCTGCATCATCACCGAGAAGCTCTCCACGAGGAAGACGCCGCACAGCAGCGGCAGCAGCAGCTCCTTGCGGATGCAGAGCGCGAAAACGGCGATCACGCCGCCGATGGCCAGCGAACCCGTGTCGCCCATGAAGATCTGGGCCGGGAAGGAGTTGTACCACAGGAAACCCACCAGCGCCCCCACCAGCGCCGCGGCGAAGACCACCATCTCGCCGCTGCCCGGGATGTACATGATATTGAGGTAGTCGGCATAGACGATGTGGCCCGAAAGATAGGCCAGCACCCCCAGCACGGCGACGATCGGGACCGAAACTCCCGTCGCCAGACCGTCCAGGCCGTCGGTGAGGTTGGCGCCGTTCGACACGGCCGTCACCACGAAAATCGCGACCAGCACGTAGAGAATCCATGTGGCAACGGAGTTTCCGCCCGTCAGCCATCCGTAGTCGAACTCGTTGTTTTTGACGAAGGGGATGGTCGTCTGCGTGGTCTTGAGGCTCTCGGAGCTGACGACCACATGGCGCTGAACCGTTTCGAGCACCGTGCCGTTCTCGTTCAGATAGACCGTCTGCACGGGCTGCGTGACCTTCTCGCGCACGACGATGTCGGGCGAGAGCCACATGGTCGTTCCGACGATGACGCCGAGGCCCACCTGCCCCACGATCTTGAAACGGCCCTTCAGCCCCTCCTTCCTGTGGCGGAAAACCTTGATGTAGTCGTCCAGACCGCCGATCAGGCCGAGCCAGACCGTCGACACGAGCAGCAGCTGGATGTAGACGTTGTCCAGCTTGCCGAAGAGCAGCATCGGGACCAGGATGGCGACGAGAATGATCACGCCGCCCATCGTGGGCGTGCCTTTCTTCTGCAACTGGCCCTGAAGCCCGAGGTCGCGGATCTCCTCGCCGATCTGCTTGCGGCGCAGGAAGTCGATGATCGAACGTCCGAAGATAATGACGATCAGCAGCGACAGGATGATGGCTGCCGCGGCGCGGAAGGAGATGTACTGGAACATTCCCGAGCCGGGGAGGTCGTAGGCCTCGTCCAGGTACCTGAATAGATGGTAAAGCATTTTAATTCACAATTCACAATTCATAATAATGTCAATCTGGCGAATTTTGGGTATTCGCCATTCTTCGCCCCCTGTCTTTGCGGAAAACTCACAATTTTGAATTCTGAATTCTGAATTGTGAATTGATCTCTTCCCGGTCGTCGAAAGGATGTTTCACGTCGCCGACAATCTGATAGGTTTCGTGCCCCTTGCCCGCCACGAGGATGATGTCGCCCGGACGCGAGAGCATCACGGCCGTGCGGATCGCCTCGGCGCGGTCGGCGATGCGCAGGTAGCGCGCACCGGGCTCCAGCCCCGCGACCATGTCGTCGAGAATCGCCTCGGGCGATTCGTGGCGCGGATTGTCGGAGGTGAAAACCGCCGTCGTGGCATACTTCACGGCAATGGCCGCCATCTCGGGACGCTTGGTCCGGTCGCGGTCGCCGCCGCAGCCGCACACCACGATCAGCTGCTGGCCGGGGGTGCGGATCTCCTCGATGGTCTGAATCACGTTCTCCAGCGCATCGGGCGTATGCGCGTAGTCGACGATAGCCGTCGTGCCGTTCGCCGCGCGGATCTTCTCGAAGCGGCCGCTCACGGCGTGCAGCATGCTCAGCACGCGCAGCACCTCGCCCCGGTCGAGTCCCAGCAACACCGCCGCGCCGTAGACCGCCAGCAGGTTGTAGGCGTTGAACCGCCCCAGCAACCCCACCCACAACTCCTGCCCGTCGATGCGCAGGAGCATGCCGTCGAGGTGCATCTCGACGATCTTGCAGCGGAAATCGGCCATCGCGCGCAGCGAATAGGCGCTCACCGCCGCCGCGGTGTTCTGCACCATCACGCGTCCGTTCCGGTCGTCGGCGTTCGTCAGAGCGAAAGCCCCCTTGGGCAGCCCGTCGAAAAAGAGCTTCTTGGCCCGGATGTACTCGGCGAAGGTCTTGTGGTAGTCGAGGTGGTCGTGCGTGATGTTCGAAAAGATGCCGCCCGCGAAATCGAGGCCCCGCGTGCGTTCCTGCACGATGGCGTGCGACGAACACTCCATGAAACAGTATGCGCACCCGGCGTCGGCCATTTCACGCATCATAGCGTTCAGGCGGATCGAATCGGGCGTGGTGTGGGTGGCTTCGACCTCGCGGCCGTCGATCTTGTAGACCACCGTCGAGATCAGCCCGGCCTTGTAGCCCATGGCCCGCACCAGATCGTAGAGCAGCGTCGCGGTCGTGGTCTTGCCGTTGGTCCCGGTGATGCCCACGAGTTTCAGCTCGCGGCTCGGGTAGTCGTAGAACGCCGCGGCCATATCGGCCATGGCCCCCGCCGAGTCCCCGACGAGAACATAAGCGACGCCCTCCGCCGCATCCGCCGGCATCCGTTCGCAGACGATTGCCGCCGCGCCTTTTTCAACCGCTATGGGGATATAGTCGTGTCCGTCGCTCTGCGTGCCCGGAACGGCGAAGAAGCAGTCGCCCGGTTTCACGGCGCGCGAATCGTAGACCAGCCCGCCAATGGCGGCGGCAGTATCGCCGCACACCTCCCGGACGGGGGTATTTTTCAGAATATCGGTTAATTTTTTCATCCTATTTCAACGTTATGACGACCGCCGTGCCCGGTGCTATGCGCGCTCCGGCGGTGATACTTTGCTGCGTTACGGCTCCCCGTCCCGAGAAGCGGACCTTCAGTCCGCGGCTTTCGAGCACGAACAGCGCGTCTTTCAACCCCATGCCGCGCACGTCGGGCATCACGCCCCGGTCGCCGGGCAGGCTCGTGATGACGACGTTCGAGAGGCTGTCCACCGCGACGCGCCCCCAGCCCGTGCGGCTTTCGAACGAGGCGCGGGGCGACAGGCGGTCGGCCACGCGGCGGACCTGCGTGATGTCGCCGCCCTTCATCCGGTCGGGATAGCGGCGCGGACCGCCGTCGTCGACACGGCCGTACCAGTCGCGGCCGCGGTTGAAGATGTAGTCGACCATGCGCTTCACGACGGGACCCGCCAGCGGTCCCCCGTAGTAGGCTTTCCCGGCCTGGGCACGGGTTTCGATGGTCGTGAGCACCGTGTAGCGGGGCGCGTCGGCCGGGAAGTAGGCCACCATCGAACCCAGGTAGTAACGTCCCTCGCGGCTGCGGGCGTCGGTGATCTGCGCCGTACCGGTCTTGGCCGCCACCCGCAGGCGCGTCGTGTCGCGGAAAAAAGCGCTGGCCGTACCCTCGGTGCAAACCGCCTGCAAGCACTGCTGCACCTCGCGCAGCGCCGCCCGCGAGGCGATCGACGAGGCGATGGTACGGCTTTCGAAACGCTCCTCGACCCGATCGCCGCGGCGCAGTTCACGCACCAGCACGGGCGAAATCATCTTCCCGCCGTTGGCAATGGCGTTGTAGAAGGTGATCATCTGAATCGGGGCCAGCCGCACACGGTAACCGTAGGACATCTTCACCAGCATCACGCCCGGGTCGGGAACCTTCCAGTCCGTGGTGACGGAGGGCTTCCGCTCGCCGAGCCGCTCCAGCCCCACGGTCTGGCCCAGATGCAGCTCCTTATGGAGAAAATCGCTGTATTCCTGCTTTCTGCCCGTGCTTCCGTAACGGTCCCAGATCGCCTTGGCGAAGTAGACGTTCGACGACGAAGCCACGGCGCGCCGGAAGTCGATTTCACGGTCGCCGCGGTGCGAATCGCGGATGTTCCTGGCCGGGCCTACCGTCACCGGATCGCCGTTGTGGGTGTCGTAAACCGTCGAGACGGGCATTCGGGCGTCGTCGAGCAGCGTGAGCATCGTCGCCAGCTTGAACGTCGAACCCGGCTCCATGCTGCGGCCCAGGGCGTAGTTCTCCCGCTCGGCGAAACTCCCGTCGGCATTGCGGCCGAGGTTGACCATCGCCAGGATTTCGCCCGTATGGACCTCCATCACGATCGTCGTGCCCCACAAAGCATTCTGGGCTTCCAGCTGTCGCCTCAACGCCTTGTCGGCCACATCCTGCAGGTCGAGGTCGAGCGTCGTGACGATGTCGAAGCCGTCCACCGGGTCCTCGTGGTCCCCGCCCGCCACCCGGCCGTAAAAGCCGCGCGCGATACGCTGGCGCAGGGCTTTGCCGTCGCGGCCCGCCAGCTCCTCGCGGTAGGCCTCCTCGATGCCGTAGTTGCCCTTGTCGCCCGTCAGTCCGATCGTACGGCGCGCCAGTTCGCCCTGGGGGTAGATGCGTTCGTCGCGCTCGATCAGCCGGTAGACCATGCCCATGTTCCAGTTCAGCAGCGGATAACGCCGCAGGGTCTCCCACTCGGCAAAATCCACCTCGCGGGGAAAGATATTCACGGGCGTATGGTCGCGGATCGTGTCGTAGATGCGGCGTTTGACATATTCCTCGCCCCGCATGCGGTCCATCATGCGCGAAATCCACCCCTCGGAACGCAGGTAGGAGGTGTCGCGCGGATTGACCAGCCGGTAACGGCGGGCGTGCTCCTCGCGGAAACGTTTGGCATAGGCCGAGGCGGGCTTGTCCCGGAAGAAGGCGGCCAGCAGTTTCGCGAGCGAGTCGGCCTGTTCGCGGAAGGTCTTGAGCGAATCCAGCCCCGGCGACGCGAAGTCGAAGGCGGCCTGATAGCGGAAGATCGAGGTGGCGAGGGGTTCGCCGTCGCGCGAAAGGATGCTCCCACGCTGCGCCGGGATGACCTCCTCGGTGAAGATGCGGCTGGCGAGGCGGTCGGCATTGTAGGCCACCTCCGCACTGAACAGCTGCACCCAGACGAGCCGTGCGAGCACGATGGCCCCGGCGAGGATGAAGAGCACGTACAGAAGCCTCACCCGCAGCAGAATATCGCTTTTGACCTTCGAACGTTCCTGCTTCATCGCCGTTTAGTTTTCGATGATCTCGCCCGGCGCCTGCGGGTCGTAAAGCTCGATGCCCCGCGCCCGGAGCTGTTCGACGATGGCCGAATGGGTCGTGCGCTGGTAACGCTGCTCCTGGAGGCGGATCGAGCGTTCGCGGAGTTTCTGCACGTCGCGCTCGAGACGCGTGTAACGCATGTCGAGGTGCAGCGACCAGAACATCACCATGATGCTCAAAAAGAACATCCCGGCGATGGTCAGCATATAGGGATAGTATTTCGAGACGCCCTCGCGCACGAGGATCGTACCCGAGAACAGCTGCCAGAAGGTGCTGGACCTGCGGCGTCGCTCGCGGCGTTCGCGTTCCTCGGCTTCGGCCCGCTCTTCGGCCTCGCGCTCCTCGTCGGCGCGGATGTCCTCTTCGGCTTCGCCCCGCTCCATGCGCCGCACCTCGCGGCGCACACGGCGCGCGAACTCCTCCTCCTGCTCGCGGCGGGCCTGCTCCTCGGGGGTCACCGGGTCGAATTCGTGGTCTCGGTACATCGTATCAGCGTTTTACGGCCGCCCGGAGTTTCGCCGAACGGGAACGGGGATTGCGGTCGAGTTCTTCGGCCGAAGGGGTCACGGCCTTGCGCGTCACGAGGTCGAACGGGGCCTGCGAACGACCGAAAAAGTCCTTTTCGACCTGTCCCGAGAAGTTGCCGCTGCGCATGAAATTCTTCACCAGCCTGTCTTCGAGCGAATGGTAGGAGATGACGACCAGCCGGCCGCCGGGCTTCAGCACCCGCAGGCTCTGCTCCAGCGCCATTTTCAACGCCTCCATCTCGCCGTTGACCTCGATGCGCAGGGCCTGGAAAAGTTTGGTCAGGAATTTCGCCTCGTCCTTTTTGGGCGTGCAGGGCTTCACGGCCCCGACCAGCTGCGCCGTGGTCGTCACGGGCGCCGCCGCACGAGCCTTGACCAGACAGTTGGCAACTTTCCACGGTGTTTCTACCTCGCCCCAGTCGCCCAGAATGCGGGTCAGGTCCTCCGCGGTGTAGTCGTTCACCACGTCGGCCGCCGTGAGCCGCCCCCTCTGGTTCATGCGCATGTCGAGCGGGGCCTCTCCACGGAACGAGAATCCGCGCTCCACGGCGTCGAAATGGTGCGACGAAACCCCCAGGTCGGCCAGAATGCCGTCGACCTCCATCACGCCGCGCAGCCGCAGCGCCCCCCGCAGGAAGCGGAAATTGCTCTCCACGTAGTGAAAACGCGCATCGTCGGGACGGTTCTCCAGCGTGTCGCGGTCCTGGTCGAAGCCGTACAGACGGCCTTCCGGCCCCAGGTCGGAGAGGATGCGGCGCGAATGGCCGCCTCCGCCGAAAGTGAGGTCGGCGTAAGTGCCCGCAGGTTCGACAGCGAGCAGTCCCACAGACTCTTCCAGCAGTACGGGAGTATGGTATTGCGACATAATAGTTATTTGCAAAGGTCTATTTGGGTGTAAAGTTAGGGATTTTTCAAAAAAGAATGCCTATATTTGTAAATATAATCGGCAATAATTTCCCGCCTCATTCTAAGTCGTTTACGGGAGCGCAAAAATTACGAGGGTTAAAATTAGGGTTAAAACACGATCATTTTCAACAATTCAAACTCTCTAACAATCATCTCAATACACGAATAGTTAATAATAAATCACACTTTCAATAGTGTACCATTACACCCTCTATTCGTCCGGATCGCTGGGTAGGCTTCAATAGTACATCGTCGTAACAAACGCTCCAACGCAGAACTCGCTATTACAGCCGTCAATTCCAATAGAGCAACACTCCTTTTAGCACACGCCAATCCTTCACGTCAGCAACAGCCCGTCCATACAACGACAAGAGGGACGATCTCCAAGCGTTTCCATAGCCTACCGGGCAGTAGTTCGCCGGAGGCTTCAACGATCTAAAATCGGGTTCTCCAAGAGTTTCCCGTTTTCACGCCGCAACGTCGCGCCAAACGTAGGTATAGGCAGGCTGGAGAGAAAGACCTATTTTCAACAACGTACCGCGCCGCGGCTCGAAATAATATCCGTTCGTATTTAGGGTATTTCTCCAATACAAAGACCCGTTTAAGACCTCCGAGCGCCAATAATAGGAGCTTCGCCTACAAGGCCGAAAACAGCGATTTTCAAGAGGTGTTTCCTTCGGACGGGTAAATACTCCTTCGAAGCGGCAGGAGCGTAGAAATCGGCATCTACAACAGCACGGCGGAGAACGCCGTGAGAGCTGGCCGAGGGCGCGTATTATAGAATGTCGAGGAGCCTGACGGGACGCGGCTCGAAATAATATATACCGTTCCTTCTATTAGGCAAGGACGAGATCATCAAGGAGCTCTTATTACAACATACGGCGTTTCTATATACAACGATTTCATTACAGCAGTCTCTATATTTACATTACAACGTTTACAGCATTTACAGCGAGAGGCATTACCCAGCTTTATTCAGCAGGTAATTTCCCCTCGTTTTTTATCTTATATCATAAGTCAATATTATCACGCCTCTGGCGGTTATTCAACCTAATCAAATCTATCAAGTGCCACTTTATCGCCTCGGTAAATTCAATACGGTAATCCGGGTATAAGTAATCCTTTTCCCGCTCGTGATGCCTTCGCAGCCATTTTCTAAAGTCGCGCTGAGCCCCTTTCGACAACAGTCCGGCATAGCCGTCCAATTCAGCATGAGATAGGCTCGCCAATCCCAGAATCACGAAATAATCGGTCAGTTCCTTCAAGCTCCCCCGTTTAGGTCGGAACGACGGCCGACGGCCTATATTATCAAAGGCAAAAGCCTGACAATTCCGCCAAAAGAAATTCACAATCCGGGTATATTCTTCAAGCAGTCCGCCGAGCGTTCCTACCTTCAACCGGGAGAGTACCTTCCGTCGCCCGCCTTTCAACGTAAATTCAACCCGAAGGGCGTTTTTCTCCGGGTAGAGGTCCGGATTCCGTATTAGCACGTTCCGATTATCTTTATTTATTTCAGCGATTTTATCATAAATTTTAGCAGTGAAAAATCCCGAAACAAACTTTCGGCATGTAGGACGCGAATCGTTCAACTCGTAGCATTTCGACTTAAATGCACGGATTCGGTGTATCATTTCGACACATTCCATATCAAACGGGACATTCAGCCCTATTTCGATCACGGAAATTTCAAAGGTTCTCAACGTATCGAACGAGATGCCAAGTCGTTTGGCCACTTTCCGCCAAGCCTTCTCCAAATCCGTTTTAGTCAGATCATCCAACGAAGTCGCGCCGTAGTACCACTTTCGGATACTACCGTAAATTTTCATAAAGTCTTCATAAAATTCGATTATCAGATCATGCGCATCATCCCCGTATTTCCCATTATTTAACACCAACTTATCATACCATCTCCCATTTATCCAATTCGATTTTTCAACGAAAGTCCCATAACGCAGGTGATGATAGACTTCCTTATCGTAACATTTCAAAGTAATATTATCGACCATATTTTTTCAATTTCAAAAGTTCGTCTTTACAATACCTCTTAGAACGCCCGTAGCGCATAGGCGTAATCAAACCTTTTTTCTCCCAACGATAGAGCGTCGAGCGACTGACCTTCATCGAACCTTCAACCTCTTTCGCAGTCAGCAACTCCGCTCCGAGGAGAGCCTTCGTAAGATAATTAATAATCCAATCCCGATTCTGGGCTATCCCCACTTTAATCAGCGTTTGGAGCATCTTCGGAGATACGATAATCTCGCACTCCGTTTTAATTCTTAAATTATTCATAGCTTTATATTAGAATTAGCGGGCGATTTCTCGCCCTTTATTTCCTAATATATAATGGTGGATAATACGAAGGTCTTTTTTAGATAATTATTTATATATCAATTAATTAACATTAAAACGGCTTCAAAACAACCCCAAAAGAGGGTCAAAAGATCATTTTTGCCGACTTACAGAACACAAAAAACCGCCCCGGTCAGGGGCGGTCTACATAACCTACACAAACAAATTCTATTCAGCTAACGCGGCTTTAATTATTTCGAATCCGCCGTCTTTACAATTCTTTTCTGACAGACACGCATTTCGGCTACTCAGTTCAACGCAGGTGGCATTCTCCAATTCCGGGACAAGATCAAACCACCGGGCCTTATTCTTACTTCCTCGGTATACAAATACAACATCTTTCGCAATCAGATATTTTACCAGTCGTTTCGTATATTCCTGAGAAGGAAGCAAACCCATTTTCTCCGGGAACGGCTTATATTTTCTCGAATGATAAGCCATTAGCTGAACCGCCGCTATCTTCGTTTCAGCTCCGGGAACAGCTTCCCGGATTATCCGTGTTTTCTTCGCCCAATACCAGTCCTGTTCGTCATTAAACGGCTTATATTCCGGACCGGAATAAAAAATCGCACGATCTTCGAGTAGCATCGCTTGGGTCTGCGCCCGAATAACGAAGCGTTTTTCTTCATCGCTCATCTTTTCATGGGCTTCGATATTCGACGACACCTTATATCCCGGATTCGACATTAGCAGTACGACCCGCGCACCAAGAACATCGCCGATAAACGGATAAGGCAATATTTCGGTATGCAGCTGATGATCGGGGTTTTTCGTTCGCTTATTAAATTCTTCGATAAACGGGATGTCATCGGCATACGCATTCAACTTTTCCAATCGCATATAGCCGTTCTTCTCGATTTTTTCGGCCACTTCCCGCCACGGGTTTTCTTTCAACAAGGTTTCTTTCGTTTCCATAATAAAAGGTTTAATAGTTAGGTTCCCAAAGATAAGATATTCTCGCCCTTTTTCAATATCGAGGGCGGTGACGATTTCATCCATTTTTTCTTCGCCCCGGTAGTCGATCCCGACCGTCCACGCGCTATTCGTCCCGCCGTCCCAACGAAACACCTCTTTCAGCCGCTCGCGGAGTTCGGCAGTAAGCAGGGCCGTCAGCCGACTTTCGGAGAGGCAGGCCTTTTCCAACAGAAAATAATGTAACACGGAGGTCGCTTCACCCGTCCGCAGGTAGCTGATATAGTACGCCAACGAGTGGGGAATCCGGTCGGCATAGTCGGGGTGGTTCTCTTTATAGCGGGCCAACACGACCTCCAAATCCCCGCCGTAATGGATATACAAGGCGAGGTTCAGCAACTTTTTCTCCCAGCTAACCCGCCCGAACTCGAAACACAGATCGTCCCAATAAGCCCGCCGGGCGACAAGATCGTCATAGATTTCCCGCTTTTCAGCAACCGGCATCGCCGGGTCGCCGAGGGATTTCGAGGCCGGGGTGGCTTCATCCCGGTATTTTTTAACGACAAGATCGTCGGCGCTGACAGAGCCGTCCTCCATCCACCACCGCAACCATTCCGATTTTTCGGCGTCCTCCAACTTTTCAAAATCGCCGCTCTTTAATCCGTTCCTCGACAGATAGTGTAGAAAACCCCGTTCCAATCTCGCCATCCGGCTCCCTTCGGCAGCGGCATACAGGAATTTCGGGGGCAGGTCCTCAATCCACATCGTCGAGCAGATCGCCTCCCGAAACCGTCTCGCCTCGATCATATCCAGCAGGGGAAATTCTCCGCAGAAGGGAATCAGCTGCGACGGAATTTCCCGGTCTACAAGCTGGCTGGCCATACCTCCCGCCACGGAGCACATCCGGTCCCTCGTCGAAAGTTCACTCTTTTCCATAT
>CDYZ01029481.1_pt1 | contig 13340 bp, 8 predicted proteins | sample 554921 | NCBI WGS metagenome assembly CDYZ01 (sample SAMEA3182058, study PRJEB8094) | gut metagenome | biome: human; feature: gut; material: Stool; isolation source: human stools | place: Canada | collected 2012-11-26 | reverse complement strand
ATCCAGAGGTACATATCACTATCAAGAAGAAACTCTATGTTCTTTGGCTCGCACGAAGGAGCAAGACGGGGAGCTATCCTATATTCTATAGCTATTTCATGCAAGTTGAATGGCATCAATCTGTTTGAATACATTAGCGATGTCATAGAAAAGACCATTGAATGGCAACCGAATACCCCATTGGAGAAATATAGAGACTTACTTCCTGACCGATGGAAAAAGCAGTAGCAGCATTTGTTTAATCGGCTGTTACTGTTTTTTTGAATTATGCAAGGTATAAACGCGGAGCCGCTTACAAATATCCAGGTGAAGAGTGGGTGAAGAGTGGTGAAGAGTTGAGCCAACTCTTCACCTCTCGGAACCCCAGTGTTTATCGGGGTTTCAGGAGATTTGGTGAAGAGTGAAGAGTAAAAAAGAGAGTGGGGATTTTTTCTCCCGACGTATCGTTTTGTGCCTGGCAATGGCAAGATATTGCCCTGGTAAAGGGCAATATCTTGCCGTAGTGAGGCAATAAGCGCTGGAAGCGTCTTTACCATCCGTCAGTACTATCATGACGACCTCTCAGTGACGTCTTGACCCCTTGCCAGGAGTATCCTGACAAAAAGAAGGGCTGGACTTTCTCACGAAAACCCAACCCTTCTTTTTAAAACAGCTGTTTTTTATGCTATGTTTATATATAAGTAAATGATGTTATTGTATTTATCACTTATCTTGTGTTTAGAACATGTACCAGGCGGATTGGCATGGCCCTGTAAGTCCCGGTGTTTTTACCTGCATTACCGCTGACGAAGCGGAGATTCGACATGGTGCAAATCTTACCATACACATCTAAATAGCGATACCAGAAGCCATACTCAGGACTGGTGGTGTCGAAACCCTGATTTCCTGAGAGTAGCGTGCGGGTCCATAGGCTGACATGGGTGACATTTCTGAAAGCCTCACCCTCCACATATCCTGTGGCTGGCAAATAGATTACGGGCAGCGCCGAATTGTCTGTTGTTATTATCTCAACACTGTTGTACGCCTCGCCCGACAAGGTGTAGCGGGTCTCCTCTTTCAGATTACCGCCGTCTATGATGTCTTGGAACACACTATTCTCGGGAATAGTGAAACCTTGAGGCAGATTGTTGATGATATTACCCGCATCTGTCTGATTCTGCTTTTCTTTGGCAATATGGAAGTATCCGCCAATAGCACCCTTGTTAGCTTCCAACGCCTTGGTGCCCGGAGCATAGCATCTGTCGCTGGAGGCTCCGAGGTTGCGGTCGAGCATGACGTATGTTTTACTCTTTCCTTTCACCTTCACTACACCGTAGTAGAAACGGCCGCTGACAGGAGATTGATCAACAGGCGGTTGCTGGTTGCTGGCATCTATCTTGTGGAAGAGTCCACAATGATAAACGGGATACTTGATAGCAATGTCGTGTCCATTCTCCTGATAGGTGATGGTGAAGTCGCCGGTCCAGATTTCATAGTTGTCAGCACCGCTGTTCAGCGTCACTTTCCAGTATCTATCTCCATTATCTGTTATATTAAATTTGTCACCGTAGGTTCCTTTAGTCACAACATCACCCACTTTCTTTGGAATCAAATAACTGAACTCGTTAGTTCCCACACCGAAGTGCAGACCATCATTTCTTACTTTTTCTTTCTGCATATCCTCAGGCTTAATGCCCAAGGTATTAAGCAGAAATTTGTTGAAATAGTCATTATATTCATCAGTTGTACCCACATTAGTGCTTGTAATAGGTACTAACTTAACTTTTCTATCATCAGCAAGTTTGAAGTCCTTACCTTTCTGTGTCACGGTGATGGTGCGGGTCAGGTCACCCGACTTCACGGTTACTGTTCCTGTACGTGGCTCCTCAGAGTATTCATTTTTTTCTACCGCAATCGAAATCTCATATTTCTTACCTGTAGTAGAGTTTGGACCGTCAGTATCCGGCACAGTGCCAGTCTTATTGATCGTAACACCTTTTTTTATCCAGCCACCGGACGTAGAGAAAGTCGGCGTCTCGCCGTTCTTGATAGTTGTAACGACAGTGGCGATAATATTCTCATCATCCCATGCGCCGCTTACTTGGTCGCTTACTCCCAGATGGTAGTCCTTGCAGGCTATCATATCGGTAACCAAAGGATTATCATCTTTCACGTCTACCATCATTCGGTTCTCGGGATATGGGTCTTTAATAGCCTCTGCTTCTGTGGGCCAGCCATCGGTGTTCACGTGAGTGATTTTTACTGTATAGGCATGGTTGCGGAGCAACGGCATGGCATCCTTTGTTTTGTTGTCGAGGAAAGCCACCTTATAGTAAGACTCCACACTATTATATTTACCCTTCACGATGAGATAGGCTTGACCGGCGGCAGTCTCATAGAAAGGTGTTTCGCCTGTCTGCCATCCGCTATTAGCTTTGCCTGCATCAGCTGGCACATTGACTGCTGCTGCATTATAGTCAAAATCCTTGGGAGCTATGGTTCCCTTGTCAGCCGCATCATACAACTGGAAACTCTCCAGCTCAAACGTCTTGTCGTCTTTGAAATCACTGGATGTAGTCTTCTCATACTTGACGTTTACCTTGGCAAACTGGCGCAGCAAACTGATTTCTGGATTTGCCTTCATCAAGTCTGACACGCTGATCATTCCCCAGCAGACAGGATTCTCTTTGTTGATTGTTCCCGAAATGGCAGCCTTGTCCAAACCACTCTGACATTGAGTATCTGACAAATCGCCGGCATTGGCAACCAGTTGAATCATTGTAGCCTTGTTCCTGACTGGCACTTTCACTTTATAACCATTAGAAACAACCTCCCAGCTTGTGATTTTTTGGTTGAAAAGGAAGTTCTTGTCATTATCGTAAGCCACGGCGTTCAGACTTGTCAATCCCTTCTCGCCAGCTCTTGTCAGCTCCTCTTTTGAAAAGTCGGGAAGGTTGATGGTGAGCGTGATGCCCCCATCTTCCACCCCATTCTTGTTGCTTGGGCTGGAACCTTCGTTCAAAGTGTCGCTACATGCTGCCAATGTCAGCAGTGCCACTAAAAGAGATATTATCTTTTTCATTTCCTTACTTACTTTACTTGTTTATACATCTGATGGTTTACCAGGATGCCAGTTACCATTGTCATAATATCCTGTATCGTTATACTTCTCATAACTTCTACCTCCGAAAAGGGTATATTTCTCTTCATAGACATCCTTTTCAAACTGAAGGACTATACCCTTCTCATGATAGCCGTCAACCGCTTTTAAACTTATCGTTGTCTTCCACCAGCCTCCTTCTTGTACGCTTTTAAAACTCTTGGCACTGTGACCATCCCAAGTGTTGTCCCAATGTTCATATTGTTTATTATCTCCTGAGGATGTCGGATTGTCTGTTGCGACACCGAACTTAAACGCCCAGCCTAATACTTCTTTCTTGGTATAGACAACATAATTGATATCCTTAACTATCGGCTTCTCATCGAAAATACGATAATAGGGGTCTGTTGTCGGGTCGTAAAGTATCCAACCTTCTCTATCCTCATAGTTAAAAAGGGGGATACCAGGCGCCATGTGCTGAGGGCAGCGGTGAAGGTCCGCACCATCGTTGTTGAAGCTGTAGAATATCATCAATGTCTCGCCAGGCTTGATCGGTGTAGTTTCTTGACCGTCGCCTTTATCCCTTCTATATCCTTTAGCATTAAAATCCATGTCCTTGTAGTACCATCCTGGATTATTCGTGTCCCCAGTCATACCGTTTAGATCTTTATATCTATTATTAAAGTACCACACATCTTCTTTAGGTATTGCTGTTCCTGTCGTTTCACCCTTTTGAGAATAAATATATACATTATGTCTACTTGTTTGTATCTTATTGTCCCAACCTTCTCCTCTCCAAGAATCGTTCCAGTTGTTATTGTTATCACCAGTTCCATAGTATTCTTCCAAAATACCTTGGAATTGGTTAGTATTAAACTTGTCTTTATTTGACGACCTGTCATTAATGGCACGGAAATAGATACGGTAATTGTCAACCGGAGGTCTTACTGTCACCTTAATGTCTCTGTACTTATTGTTGCTATTATACAAGTCTTTCGAGTGTACTCGGAATGTATGCACTGTAGTTGTTCCAGGGTCGGTTGTAGCCTCCACCTGGAATGTTCCCTTGGGAGCGTTTTCATCGGATGGCTTCGATATTTTGATAGTTGAGCTACCAATGATGGAAGTCAGATTGTCCGGAAGCACGATACCTCCCAAGTTTGTAACCCAAGTGAATACCTTTGTGTTGGTTTCTGCTTTTGCCTCATAATAGATGATTACCTCCAATGGATCAACCTCAAACAGAGGTTCTACATTGTAGTCTACATCCAGATATTTCTTCAGGTTGTTAGCCTTCAGCCATATCTTGGTCTTTCCTTTCGGAGGAAATTTACCTTCCCCATCTCCATAAGCACTCATGGGAATCTCGGGATTAATCCTAAAGGTGATAATATGATTGACCTCATCTCTTTTATCTACAACGACGAGGGGCTTACCATCAACAATCTTATCGCAACCAAACTCCACATTCACCCAATTTGACTTGTAGGAAATAGAGTCTTCCTCTATGGAGGTTATTTGAGCGCTTGTCTTGTTTACCCACAGTGTGGTATGGCTGAAGTCTGCATCTATCGTTACAGGAGTCCAGTCCTCTACGCTCACATTACAGTTGAGAGTCATGTTTCCCAGACTCTTGATCTTGCCGATAATCTCATAGTAGGTACCGCGGGGGAATGTGCGGCGTGGCTCTGCCTCTGGATTGTCGGTGTGGCCCAATGGGATGTTGTAGCTGTTGTCATTGGCGCCAATCATGCTGCTCAGTGTGAGGAACGACTGCTGGTCGTTGGTTTGGATATAGCGCTCAGGCAGATAGTATGTACCCTGGAAGAGCCATTTGTCCTTTATGTTTGAGGGAGCCGCTGCGGCAGTACCCACAGCAGTGATTACATCCGCATTGCTCTTGTTCTTGTTGGTGTCGTCGCGTGTCCAATCAGAGAAGAATGATCCTGCGGCGCTGGCTTCAGAAGATTGCTTATACATGTTGGAACTGATAATTCCGCTTACGTCCTCTTTGTCAGAAGCGTAGAACTTTCCTCCCCATACCAAGCTGGTGGATTGAGAGAGATTATTTGCTGTAATATCATTTATCTTCAGACCGTTGGTCTTCAGAGCCTCCTGCATCTCAGAGTCAGTAGGGTCGAAGAGCAGGTTGAGTTTTACCTTGACACAGGTGAACTTCAAGTTGGCAACAATGTCGGTGGTCTTGCTATCACCAGTGATGTTGGTATCCTTTAAGGGTTCATAAATCATAGGGATATTGCCACAGGCAGGCATGCCGGGCTTACCTTCGGGGATGTAATTCAGTACTACCTTTTTGAGTTTGTCCTCTGTGTCGATGGTCTGATCCTTCAATACATCCTCCATGTTGGCCACAACATAGATGCGGTAAGTGCCGGGGTCGATTCGCAGCGTATATGTGGCTACATCCACACCTCCTTCAAAATTGCCAGGCTCATAGAACGAGGTACCGGGAGCACCGAGATACTCATTGAGCAATGTGCCTTTGCCGTCTATAGGGAAAGCGAAAAGTCGGAGGCTGTTGATGCGGCACTCTTCTTCTGTGGCATTATAAGTTAAGTTTTCTGCCGGGTCTGATTCTCCTGCACGAGTGCCGTTGCTGTGTACCAATGGCACGAGGACTTGCAGGTTGCCTGACGAGTTGAAGGAGTATCCGTTACCCTCCAACTCGTCATTACAACTAACTGCAAATAAACTAGTCAGCAACCAAACTATGAAACCTATATAGATATGAAATCTTCTCATGATAACTTTGTCTTTTACTTTACTAATATCAATAGTTTAATTTCGACAAAGTGGAATCAGATTATAAGTCGGCTCGCTGTATGCGCTTGCTCCAATCGAGGATGGAGATGCCCAACTTAACGTATTGCCACTTGTCGCCTTTCAGGAAAAAGTCCAGCTTATAGTCGTATTCTCTGTCCAGGAACTCCTGTGCCGAATAGTTCATTGCTTCGAATGCTCCACGGCCCTGTGCCAGAAAATCGGCTAGATTGATGCGGACCACCTCTTCGCCCGTCTTCTTGTTCCAGATGCTCAGTATCGCATTCTTGTCGTTCTCGGTTGCTGGATGCAACACGAGGCGGGAGAACATCATGGCGGCGTGAGCGGTACGCTCCTGTACGGTACCCTCCGGAGTGGTGAACTCGGTGGTCCAGGTCTTGTATGGGGTGTATGTCAACTCCTCGTCTGGGAGGAGAGAATTGTCGTAATTGATGTAGCCATTGGCATCAGTTATCTGATAACTGAAGTCTTCGGCGTGGATGTCGGCTGGTTTGTCCAGCTGATGCAGACTGATGGTGAGCTGCTTGGTGTCTCTGATGAGACTGATGGTATGGTGGGTAATCTGAAGATCCTTCACCTCTACCGTTTCGTTGCTCAATCCCTGCCAGAGGGTATCAAGCGGAAGAGCCTGGTTTTCTACCTTTCCGGCATTTCTGTCGAGTCGGGCACGGAGTTTTTCGATGCTTTCTCCTGCTGCTGGAGCTTCGATGTGGAATTTGGCACCAGCCAGTGACAGTGCCTCTTCGTATTTCTTCTGGAAGGCGAAGGTGGCGAAGCGGTATTTGCCAGGTTGCAAGTCTATGCGCATAGCATAGTTAGGGTCTTTGAGGGGTTGGGATTTTCCCTCGTTGGCTGCATCCTGGCGAGCCACTAGGTTGCCCTGCTCATCGAAGACGAATACGCAGACGCCGCCTACATGATCGTTGAACATATCAGCGCGCTGGACGTTGTAGTCGTACTTGAACTGCAAGTCAACTCCCATATCGCAAGGAGGGAGGTCATCGTGCATCAAGTCGTTGCAGCTGCTGAGCATACTGCCGAGAGCGACGATGCTGCTGAATGCTGTCGTGCGGCTGATGGCGGTCAATCGGCTGATTGCTGCCAAGCTGTCGAATCCCCATTCCATGCGTATCTTCCTGATCCAACTATGTAACTTTTTGTTTGCCATGATGCTTTTTGGTTATTATCAATATAATGTTTCAGAATATCAGGTTGTGTTTCTAGCTTCCACTATGGTGAAGCAGAAAACACAACTCGTATGTTTTAACGAAGGCGGGAGCCTAAGCTCCGCCTTTCGTAGTTATTACGCTATTACAAATCAATGCTCTGAGAACGCTTAGCCCAGTCGAGGATCTTCACGCTGACGTTGATGTACTGGCTGTTCTCATCGTCTGGAACAGTAGGCTTAACCTCTGGAACGTCAGGATATCCAAGACCGCTTACCTTGTTTACAGAAAGTTCGTACCAGTTGTTGCGGAGCACACCGTAACGACCGAGGAATGCTGCGTTGTTTGAATCATAAGCCTGACCTGCTTCCCAAGGAGTCAACTCGTTGAAGTGCTTGATGCGGGCGATGTAGTAAGCCTCGCCGTTGAGATATGTAGAGATACCGGTTTCAGCTGACAAACCAAGCTTATCGTTGATTGCGTTAACTATAGGCTCTGTAACCTTTGACGTACCTTCGCCAGTGAATGTAATGTTTTCTGCCTTAACGAGATGCTGACCAGCCTTACCGCTAATGTCTGTGCCCTTAGAAAGGTCTACGCTATACTTAGCCTGCTCGGCAGCATCAGTAATTCCCATAGCTGTGAGAGCAACGGTCTTAATCTGCTGCGCAAGTTTAGTTGCATCCCAGATAGCGGTGTTGTTACCAATCTTATAGAATGTCTGACCTGTTGTAAAGTCCTTAGGAGTGAAGACAGCCTTAAACACAACACGTGTGGTCTGACCTTGCTTCATGTTGTTAAGGTCGAAGGTGTTCTCAAGGCAATACTGAGGATGGGCATTACCTGCCTCGCCCACAACCTTATCTTTTGTAATCATGTTGAAGGCAGTCTTGCAGTTTGCCAAAGTCTGATAATCAGAATTATTGTAGTTAGGATCTACGCCCCAATATACACGCTTGAAGGCAGTACTTGTTTGATCATAGAAACGAGGAGTATTCCATATCTCAGCCCAAGAGTCCTTCAAAGTACCAGTCTGATGAACCGGGAATGTAGACATATTGGTTACGTCGAGCTGCCAATTCTTTATCTCCACTTTGCCGCCTTCGTATGTACCGTCAGCGATATCGTAACCATCATCAGCAAAGTTCTGCATTGTAACCTTAGCCAAGCCACGCTCTACGTAAACCACAGTAGCAGCCTTTGCCTGTGCTTCCTCTGGTGAAGCGCAAACATTCTTAATCTTTACAAGAGTTGTAGGCTCGGATGTTGCACTATACATCGGAGCATTTGCCATAAAGATGCCATCTGTAGAGACGTAATTGGTAGCATTAGCCTTTGAAGCATCCTCGCTCCAAGTTGCATAAGTATCGGCAGTAGAAGGTAATTTTACCTTCTTGGTAGTAGCATCAGTAGTATTATTGTTGAGGAGCACCAGTGCGTTATAGTTGCCAGTTACCGATACATCCGAAAGCTTTACAGTAGCAATGGCCGCAGTTGTAACACCATCTGCCTTAACGTCGGTCCAAGGGTTCATGGTTCCAAGCTCGGCACTTGTAACAAACTTATCAGTAGTAGCATCGAAGATAAGGATGGTACCATTCTTAACCTCATACTCAGCAGCAGTACCCTGCTCAAATGAAGGTGTACCTTGCTTAGGATCGTCTGCACGAGTACTACTTGTTGTAGGCAGATTGATCTTGAATGAAGCATACGCAGTACCATTCTCAACCTCACCAGAGCCATTACCACCATTTACTAACTCGTTGTTGCTAGAGCAACTGGCAGTCATAGCAGCCAAAACTGCCAATCCAAAGAAATGTTTAATTCTCATAATCTATATGATTTTAATGTTAATTATATCTTTTATTGTTCCGCCTTCATTTCCCCGTAGATCTTTCTGATGCGTTCAGCTTCCTTTGAGTTTCCTGCCTTGGCAAGATGCTTTTCGGCAGTTACGAGGTCGCCCTTCTGCAAATCTGTGCAGGCGGCATTGAGATTGGCTGTCTCATCATCAGGGAAGAGACGGACGGCAATATCAAATACCTCGTTGAACTCTGGAGAACCAGGCTCATAGGTCTGTGCCACCAGATACATCTCCTGTAATGACAACTGCTGAGGCTTGGTCTTCAAGATTACCTTTGCCTCCTCAATGTCGAAAGGACGAACGGTATAGGTTACCGTATAGTCGCTGTGGCGCAAACGAGGATAAATCTCACTCATGATATAGCGATAGCTAGCCGGATAAAGCTTCTTGATTTTCTGGTCCTTTGCATCGGGTGCCAATGATGAGTTGGCAACGGCAAGGATGGCTGACTTATCGGCTAAGTTGCTTGCTTCCACCTTCTTCTTGAATCCCTCCCAGTCTTCCGGGGTGGCGTGATAGGTGAAGAGCTTTTTATCGATGGTGTAGAGATTGCATACATAATTTCGCAGGGCAGCCGCACGATTGTTGGCGAGTCGCACATTGTTGTCGTAAGGACCATCCGGCGACGCATAGCCATGAATATCGATATTGGTGATGCTCACATCCTTGTCGTTCTTCACGAGGTCGATGGTGGATGTAATCTTTCTCAGCTCTGTGGCATTCTCACGGAAGTCGGCAAGGATATCGCTCTTGTTGAGCTTGAAGCTCAGGTAAGCTTCACCCTTTTCGGCTCTCACCTTGATGGCTTCAGCCTTTGGCTTCACGTAATGGTCGCGACCAATCTTGGGTATTGGGTTGATGACCGCCATCTGGGTGGTATCCTGATCCATCAGGTTGCCGCATCCGCAGAGGTCTTCCGTCATGGAGAGGTTGAAAGCCTTCATCCACTTCCTGTAGGGAAGGGTCTGCGAGAAGAGCACCTGCTGCTCGGTATCATTCCTGCGTCTCACTACCACTGCCTGGCTGTTCTTCAGTTTGCTGCTTTTGCGCAGGTATCTGATGTTCTGGTTTTTGCCATTGATGATAATGGGATTCAGGGCGATGGTATCTTCTCCGGCAATAAGCGGAGTGAAAACCAGCTGTTGCTCTGATTTGAGCTGCAGACTATCGAGATGGAGTCGGAAAGCAACCTTGAGACTGTCGCTTTTCTTCTGTGTCAAGACGCTGTCTATCAGAATCTTGCCTCCAGCCAACCGTAGCTGCGAATCATCTATCTTCTGGGCTTGGACAGTCAGTGCGCTCTGTGCAAACAGAATGCAAAGGGGCGAAATGACCGCATAAAGCTTCATTTTCTTCATATTCTTCATCTTGTAAAAGAGGGTTTGATTTTGTTTTTCGCTATCTCGGTGATATCGTTCCTAGAATGCGTATATCAGGGAAAGGGCGGCTTTAGTAGGACCTACATAGTTGCGGTGGTCCTTGTCAAGACATTTGTCACATCTTCCGTAGAGCTTGTATGGGCTGTAGATGTATCCTAATCCGATGGATCCTTCGAGATTGAGATGCTCTGACAGCAGCCATTGGTATCCGTAGGTGAGACCACCACCGACATACCAGCCTTCGTAATGTCTTCCTTTCTCTGTCTTTGGCAAGATGCCGAAAGGCAGGTCCACATTTTTTACGTTGTATTCACCTCCAAGGGCATGGATGCCGAAAAAGTGGCCTCCAAATTTCTGGCAGGTGTACCAGCGGTACTCTGGCATTACGTTCCAGTAGCGCAATTTCTTGTCGCCTGAAAACTTCCAGGGATTCAGGGCGCCGAAAAGCTGAAAAGTGCTTTTCCTGCCCGTGCCTATTTCTAGACCAGCATTGAGCGAGGTGGTTGCCAGACCAAGCAGGTTGGTCTTCAGTGCTACCTCTTGCGCTCGGGTTATTACTGTTGAGAGAATCAGCAGTAACAACATCGGTGTTCGTTTGAACAATCTCTGCTTCATCATCATAATTTTACTCTGTTGATTTTCTTTCTTAAAGGATAATGCTAGTTGATTATTCTTATTTATCGTCATTTACTTAGTTGTATAGGATAAGCCTTGCAGCACGATTGAATGCCGTTGGGTTTCCTTTTCGGTTGCAAATGTAGGAAGATTTTCTCAAAGATGCTTCAAAAAATTGATGGAAATCAAGGGAAATGAAATGCAAACGTTTGCATTGCTGTGCAAAGTGTGTGGGAGCACAATTTCGGGGGAGGCCGTCCGAAAACTTAATTAGGGAAGCAAACAATTGAATTGAGCATTTTTCTTTTGCTCTTTATAGTTAATTAACTTCGTATCTTCTTGATTATCAATCATTTTATGTATCTTTGTAGTAAAAACAAGAAAGATATGGCATATAAAAAAGGTCAAGATAGACGACAGAGGGTTCTTTTTCCTGATTGCATTGACGAGTATGTAGAGGCTGACGCCCCTGTTCGCTTGTTCGATGCTTTTGTCGATAATCTTAAAATGGATGAACTGGGATTCGTCCGCAGTACTCCAGCAGAGACTGGTACTCCTGGATATGATCCTCGCGATCTCCTCAAACTCTATATTTATGGTTACTTCTATCAGGTACGTTCCTCTCGCAAACTTGCTCGTGAATGCAAGTGTAACGTAGAGGTAATGTGGCTGCTCAACAAGCTGACTCCAGACTTTCGTACAATCTCCGATTTCCGCAAGGACAACAAGAAGGCTATTACTAAAGTTTTTAAAGAGTTCAACAAGTTTTGCATGGGACTGAAGCTCTTTTCCAAGTCGTACATCTCTATTGATGGAAGCAAGTTTAAGGCTGTAAATGCTAAGGACAACAACCTTACTCTAAGCAAACTCGATGACCGAATCAAGCGTCTTGATGAACATATTTCAATCTATATGGAAGAACTTGATGCATACGATCATGAGGAAGGACGCAGGCTCTCCAAAGATGAATTGCAACGTAAGCTTGATATTTGCAAGGAGCGCAAGGAACGTTATGAAGGATACCGTGATACACTTGAGAAAAGTGGTGAAAGCCAGATTTCCTTAACCGATCCTGATTCCCGACTAATGAAAGCCAACGAAGGCTTTTGTGTCGGTTATAATGTGCAAACAGCTGTTGATGCGGAGAGCCATCTGATAGCAGGCTTCCAGGTAAGCAACAGTCCAACAGACCATGGTCAGCTTACAAGCGTAGCATCTGAGGTGAAAGCCGATTATGGTGTTGACGTTCTAGAATCTACTGCAGACAAGGGGTACGAGTGTCCCGAGGATCATGCAGATGCATTGGCTAATGGTATCGTACCAAATGTCATCCAACGTGATGGCTGCTGCATGGAGCAGATTCAGTTTGACTATAACGAAGCTACCATAACTGACGAACAAAAGTCAAGTACTAATCCAGAAGATTTGAAGGCATGTCTTGAAGCTGCAGTCATACCGGAAGCCTACAAGGATTTTTTAACCGATGCACAGATTGTAGAGGTCAAGGAGTACACTTCTGATGTAGCAGAGTCTGCTGTACTGAAGATGACTCCCGAGCAGATGCGTGCCAAGGCTCTTGAAGGATACTTCGTGAGGGATGCCGAACGCAATCTTGTCTATTGTCCGCAAGGAGAAATCCTGAGGCAAAAGTCTATCAAAAGAAACGGTATGATCCGCTACTGCAACAAGCTTGCATGTAAAAAATGCAAGTGCAAGTGTACCATCCAGAAATTTAAGGAGGCAGACTTCAACAAAGACACCTTGATAAAGGCAACTGAAGCAAAACGCAAGCAACTCAAAGAAGAGAATAAAGACAAGCCAAAACCTCCAAGAATGAAGGTTGTGAAGAAGGTTGTCCGTTACGTTTTGCATCTAGACCAGAACAAGATGGACAATCGCAAATGCCTCTCCGAGCATCCTTTCGGAACCATGAAGCGAGCACTTGGGCAATACTACTTTTTATTGAAAGGCAAACTGAAAGTAACTGCTGAGATGGGCCTCTTTTGCCTATCTTATAACCTTCGTCGTGCCATATCTCTTAAAGGTGTACCTGCTTTGATTGCTTCTCTTGGATAATGACCTGTAGGGATCAATACCATCGAAAAACACGCTCTATTAGTGTTCATATCGGCCTTTTTAAGCCCTTATGACGAATTATTTAACATAAAACAAAATTTTAAGATGAAAAAATATATGCCCTTAGAGGGGCTTAGGTGGAGTCGTGATAGCGGTTCTGCCCTATGTGATACACCCCAAAACAGCCGTTCTCGGACGGGCTGGGGGGGGGTAAAGACCATTGAAGAGCGGCTTGGTGAGAAAGGTGGAGCCTTTCTTAAGCTTACCTACAAAAAAGAGGGTGTGTCATAAGTCTATGGCGCACCCTCTTTTATGTTATTTATTGCATAATCCTAGAAGTATCGTAGCCTATTCCAAAA
>CDYZ01015148.1_pt1 | contig 13400 bp, 10 predicted proteins | sample 554921 | NCBI WGS metagenome assembly CDYZ01 (sample SAMEA3182058, study PRJEB8094) | gut metagenome | biome: human; feature: gut; material: Stool; isolation source: human stools | place: Canada | collected 2012-11-26 | reverse complement strand
TCTCTGGACTGCTCGGTCTGTCACCATCTCCGTGCGGACGGGACGTTCGACGCCCTGCCCTCTACAAAGGACTGTGCTGTCTGCCATTCGCAGATGCTCGGCAAAAGCGAGGCCGAACGGGTCTTCTTCAACGAATACGTCAAGAAGGGCAAGGAAGTGGACTGGAAAGTCTACCAGAAGCAGCCTGACAACGTGTTCTTCAGCCATGCCGTGCACTCGCTGGCAACCTGTAACAACTGTCATGAGTTCTCCGAGCGGGAGCTTTGCTCCACGTGCCATCTCGACATGGCTTCCAGCAAAAAGCCGCCCGTGTTCCGCGAGAACAGGATCTCCGGCTACAGCCAGAACACCATGAAGATGTGGCAGTGCGAAGCATGTCATGCCAATCCCAATCACCTTGGCAGCACCAATGCCAGCAACGCATGCTTTGTCTGCCACAAGTAAGGAGACGCCAATGCTTGACAGACGAGGCTTTCTGAAATTCATCGGCGGGGCCGCCGTGGGTACGCTGGCGACTCCTGTGGTCTGGAAGGGTTTGGACGACATCTCCATCTGGTCGCAAAACTGGCCGTGGATCCCTTCCCTGCAATACGGCAATCACGAAAACACCTATGTCCGCACGGTCAGCAAGCTCTGTCCCGCCGCCGGAGCCACCAAAATCCGTCTCGTGGGCGGACGTCCCGTGCGCGTCCTCAGCGATCCCGAGAGCCCGCTTGGCGGCGGCGTCTCCGCGCTGGCCGTCACCGAAGTCCAGATGCGCTACAGCCCGGCCCGCCTCAAACGGCCCCTGCTCCGCAACTCGGACGGCGGCTACAGGGAAATCACCTGGGAAGAGGCTGAAAAGCTGCTGCTCGAAAAACTCGCCGCAGCCAAGAAACAGACCGAGCACGACAGCGTGGTCTGCATTTCCGGCGACGAAAACGGCACCATGAATGAACTGCTCGCGGGCTTCGCCGCCCAGACCGGTTCGGGCCGCTTCTTTGCCATGCCCAGTGACGCACAGGCCACCGCGCAGGCGTGGAAGCTCATGGGCGGACGTGGGCGCGTCGGCTTCGACATCCCCAACAGCGACTACGTGTTCGCCGTCGGCGCGAACGTGCTGGAAACGTGGGGCTCGGTGGTCGTCAACCGCCATGCGTGGGGGCAGGCCCGTCCCGCGGGCGCCGAACCCGCCATGCGTCTGGCCTATGCCGGGCCCGTGCAGAACAACACGGCCGCGGGCGCCGATCTCTGGCTGCCCATCAAGCCCGGCACGGAGCTGTTCCTGCTCCTCGGCGTCGCCCGCCAGCTCATCAAGGACGGCGTGGCCGCCCCCGCCGGAGGGCTGGATGACTTCGCGGCGCTGGTCGCCAAGTGGACCCCGGAAAAAGTCTGCGAAATCACGGGCCTCATGCCCGAACGTTTCACCGCCGTCGTCGACGGGCTCAAAAAGGCCAAGAAGCCTCTCGTGGTCGTCGGTTCCGACATGGATCAGGGCGGCGGCACCGGCCCTGTCCGCATCGGCATGGCGATCAACATGCTCCTCGACCGCGTGAATAAGGAAGGCGGGATGCGCATGATCCCGCTGGCCCCCCCGGCGGTCAACGGCGCGGCGTCCTACGATGTGCTCATGCAGGGCGATCTCGTCCGCTACGCCGCCGACATGGCGCAGGGGAACATGCCCGAAGTGGGCGTGCTCATGGTCTACGAGGCCAACCCCGTCTATGCCCTGCCCGGCAAGGACATTGAAGCCGTCTTCAAGAAAAGCGACTTCTCGGTGGCCTTCACCTGCTTCTTCGACGAAACCGCCCGCCGCTGCGATCTCGTGCTGCCCAACGCCCTCGGCCTCGAACGCTACGACGACGTGGCCGAGCCCTTCAGCTACGGCAAGTTCGTGTACGCGCTGGTCCGCCCGGTGGCCGAGCCGCTCTATCAGGCCCGCCCCGCCGGCGACGTGGTCATCGACATGGCCTACAAGCTCGGCATCAACCTCGGCGTTTCCGACGTCGTGACCATGCTCAAGGCCAAAGCCTTCAACATCGGCGCCGACTGGGGTTCCCTGAGCGACGGCAACGTCTACGTCAGCGACATTGTGGTCCCCAACAAGACGTTGGCCTACCGCTTCAGTCCCGACGACCTCGCTCTCGTCGAGAAGGCCGAAGCCGCCGCTGCCTCCTCCGGCAAGGAGCTGGCCGTGGCCTTCGTGAGCAAGCTTGGCCTCGGTACGCCCGAAACCGCCATTCCGCCCTTCAACACCAAGCTCATCACTGACGATGAGCTGGACAAGAACATGCTCGTCGCCGCCGTCAACGGGGCCACGCTCAAGAAGCTCGGCCTGTACGAGGGCAACCGCATCGTCCTGACCAGCAAGGCCGGGAAGGTTATGGCGAAGATCCGCGTCTTCGAAGGCGTGACCAACGATACCGTAGCTTTGACCATGGGCTTCGGGCATACGGCTTTCGGAGAGTTCAACGACGGCAAGGGCATGGATGTTATGGCCCTCGTCACGCCCTCTTCCGAACCCGGCTCCGGCCTCTCCGTCTGGAACGATACCCGCGTGAACGTCGCCCAAGCATAAGGATTCGTAATCATGTCCGAAGTGAAAGAATTCGACATCAAATGGACGATGGTCGTCGATCTTGACAAGTGCACGGGCTGCGGCGCCTGCATGGTGGCCTGTCAGGCCGAAAACAATGTCGCCCCCAACCCCGACGGCACGAACAAGGTCCGCTCCATCAACTGGATGAAGGTGTATCGCCTCTCCAACCACAAACCGTTCCCGGAACACGACACGGCCTACCTGCCCCGCCCCTGTATGCAGTGCGGGAAGCCCTCCTGCGTGTCCGTCTGCCCCGTCGTCGCCACCGACAAGAACGAGGACGGCGGCATCGTCAGCCAGATCTATCCCCGCTGCATCGGCTGCCGGTACTGCATGGCCTCATGCCCTTACCATGCCCGTTATTTCAACTGGTATGATCCGATCTGGCCGGAAGGCATGGAAAAGACCCTCACCCCGGACGTTTCCGTGCGTCCCCGCGGCGTGGTGGAAAAATGCACCTTCTGCCATCACCGTTGGATGAAGGCCAAGGACAAGGCCATCGCCGAGGGACGCAACCCCTATGAGCTGGCCGACGGGGAGTATGTGACTTCCTGCACCGAGGTATGCCCCAACGGCGCGATCTCCTTCGGCGATTCCAAGAATCCCGAACACAAGGTGTACGAGCTGATCCGAAGCCCCCACGCCTTCCGCCTTCTGGAGCGCCTGGGGACCGACCCGCAGGTGTACTACCTGAGCAAGCGCGAATGGGTGCGCCGTCAGGGCGACAACTACCTGGAAAACGAAAAGACCAAGGGGTAGGTCAATGGAAGTGAAAAACTACAACCAGCCCGTCGACGCCTCCCTCTTCCCTGAAGGGTGCCCACGTTGTTCGCTGCTGAAATTCCTGCTGCATCTTGTTCCCGTGGCCGCGGTCGGCCTGTGGGGCGCTTATGCCGCCTTCCGCGTCCTGGCCCACGGCCTCGGCGAGACCGGCCTTGACGACTACTTCGGGTTCGGCCTCTGGATCACCTTCGACCTCGCCGTCATCGCCCTCGGCGCGGGCGCGTTCTTCACCGGCGCGCTGCGCTACCTGCTGAACATCGACGCCTTGAAGAACATCATCAACCTGACGGTCGTGGTGGGCTTCCTGTGCTACTCCGGCGCTATGCTGGTGCTCGTTCTCGATATCGGCCAGCCGCTCCGCGCATGGTTCGGCTACTGGCATCCGAACGTCCACTCCATGCTGACCGAAGTCATCTTCTGCATCACCTGCTACTGCACCGTGCTCATCATCGAGTACGTGCCTCTGGCACTGGAAAACCGGCAGCTGGCGAAGAACAAGCTCGCTCACGCCATCGCCCACAATTTCCACCTGATCATGCCCCTGTTCGCGGGCATCGGCGCCTTCCTGTCCACGTTCCACCAGGGCTCCCTCGGCGGCATGTACGGCGTGCTCTTCGGCCGTCCCTACATCCTGCGTGACGGGTTCTTCATCTGGCCGTGGACGTTCTTCCTATACATCCTCTCCGCCGTGGGTTCCGGCCCCATGTTCACCGTGCTCGTCTGCACGTTCATGGAAAAGCTCACCGGCCGCAAGCTCGTCTCCTGGGACGTGAAGCAGCTCATGGGCAAAATCGCCGGGACGATGTTCACCATCTACATGGTGTTCAAGCTGATCGACACAGCCGGTTGGGTCATGGACATCCTGCCCCGCTCCGGCATGACCTTCGATCAGATGTTCCACGGCTGGATCTACGGCAAGTGGCTCCTCTTCGCCGAACTCGTGGTCTGCGGCGTTCTGCCCGCATACCTCCTCTTCTCGAAGAAGTGCCGCTCCAACCCGGCGCTGTTCTACCTTGGCGGCATCCTCGCCTGCGTCGGCGTGACCATCAACCGTTACGTCATGACCGTTCAGGCCCTCGCCATCCCGGTCATGCCCTTCGACACGTGGGAATTCTACAATCCCAACTGGGCCGAATGGGGCGCGTCCTTCATGGTCATCGCCTACTCGTGGCTTTGCCTTGCCATCTCTTACCGCTATCTTCCCATGTTCCCGCAGGAACGTGAGCTGAACAAGTAGCAAAACTGGGGAGGGGAGAGGGAACCCTTCTGAAGAAGGGCTGCGCTGCTGTCGATGCCCGTAAGGCTCGAAGACTCGCCTAACGGTCACGGCCCCTCAGGGGCCGCCCGTTGGGTCGCCCCCTCTCCCCTCCCCAGACCCCACCCCTCTCCCTCCTAAGACTTTCGTGTTTTGGATCGGGGAGGCTCAAAGCGTGTTCCGCATGATGACGCTGTGATCCGCCGGATTGCAGCGTTTGCCGTACCTGCCTCTAAGCGGGAAGACCCTCAACCCCTTTTTTCTATGACGCTTCCTTACGACCTGAATATACTGGATGTCGTGCTGCTTTCGGTCATCGCCCTGTTCACCCTGCGCGGCGCGTTGCGCGGCTTTCTCGACGAAGTGGCGGGGCTTGTGGGCATCCTCGGCGGCGTCTGGCTCGCCGGGCGCTATTATGGCGAGCTGGGCCGCATCTTTTCCCAGTACACGACGTCCCAATGGGTCTACATCGTCGCCTATGTGCTGATCCTCTGCATGGTGATGTTCGTCATCAGCATGATCTCCCGCGCCCTCCATTCGTTTCTTAAGATGGCCTATGCCGACTGGATCAACCACCTCGCCGGGGCGGCCGTGGGCGGGCTCAAGGGGTTCCTCATCTGCGCCGTCATGGTCACCCTGCTCACCTACTTCATCAACGACGCCGATTTCATTAAAAAATCCCGTATGATCCAGCCGATCAAAGAAACAATCGTCGTCTTCAAGCAGTTCCTCCCCGAGCAATATCGGAAATAAGATATATATATAGAGAGAGAGAGAGACTTCCACGAAACAGATAAACCTGGGTAAAAGAGTGAGCCATCTCTTTCAGATGGTTTTCTTCTTTCCGTCGGAACGAACTCCCTCCGCGCAGCCTCCCCCACATGCTTTCCCCTTCCGGCTTGAACTCCCCGTTCTTCCGGGATATGTCTGTTGACGGCCCACATTTTCCAACTGCGAACCGAAAAGGGAAACCTCATGTCCGATACCACCACCGCGCCCGCCGCTGCCGACGCCGCCACGCAAGCCGCGCTCGAACGCCTCAATACCGTCATCGACCGCCTCATCGCACCGGACGGCTGTCCGTGGGACAGCACGCAGACGCCGGAATCGCTGACCGAATATGTCATTGAAGAGTGCCACGAACTCGTGGACGCCATCCGCTCCGGCAAGACCGCCGATATGGTCGAAGAACTGGGCGACGTGGCCTTCCTGATCCTGATGATCGGCAAGCTCATGGCCCGCGCGGGCGGCCCGTCCCTCGCCGACGCGCTCGAAGTCGAAGCCGCCAAGATGGTACGCCGCCATCCCCACGTTTTCAGCGACACGACCTATGAAAACCAGTCCGAACAGCTCAAGGACTGGGACCGCATCAAACGCGAGGAAAAGGCCGCTGCGGACGCCGAAGGCCCCAAGGGGACCTATGACAGCCTGCCGCGCGGCCTGCCGCCTCTGACAAAGGCCTACCGCATCCACTCCAAGGCCGACCGCGTGGGCTTCACGTGGCCCGAAAATGAAGACGTCGAAAAGCAGGTCGAGGCCGAATGGCTGGAACTGCTCGATGCGATGGCGTCCGATGACGCCGAGGCCATCGAACACGAATTCGGCGACCACATGTTCACCCTCGTCGAGCTTGGCCGCCGCAAGGGCATCAAGGCGGCCCCCGCCCTGAACGCCGCCACCGAACGCTTCCTTACCCGCTTTGAGCGCATGGAAGCCCTCGCCCGCGAACGCAACCTCGATTTCGTCAGCCTTTCCCTCGACGACAAGGACGACCTCTGGAACGAGGTCAAAGCCGCCGAGAAGCCCGGTACGGAAAAAACGGAAGACTAACATTGAAGGGGACGGGAAAACTTTCTGAAGAAGGTTTCCCCGCCCCCTCCAAACCTCCCCCACCCTTTCAAAGACTTTCGACGTTATCGAATCTCTTTCCACAGCATTCCCTGCGGTCATCCACCTTCATCCCTACAATGCTCCTCCCTTTCAAGAAATGAAAAAGCCGGAACGGATTCACGAATCCATTCCGGCCTTTTTGAAGCAAAAAAAAAACTCCCGCCGCGCAGCCTCCCCACCAGTCGAAAGTCTTGGGAGGGAGAGAGGTGGGGGTTTGGGGGAGGTGAGAGGGAACCTTTCTCCAGAAAGGTTCCCTCTCACCTCCCCCAATTTTCAGCTATCCAAGCTTAATCCATATTGATGACGGCAACCTTGCCGGATTCGGCGTGCAGCACGTGCACGGCACACCCCAGTCACGGGTCAAAGGCGCGGATAAGCCGCGCTATGTTGACGGGATTCTCAATGTCGGGCACGGGCACGCCGATGAGGGCTTCCTCAAGAGCGCCGCGCATACCGGTGTCGTTGCGGGGAGCGCAGTTCCAAAGGGTCGCGGACACGATCTGATAGTTGTCGATCTTGCCGTTGCGGACCTTGGTGAAATGCATCAGCGAACCGCGAGGCGCCTCGGTGAAGCCGAACCCTTCGGAATCCTTCATCACCGGCATGGAGAACGTCTCCTCGTCGGGACGCACTTCCTTAAGGAAGCGCTCGACGACGTCCAGCATGAGGTAGGATTCCTCGGCGCGGGCCACGTGACGGCCAAGCAGCGAGAAGGCGAGGTCTTCGCCCATGTCGCGGAAGTTCTTCACGTCGAGGCCGAAATATTCCTTGAACAGCTTCTGGCCGATGGACGAAATGGGCTTGTTGTTCACCCACATACGCGCCAGCGGGCCGACTTCCATGGGCTTCCCGTTGTACAGGGGGGCCTTCACGAAGCTGTACGCGCCCTTCTTGTCCACTTCGAGGACATTCTCGCCCTTGGTAAAGGGCTTGCCCGAGGTGGAGTCGGCGAACCACGAGAACTTGACGTCCTCGGTCACCCGCTTCACGTCGAAGGGCATGTCCTTGCCGTCCTGATAGGCACCGGCCTTGAACACGAATTCCTTGCCCTCGTCGTCCAGCGGGAACACGCCCACGCACAGCGCGTTGCGGTAGCCCTGCCCGAACGCTCCGAGATCCTTGTACTGGCTGCCGACGAGATACACCACGGGGAGGTACTTTTCTTCGACGAACTTGCGGACCTTCTTGAAACGGGCCGCGTATTCGACGAGCTTTTCCTTCGTGGGGATCTCAGCGGCGCCGCCGGCAAGGATGCCGTGCACGTGAGGCATACGGCCGCCGAAAAGCGCGACCATCTCATGGCACACGGCGCGCACTTCCAGCGCCTCGACGTACTGGTCGACGCCCACGGCGTTGATGGCCGGGGGAAGGCGCAGATCGGGCTTGGCGTAGCGCGGCATGAACGGGGCGGTGTCCGGCCCCTGGATGAAATCCTGGCCCGCCAGATGGTAAAAATGCAGGATGTGCGACTGGAGATAGTTCGCACCGAGGATCAGGTTACGGGTGGCGCGGCCGTTGCTCGGAACCGCGGTGCCGCTGGCTTTTTCCAACGCGATGCTGGCGGCGGTGGCATGGGCGGTGGGGCACACGCCGCAGATGCGCTGCACGATCTGGGCGGCGTCGCGCGGATGACGCCCGCGCAGGATGGATTCGAAACCACGGTACATGCCGCCGGTCAGTTTCGCATCGACGACTTTGCCGTTTTCAACCACGACCTCGGCCTTGAGATGGCCTTCGATACGGGTCACCGGATCGATGGCGATCGTGGTTTTCGTCTGGGTAGCTTCTGCCATAAAGTGGCTCCTCAAAAGCGACTGGAACGGGAAACCCCGTTCAGAGTGTCAGATAAGCGCAACCCCGGAGGATTGCCGCCTCCCGGCCGGAAAACGGCCTAGTTGACGTAGAAGGGGGACTGCCCGTCGGGGAAGGTCGGGGAGGTGCAGCCGATGCACGTGGCGTTGTTGACGCACCAGTTGACCCCGTTGTTCCATTTGCGCTCGAAGGAGTCGCAGGCGCTCCGGGGGCCCTTGCAGCCCATGCTGAAACGGCAGCCGTCCTTGTCGCTCATGGTCTTGACCATGTGCCCGGCTTCAAATGCGCTCAGGTGGGGACAGTTCATGTGCACGTTCTTATAGAACGCCTTCGGGCGACCGTTGGCGTCGAGCCCCTGCTTGACCAGCAGGCCGAGCGTGTTGGTGGCGAGAGCCTGAAGGCCGAGGCCGATGGTGCCCACGATCCAGTCGGGATGCGGAGGGCAACCGGGGATGTTGATGACGGGGGCGGGGATGCCTTCCTTTTTGAGGAACGCGGAAACGCCCATGGCGCCGGTCTCGTTGCCCTTCCCGGCGGGAATGCCGCCGTAGGCCGCGCAGGTGCCCACGGCGAGCACGGCGGCGGCGTTGGCGGCCAGCACCTTGGTCACTTCGGTCATGGTCACTTCATGGTGGTCGGCTTCCGCCACCACGCAGCACTTGCCGTCATGCGCCACGGGCACGGCACCCTCAACGGCGAAGATGAACTTGCCCTTGAACTTTTCGGCGACGCGCATCATATGCTCATACGCGCCCTCGCCTTCAGCGGCCATGACGGTGGGATGGAATTCAAGGCTGATGATTTTGAGCAGCACGTCGGCGATGCTCGGGTGCGTGCTGTTCAGCAGCGTGACCGAACAGCCCGTGCACCCCTGCCCCTGAACCCAGAAAACGGGAGGACGTTCGCCGGTGAGCGTTTGGGCAAAGGCCTCGTGGATGGCGGGGTGAAACATTTGGGAAACCCCGAACCCGGCCACCGTGCCCGAACACAGTTTGACGAAATCTCGTCTGGAAAGAGCCATTCCTGCCTCCTTGATAAAGGCATGTTGATACGATGGATAGCGAGGGATGCTGCACAACGCGCGCTCTGAGGACGGACAGAATGCGGCCTACAGCAAAAGATTATAATCGTATTATACAGAGGCCGGAATTGTGTCAATCAAAACAGGGTAAAACGTGCCACTTATCTTTTTTCCGTAACACGATTAAGACTGCAACCATGCAACATCACCAACAATGTGCGTTTTAGAACAAGCTTATCAGGCCGCATGGCATAAGAAACCACGGGCTGCCGCGCCACTGCGGCAACCCCGTGTTCCACTGCGTTCCTCCCGCACAATCCGCCGCTACAGATTTTTTCCGCCCCGTGCCGCCCGCTCCGGGCCGTGGTGCGCCTTGCGATCGGCAAAATGTTTCCGGCTGGCCGCAAAGATCAGGCTCGCCACGACCAGCGTGCACATTTCCGCCAACGGTATGGCTACGTAAATACCCACATTGCCGAACAGTTGCGGCAACAACCACAGGAAGCCCACCGGAAAAAGCAAGCTGCGCATGAGAGCCACCGCAGCGGACGCCGCAGCCATATGCAGCGCCGTGAAGAAACTCGCCAGAGCCATGTTCAGGCCGCTGAACAAAAAAGCCAGCTTGAACCAGTCGATGAACTCCAGCGTCACCGCCACCACTTTCTCCTCACCGGGCAGGAAGATTTTCAACAGCATTTCCGGATACAGCGCGAACAGACCATACAGCATGAGCCCGATGCCGAAGACCATGCCCAAGGCAAGCCCGAGGAATTGGCGGGCGCGGGCGAAGTTCCTGGCCCCGAAATTGGCGCTTACCAGAGGAGACAGGGAGTCACTGATGGCGTAGGACACGGAGGCCCCAAACCATGCGGCATAGTTGATGATAGTAAACGCAGCCACACCGTATGAGCCGATCCGGGCAAGCAAAATCCAATTGATGAACAAGATCACCAGTCCGATCGACGTCTCGTTGATCAATTCGGAAACGCCGTTCCAGCAAGCCTGCCCGACCTCCTTCCACGCGCCAATCGCACGGGTAAAACGGCACTTCGCCTCAGGAGTGAAAAAGTGCAGGCACAAAACCCCCGTCGTGATGGTATAGGCAATGCCGGTAGCATAGGCCGCACCCTCGACGCCCATGCCAAACACGGGGATAAAGACGGCGTCCAGAACAATGTTGATGAGCGCGCTCAGCATGAGCCCCACGGAAGCCAGAGCGGGTTTCCCGTTCACGCGGACGAAATACGAGAGCGCCAGGCCGCAAGGGATCATCGGCCCGAAAAACATCAAGCCGCGCAAATAGGCTTCGGCGGGCCCCCTCAGCTCTTCGTCCGCCCCGAGAAAGCGCACCAGTTCGCCGCTGAACAGCAGCATCCCCGCCGACGCGGCTAGACCGACAAGCAGCAGGGAGAGCATCGTTTTGGTGAAAATCGCGGAAGCCGCTTCCGGCCTCTTCTCGCCAAGATATTTCCCGGCCCGGACTGCCCCACCCGACGCAAGCATGACGCCCACCCCGAAAAACAAGGAAAACATCGGCATGACAAGGTTGAGGGCCGCCAAAGACATCGCCCCGACATAGCGGCCGACGAAGAAGCCGTCCACTATGGCCGCCGAAGACTGGAGCAGCATGGCCAGCGTCCACGGGATGCAGTAACGCAAAAAGGTCCGCACCAAAGGGCCGTGGAGCATGAGATCCAATCCGTGCATAAACTTCCTTCAAAGAGAAAAAGATTGCGGCATGTCGAATTCCGGAGAGTGGAGCCCCTGCAGGAAAGGATGCCCTCCCCCTCCAAAACGTTCCGACGCCGGAGACACCGTACAGCAAGAAGCCCGTTCCGCTATGAGGCAGCTTATCCGGCTCCCCACTGCCTCCATGAAGGGAACAAAGGAGTTATCCGAGGCTGTCCTTCCTCCGCGGCGATATGTGCCTTGCAAAGGCTCAAGCTATCTTCCGAATACGCCATTTTTTACGGGACAGAAACCGTGCCATGCCCTGAGAGCGACATGGCACGCTTCATTAGTACGTATAAGGATTATCCTTACACGGACTAATTGGCAAGAAAAATTTCTCTCCGCCAAGATAAAAGATGCCAGCCCATAAAAAAGCCTCCGGTGTACACACGGAGGCCCTCTCTCAAAACATGCCCGTCCCGGCACAGCGTCAGGCTATGCCGTAGCGCACCATATACCAAAGCGTCTTGACGTATTCCGAAAAAATATACCCCATCTCATAGATGCGGAACCGTGCCGTGAATGTCGCCCCCGCATAGACGGGGTGCACCCCGAACGTCACTTCGGGCCAGACGTCCCGGAACACCGCGAGCGCCCGCCTGCTGTGGAACCAGCTCGTCACCAGCATGACGGAACGGGGATGCGAGGCTTCCAGCGCCTTTTTGGTCAGAACGGCGTTTTCATACGTGCTGCGGGATTGGCTCTCACAGGCCGCATCCGGCACTCCCGCCATGCCGAGCCGCCGGACGATAAGCCCACCGTCGCCGGAGCCCGTCACAAAGACTTTCGGGGCAACGCCCTGATGATACAGCTCCGCCGCACCGATCACGCGCTGCCCGGATTCACCTCCGAGCACTACAATGACATCCGCATGTTCCAACGGCACGTCAACATGCAGCCACGCTTCCGCCCGCCAGATCAGCACAGCCCCGATCAGCAAAGCGGCGATCGCCAGCTTGCCGATCGCCCCATACCATCCCTGCCCCATCCCCCGCTCTCCGCCGAGCTCCGGATATGCCTTTCCTTTCCCAAACATGCTCCCCCACAAAAAACAGCCCCCATCCAGCCCATACCGCTCCCCTTGAACAGGGGATCGATAACGACAAACGTCTTTGGAGGAGAGGGGGAAGGTTGAGGGGAGAGGCCCCCTTCCGGAAAAAGGTTCCCCTCCCAATGCAATCTTCATCAGCCCGGCCGCAATCAGTCTCCGGCCTTGAGCTGTTCCCAATACTTTTCGTACAGTTCGCGGGCTTTGCCCACGTTGACGGTCACTTCACCCTTGGCGAGCTCTTCCGGATCCAGCACAATGACCTTGCTCTCGGCGTATTCGGGCTCAAGGATCTTCTCGGCGGCCTTGTTCGGCGTGGAGTAGTTGAACTCTTCCACGCACAGCTTGGCGACCTCGGGACGCATCAGGTAACTGATGAACTTGTAGGCGTTTTCCTTGTGCTCGGCCCCGGCGGGGATGGCGAAGTTGTCGAGCCAGATCAGCATCCCCTCTTCGGGCACGATGAATTCGAGGTCGGGGTTTTCCTGCATGGCGATGAAGGCGTCGCCGTTCCACGCCAGCCCGGCCACCACTTCCTCGCTGATGAAGGCCTGCTTGGTGGCGGTCACGTCGAACACGCGCACGGACGGCTTGAGGGCCTTCAGCCACTCGTAGGCGGCCTTGATCTCGTCGGGGTTGGTGCTGTTGATGGAGTAGCCGCACGCCTTCAAGCCCACGCCGAACGTATCGCGCAGGTCATCGGAAAGCAGCACCCTGCCCTTGAATTCGGGCCGGGCGAGATCCTTCCAGCTCTTGATGGTGGAGACGTCCACGGCCTTCTTGTTCACGAGCAGCCCCACCGTGCCCCACATATAGGGGATGGTCAGGGCATTGCCCTTGTCGAAAGGCTGGTTCAGCGAGGCGGGATCAAGGTTGCCGAGGCCCTTGATCTTGCTCTTGTCCAGCTTGGCGAGCAGGTTGTCCTGCGCCATCACTTCCACGAAGTATCCGGAAGGGACGACCAGATCATACCCTTTGGCCCCGAGCAGTTTGAGCTTCGCGTACATGGCCTCGTTGGATTCATAGGTGGAAAGCACCACCTTGATGCCTGTCTCTTTCGTGAAGCCATTGACGACTTCCTGCGGAATGTATTCCGACCAGCTGAACACGTTCAGTTCCTTCGCCTCTTCCGCAAAAGCCGGAGAAGCGGCGATCAGCAGCGCGACAAGCGCAACGAGGAGTTTTTTCACGCGAGTTCCTTATAAAGTTGAAGGTACTTAGGAATGTGGGGGAGGGGAGAGGGAACCTTTCTGGAGAAAGGCTTCCCTCTCCCCTCCCCCAC
>CDYZ01042173.1_pt1 | contig 13470 bp, 8 predicted proteins | sample 554921 | NCBI WGS metagenome assembly CDYZ01 (sample SAMEA3182058, study PRJEB8094) | gut metagenome | biome: human; feature: gut; material: Stool; isolation source: human stools | place: Canada | collected 2012-11-26 | reverse complement strand
AGCCAGTCGTTGCTCACATATTCTTTTTTCATGCGTCTGTCATCCTTCGGGTCCTGAAGAAGTTTGGCAAAGTCGAGGATTCCATCCACCTCTTTGTTCTTGGCTTGGTTGCGAATCCATTCGTTCACGGTTTGACGTGCAGCTTCATGGAAGGGAGAGTAATATCCTGCTCCCTTGAAAGGGGTGATAGTGCCCAAATAGACTTTTAATCGGCGTGCCTTTGCCTTCTTGATCATTGCCTGATAGCTCTCGATGAGTTGACGTGCTACGGTTTCGCTATATCCGCTTTTGGCGGCACCTATATCATTTATTCCTTCAAAGATAATGACTTTTTTCACTCCTGCCTGTGCCAATACATCTTTGTCGAATCTTTCCTTTGCCAAAGCACCGAATCCTCCTGGCACCACCACACGGTTGTTGCCAATGCCGAGGTTGAGTACGCCTTGGTTGGTAATTTTATATTTCAGTTGGAGCATCTCCGACATGACGTCTGGCCAACGGTTCTGGGCATTGTCGGTAGAGCATTTTCCGTCGGTAATGGAATTGCCTATGATGGCGATGCTGCTGAGGTCAGTCCTCATTGTATATACGTCGATGCCGCTGATGTTGTACCAGTGGTTCTCTCTGAAAGCCTTCTCGAAGTTGGAGTGGGCATTGGTTACACCTTTCATGATATAAGAGGTGGTGCGGGAACCCATGTGGACGGTAGGGACTGTTGGGGCGGAAGTATAGTTGATGGTGATGGCAAGTCGCTGGAGAGGCTTGAGGTTATAGGGCAGGGCATCGCTTGTGATGCTTTTGCCTGCTGGAATCGTAACCTTGTATTGATTGCTGAATTTGAGATATTTCGCACTCTTGGGGTCGATGGCGAAAGAATCTTTGGCATGGGCAATATAGATAGAACGGATGACAACCGGTTCGGTACTATAGATATTGCTCAGTTTCAGACGAATCATGTCGCCTCCGATGCTCACCTTGACCACCTGTCTCACGGAGCGGTTGGACATATTGTTATTATAGGGCATGAAGCTCTTCACGACGGTTTGTGGGGCAGTAGCCCATGTGCCTATCCATCCCTGTGCCGTAGCATTGATTGTTATAGCGCAGAGGAAAATAAAAAATGCAATAATTCTTTTCATTCTTTTCTTATAATATGTGATATATAAAAAGGGTCGATGCATTTTTCAGCACCGACCAACCTATAGTCTTCTTATAATGATTTTATTTCTTTTTCAGACAACCCTGTAAATTGCATGATTTGCTCAATAGGCATTCCGCCTTTCATCATCTTTAAGGCTATTGAATTCTTTGCTTCGGTTTTGCCTTCGGCTCTTCCTTCACTCTCCAAGATATCAATAATCTTGATAGGCTCATTCAGAAACACAGTCAGGAAGCCCTCAAGCACTCCAAAGTTAGCCTTTTGGCGAAGCAAGCGCTTGATTGCCCAGTCAAATCTGATGTATCTATCTTTCAATTCTTGCATTTTGATTCCTCCTTTTTAAAATGATTCAACATTTGTGTTGCAAAGATTATGCCAGCGAGCGCAATGAGAGTTTACTTTCAAATTGCCGAGTGCCGCCAATCTTCTGCAAAGATTATGCCAGCGAGCGCAATGAAAGTTTACTTTCTGCTTGCCGAGTGCAGCTTTTCTTCTGCAAAGATACGCTTTTCTTCTGAAAGAAGCAAGGAATTTTGAAAAAATGTTTGAGGGTGAGGGAGATAACAAAAAAGCAAAGAAAAAAGGCTTTTTTGTTGTCACTATCAAAATATTTATGTACTTTTGCAAAAACAAAAAACCCGGGGTCATCACCAGCATCGAATAATCTGGGAGAGGGCCTTACCGGGACTGCGCTGCAAAGATAAGAATAAAAATGGAATATACCAAAGATTTTTTCGAAAAAGTTTTCTCGACAGATAGAATGAAGAAATATTTCTTGCTCTATCCTGGGGATGAAGTAAAGGCAATTAAGCATTATCAATGTAACATAATGCTTTCCGAAGCTATGTACCCATGTCTTTCTGTCTTTGAGGTAGAACTCCGTAATTCCGTAGTTCGGGAACTTGTGGCATTTGCCAAAAGAGAAGATTGGTATGTCGTTTTCTCTACAACTCCAGGCCTGATGGAACTGAATAAATATATAAGCACAGCTAAGAAACAAATTGCTGCACGAGGAGAAGATATAACCACAGCAAAGATTACAGCAGAATTGACCTGGGGCTTTTGGACCTCCCTTTTTAATAGAAACTACGAACGTATCCTTTGGAAAGACTTAAGGAGAGCTTTCCCTTTTGTGAAGAAAGCTAATCGGCAAAGAAAGGTAGTTGCTAGCTTCTTAAACAAATTCCGTCGCTTGCGCAATAGGATAGATCATAATGAAGCAATTTGTTGGAATCTCGATGAAGTTGAGATGATACACGATGAAATGATGAATGTTATGGGATGGATGAATAAGGAGGTACCAATTTGGTTGTCTCAGTTTGACAGATTTAGCTCTGTAAGCTTGGATATACGTAAAATTATGGATTGGTAAGACTATATCTAAAAAAGTCATATCTCCATGATTGGAGAGTATCGCTTCTTCTGAAAGATGCAAGGAATTATTGAAAAATGTTTCAGGGTGAGGGAGATAAAAAGAAAAAGGTGTACCCTCGCTTGCCCGATGTGTGGGGCAAGAAGGATACACCATTTTATATTATGGGTTAGGATAATCTTGATTGATACCTCTAGGAAGAAAATAACCCTTGATGCAATTTGGATTGCAGACACATATCTGAATATGATTCTTTTCTCTGAATCCTGCATTAGGATATAGTTCCTGCCCTTCCCAAAATACACCTTTTACAGAATCATAAGGATGGGCATTAGCCTTTTTGTTGTATGTTAATGCTGTTTGAACAACAGCACAATCCAATTTTCTAATCAGTAAATCTGTAGATTTACCGATAGATGTATTTTTGGGTAATTCTAATCCTGACTCTTTATAAAGTTCGACCATAGACTCATACGCATCTTTTAATTCCTGAAGATAAGAACTGTCCGTAAGGTCAAAACAATAACCTAAGTCTATTATTGCTCCAACAACAGTCGGTTCTTTTACTTGCGAATTTCTCCTTTTTGCTAAATCTTTAGCCCATAGCCAAGCTCTTTCTTCGTTATTCTCCCAAAAGTAAATACCATTACCTAACCAGTCATAGTCATTAGTACTGGAAAGAAGATCGGTCTTTCCAGCAACTACGGCATCGACAACAGACTTGTCGCAACCATGAAATCCAATTACCAGGTTGGAGCGCCTTGAATACAAAGACTTGTCCATAGTTTTATCTCAAATGTGGTGCAACTTCTCCGTTTGGCAACAAGATTCCTGCCTCAATGAGAAATTTTCTTGCTGCTTCTTTACTGGCAGTAGAAGCCTTTCTTGCTGCCTCTAATCTTTCTTGTCTTTTGCTATCAAATAAATCCATATTCTACCTCCTTATTTTAATAATTCAACTTTCGTGCTGCATAGAAAATACAAACAAGCGCAATGTAAGCTTGCTTACAAATTGCCGAGTGCAGCTAATCTGGTGCAAAGATACGCTTTTCTTCTGAAAGCTGCAAAGAAATGACAGGAAAACTTTATGATGGAGAAAGGAGAAAATAATAAAGGTGTATCCTGAATGCCCGATGAGGAGCAAAAAGGATACACCTTTATTAATATATGTGATTTAAAAACTTTTCCTCTGGATAAAATTACTCTTCTCTATTGTCTTTGACATCCCACCATACTCTGGTATCTGGGCTGTCTGCACCTTGAATCTTATCAGCAGCTTCGTACTGTGCAGGAGTTGCACTTCGGTCCGAAGAACCGTAAGGCATACGATAAGGAACATGATTGATGTTAAGTTCTTTGGAATAAGAACCGGTTACAATAACAGGGAAGTCAAGACGACGCCAATCAGACCAAGCCTCTACACCATCTTCGAAATAGCCGTTGATCCAACGCTGTTTAGCAATCAGCATAATTTTGTTTTCGTCTGTACCCTGGAATTTAACACCATCTTGTGCCAAGTAGTTCTGAAGAACATCATCAGTGTAAGTAAGACCTTTGGCTGTAAATGAAGCAGCAACAGCCTTTTCATATAAATTCTTTGCATCAGCACTAATCCAACCTCTTACTGCAGCTTCTGCCTCGACTAAAAGAACTCGCGCTGCAGAATACATAGTCAATGGCGCATCCTGTGCCTGCATGGCAGGAGCAAAGTCTGAATTGTCCTTGTTGTAATTAGAGACATCTGCCTGTTTGATTCCTAAAGGAATTCCTTTGTATTCACCATTGGCATTTTTTGTGAAATATACCGCACGACGTGGGTCATTTACAACATTCAAAGAATCAACAAAAGCCTTATTTGGAGCAAAGTCTTTACGAGCACCTGTGACTATGTTTGTATATAATGGATTCTCATTGTCGGTATTGGCATAATACTTATATACAAAATTGTCCGCGTTATCTTCGATGGCACCATCATTATAAGCCTCAACAAACCATTGCTTACCATTTGTAGGATCAACATCCGACAACTTGATGGCTGCAAGCATACGAACTGTAGCGTTCATTTTCTTCCACTTTGCAATATTTCCACCATAAATCTTATCGTATGTAGCGTTCAGATTACTTGAGGCATCCATCTGGTCGTATGCTTCTTTCATATCTGCAATTACGCCTTTGTAGATTTCCTCTTGTGTATCCAGCTTAGGTGTCAAGTTAGCCTCACCTTGCAATGCCTCTGAATATGGAATCATACCAAATATATCTGTCATGTGGAGATAGAAATACCCCATCAAGGTACGAGCTACTCCAATCTGATTGTCATTGCTACCAAAAGAAGATACGCAAACTTCATTCTTTGTGGCATCATTGGTGTTCATATCAATGATGTTCTTTAAATTTTTCAGTACGTAACGGTACGTGTCAATTGTACTACCTGTAAAGAGGTTCATTGTACCATACTGAACATTCTGACGCTCTGCAATATATTGTGGATAAATCAGATATACTGGGTTGTAATAGGTATCACTTCTATTACTAGAATAGCGCTCGTCATTCCAAATATATGGAGTATGACGGGTTACATTAGAAAATAAATAACTTGTATATGCAGATGTTGGCTTATTTGGATTATCATTGATATCCCCAAAGTCGCCACAACTTACTAATGAAGCTCCAGCAACAAAAGCAAGAGCAGTCTTTAATATAATTGATTTCATATATTTATCCTTTATACGATTAGAAAGTTAAGTTTACTGTGAAGCCCCATGAACGAGTAGAAACAGCCTGACCTTGTTCAAACAAAGTACCATCTGTTTCAGATGGATCTACGTTCTTCACTTTGCTATAAAGCAAGAATGGATCTGTAGCAACAAATGCGATACTTGCAGATTGCAAACCGATATGTAATTGGTTCAAAAGAGTCTTAGGCATATTATATGTCAAAGACAATTCACGCATTTTAATATAACTACCATCATATACGTATGGCTCCCAAAGAGTTGACTTCAATCCGTTGAAGTAAGTGTTGGCTTCTACGTATGTGGTTGCAGGGCTATATGTACCATCTTCATTGGCAACAACACCATCTACTCTTACACCACCATTCTCAGAGATGTCACCACGAATCTCACCACCACGGTCGTTGGTACCAGCTGTTGCAGAACCTAGACCAGAACCTTCCAACCACATGTTGGTGACAGAAGCGAACTTACCACCTACACGGAAATCGCAAGATGCACGCAATGTAAAGTCATATACACGTACGGCAGTAGAGAAACCACCAGTAAGCTTAGGCTGCATATTGCCAATATACTTCTCTGTAGTTTTATCTATCTGAGGCATCAAATTGCCTGCTTTATTCTTCTTCAAGATAATATCGCCATTCTCATTGGTCTGCCAGCTACGTGTTACATAGAGGGCACCCATTGGTTTGCCAACCTCTGCATAGCTATACAGATAAGAGAAGAAAGACATACCATCGAGAGTGTATCTTGTCATACCAGGAGCCAATTCTACCAATTTGTTCTCATTATGAGCAATGTTGGCCTCGATAGTCCATTCATAATTTTTAGTCTTGATAGGTTTACCACCCAGAGATATTTCATAACCACGGTTGCGAATCAAACCTGCATTCATCAATCGAGAAGAATAACCAGAAGCAGGACCTACTGTAGTACTGATAATCTGGTTTTTGGTGTCACGGCTATAGTAGTTGATATCACCCCACAAGCGGTTACCCAAGACGCTGAATTCCGTACCAATCTCATAAGATGTTGTGATGGTTGGCTTGATATTTTTATCAATCAACTGTGGATTACCATACATAGAAGCTGTAGAACCATAACGATATCCAAAGTTGTAAACTGTAGACAAACGATATGGTGTCAAAGCAGAACCTACTTGAGCAAATGATGCACGAAGTTTCCAGTAGTCAAGCCATTTTGCCTGCTTAAACCAGTTGCTGGCTACAGCTGCAACAGAAAGACCACCATAAAGATAGCTATTGTTATCTGTAGGAAGTGTTGAGTTCCAATCGTTACGAAGAGATGCATCTACAAAGTAAGTGTCATCCCAACCCAAAGTTACAGTACCGAAGAGGCTCTGTGCCTTTTCTCGTCTTGTATAAGCCTTGTCATAATCGCCAACTTCATTGGTTGTTGCATCAGTAGAAGCATCATCACCACCAGACAGACCATATGAATTAGTTGTACGGAATAAACCTGGTAACAACAAGCCGTCGCGAGTGAATACATCCATACCCTCATAGTGGTAGTTGCGGTTTTCGATGAAGATGGCAGCCTGAGCAGACAAACGATCATTGACAAACTTGTCATCCCAAGTGATGCGTCCCTGATTATAAACATCGTATGACTTGCGCTGCCACTGCTTATGAATATCAGTTTGTCCTGTCAAACCAGCACGATTATAGAGCTGATAGAAATTATAAAGGTTGGCTGTCGTCTTGAAACCTACTTTGATGTTGTATGGCAAAGAATACTCGATATCACCAGCAAGTACATGGAATTCCCTTGTGTTCGTGTTGTTTATTTCATTGTACACTGCATACGGACTATCATGGAATGCTGGAGTAAAATCATTATAATCTTTTATATTCCAAGTACGGAAAGTGCCGTCTGGACGAGTATAATTCTTATACTGCTTCAAGTTTACATTGGTTTGTCCCCACTGAAGAAGGTCTGAGTATGGGTTGTTACTTTCTGTACCATAACCTTCAGTTGCAGCATTATGATTCTTCTTATAAGTATATTTATAATCGAAAGAAACACGTAAGTTCTTCAATGGTGTGAAAGCAGTCTTGATATTGGCATATCTACGAATAGCACCACTGTTAGGATTTACGCCTTTTATGTTCATGTTAGACAACGAAATGCGTGAAGAGAAGTCTTTACCAGAACGTTCAAAAGATACATTGGTGTTGTCTGCAACACCAGTCTGGAACAAATCATTCATATCAAGATGACTTGTCCAAGTATCTTCCTGACCAAAATATGGACTTGTTTCATCCCATGCAATAGCAGGCAGATATTTTATATTAGAATCAAAACGAGGTCCCCAAGAGCAGTCATCTGCGTAGTCGTAATACTTCTTACCATCAAATTGTTTGTAAAATTCCGGATCACCTTCTTTCCAATGATAGACATCCAATTCACCATCAGCTCCATATGCACCACCACCATATTCTTTCTGCAATTTTGCGTGGTTGTAAGCTGTAGTCCAAGTCAGAGTATTACTGATGTTAATTTGCTGATGAGCCTCACCTTCCTTAGCGTTATTGGTTGTAATGATAACAGCACCATTGCCACCACGTACACCATACAACGCAGTAGCAGCAGGACCTTTCAGCACATTGACACTGGCAACATCATTCATGTTGACAGCGGCAGCCTCTGTGATAACGCCATCTACTACATAAATAGGACTTGAACCTGCTGCAGCTCCAGCAGCTGTTCCATTGTCTGATGACAGAGAGGTTGTACCACGGAGCACAATTTTTCCTTCGTCGAATTTAGCACCAGAGCCACCAACGAAACGGGCACCAGCAACTTTACCAGCCAAGGCGTTGTTGAGTCCTTGCTGACCAACAGAAGTCAAATCAGCAGATTTGATTTCCTGAGTGGCGTAACCCAAAGAACGTTTCTGACGCTTCAATCCCTGTGCGGTAACAACTACATCATCAAGATTTTTTGAATCTGAAAGCAAAGCAACTTTCATGCCATTTACTGCCTTAACAGTAACGGTCTTCATACCAAGATAACTGATAACCAAACTGCTGTTCTTATTAGGAACAATCAAGGAGAAGTTACCATTAATGTCGGTAACAGTACCGGTCTTTGTACCATCAATTCGGATAGAAGCACCGATAATTGGTTCTTCATCATCGTTTGAGACAACGGTACCCGAGATTGAAGTTTGTGCAAATGCCATGCTCGTACTAACGGCAATGGCAGCTGCTACAGTCATGAGTCTTTTTTCCATAAATCTCTCTCTCTTTTAAAAAAATAATATATAATGTTATTTCTTTCTCTACATATCACAAGGTACTCTTTATTGGGGAGATACCAAAGAATGCTTTCTCTACCTCTTGTCCCGAGGTGGTGAAATTGGAGCGTTTTTGGATGATTCCGTCTATAACGTCCCAAATATTTATAGTATTTATGTACTAATCGGGTATAAACCCGTATGTCTAATAATAAAAAATAAAAGATTATGATGTATTTCAAATTTGAATTTAGTTTTGGTAAGGGCAAGAAACAAGCTGCAACGAAAAAGGAGAAAAAAGTATTAGGATGGAAAATAGTACATTCCCAAGTGGAAATGCTGAAGAAAGAGGAGAAGTTCAAGACTGCGAGTAATTATTTGACTGCGGCTCGCTCTTGGACAAAGTTCTTGCAACGTGAAGACTGGACTTTCTCTGAGATGGATAGTCAAGAGGTAGAGCTTTATCAGCGATGGCTAAGTGACAAGGGTATTTGCCTCAATACGATTTCAGCTTATCTTCGATCCTTACGAGCAATGTACAATCGGTGGGCAGAGGAATATTCTTCGAATGATGATGTGTGTCCTTTTACAAAAGCTTTCACAGGAAGAACGAAGACTGCCAAACGATGTATTACCGAAAGTGAAATCCGCAAACTCCATGATTTGGACTTGGAAGAGGGTTCTACCTTGGCGATGTCTCGAGATATCTTTATTTTTAGTTTTTATGCAATGGGGATGCCTTTTGTTGATATTGCTTACTTAAAGAAAAGCCAGATGAAAGATAACGTTATCCGATATGCTCGACATAAGACTGGTCAGCCTATCAGTATTGCCCTCGTCCCAGCTATGCAAGCTATTATCTCACGATATAGTTCTTCTGACTCCATCTATGTTTTCCCATTGTTAACGACTCAATCCCCTGACTTGCTTCATCGTGAATATCTTCGTCGGTTGCGCCAATACAACTACTCGTTGCATGTTCTTTCCAAAAAGATTTCTTCATCTATCCCTCTTTCCTCTTATGTGGTTCGACACTCGTGGGCGAGTATCGCCTATCAGCATAACATGGATATTGGATTAATCGGAAAGGCATTAGGACATACCAAGACTTCCACCACCTTCGTTTATATAAAAAGTCTTTTTGATTCCAATCTGGCTTCTGCCAACCAATCATTGATGCAAGATATAGGAATATAAAAAGCAGAGCCTATACTCGATTTCTCCCTTCACCAAGTGCACCATACTCTGGATTTTTCGTGTTCCACTTTGGGGAGCTGCTACAAGAAGTGAGAAACTCCTTAGGAAAATGTGATTTTATTTTTGTAATCCGCTGATTATTACTTTTTAAGAAAAAAAAAAGAATGGATTATGGAAAGAAGTGCGTCAGTAAAGGCAATAAACTGCCCTTTTAAGATAAAAACGGCATCCTAAGGCAAAAATGATAAATGTGAATCTCATAAAGGGATTGGTTGAACAAACAGTAATTTCCTTTAAAAAGTAATCTTTTACTTATAAAAGCAAGAAAATAAGACACAAAAATAGTCTTTTTGTAACAAAATGCAAGTAAAATGCAACTTTTTACAAAAAATATTTGGAGAAAAGCTAAATATTATGTATTTTTGCAACCGATTAAAAATATTTTTAAAATTTTGCTAAGTTCTCTTACCATAAGGAGAGAGTTTTAAACTCTTGGATAAAGGGATTTGAGACAGGCGTATATATAATAAGGTATAACTCTTCCACCTCGGGACAAGAGGTAGAGAAAGCATTCTTAGGTATCTCCCAAATAAAGAATACCTTGTGATATGTAGAGAAAGAAATAACATTATATATTAATTTTTTAAAAGAGAGAGAGATTTATGGAAAAAAGACTCATGACAGTAGCCGCAGCCATAGCCGTTAGTACGAGCATGGCATTTGCGCAAAGTCAAATCTCTGGTAAGGTTACCTCTTCTGAGGATGGAAGCCCAGTTATCGGTGCTTCCATCAAGGTCGCTGGTACCAACACCGGTACTGTTACCGACATCGACGGTAACTTCTCGTTGAATGCTCCTGCTGGTTCCAAGTTGGAAATTTCTTACATCGGTATGGTGAGCAAGACTGTAAAGGCAGGTAGAAACCTGAACATCGTCATGGATTCTGATAATCATTCCTTGGATGAGGTCATGGTTGTTGCCTTCGGTACAGCCAAGAAGAGCGCCTTCACTGGTTCTGCTGCCGTAGTAGGTTCTGAGGAACTTTCTAAGAAGGTAACTACAAATGTGGCTGATGCCTTGGTAGGTTCTGTTCCTGGCTTGCAATTACGTGGTGGCACAGGTCAACCTGGTGACACTCAGGGTAAAATTAACATTCGTGGTATCGCTTCTATGTATGCTAGTACCGACCCATTAATAATTGTTGACGGCGCTCCATATTCTGCAAGTCTTTCAAACATACCAACAGAAGACATAGAGTCTGTTTCTATCTTGAAGGATGCAGCTTCTGCTGCACTTTATGGTGCTCGTGGTGCAGCAGGTGTCATCATTGTTACTACTAAAAAAGGTAGCAACAAGGAAGCAAAGATTAATGTTGACATGAAATGGGGGTCTAACTCTCGTGCCATCCCTGATTATGATGTTATCAAAGATCCTGGTCAGTATTATGAAGCTTATTATGCACAGCTGTACAACCGTAATTTCTATGGTCGTGGACAATCAGCTGAGCAAGCGAATCTCAATGCAAACAAGACAATGTTGAGTGATTTGAGATATAATGTTTTCACGTATCCAGATAATGAACAACTGATAGGTATTGATGGCAAAATCAATCCTCACGCAACTCTTGGACGTGTTGTGACAGGTACTGATGGCAAGAAATATCTTATGACTCCTGATGATTGGGCAAACACTTTGTACAACAAGTCTTTGCGTCAGGAATATAACGTTAGTGCCAATGGAGGAACAGATCGTTCTACCTATTATACCAGTGTAGGATACTTAAAAGATGACGGAATCATCCAGCAAAGTGGTTATGAGCGACTCACTGCACGTTTGAAGGCTGATTATCAAGCAAAGAAATGGTTGAAGTTGGGTACTAATGTTGGCTTTGTCACTAGTAATCAAACACAGAGTTCAGGTTTGAGTTCTACATCTAGATTGGCTAACAACCCATTTGTATTCACCTCGACATTGGCTCCAATCTATCCTTTGTTTATACGTGATGAGAACGGAAATATTATGAAGGATGATTTAGGTAATGATTTGTACGATTTTGGCTCATCTTCGAAATTCGGTATTGTACGTCCTGTTCTTGACAACAATAACCCTATGGCAGAATTAGCGCTCAATAGAGTAACGGCAAATGGTCACCAACTGAATGCTTCAATGTCAGCAGACATTCAGATTACCAGTTTCTTAAAAGCAAATCTGACAAGCACTCTGATCTGGGGACAGACCAATGGACATACATACTCTAATGCTTATTATGGTCCAAAGGCTAGCGTAAATGGTGAGCTTCAGAAAGAATCGACAGAGTCATGGCGTCAGAACCATACGCAGACTTTGACATATTATCAAGACTTCGGTAAGCACAGTGTAACTGTCTTGCTCGGTCATGAGTACTACAAAACCAATACTCGCTATCTTTCTGCTACGGGTCAAGGAGGTTTTACACCTTCAATTCAAGAACTTGCAGCTTTTGCAAAGAAACTGGACAGCAACTCTTATCGAACAGCCTATAATGTTGAGGGTTATTTTGGTAATGCTCAATATAGCTATGACGACAAGTACTTCGGTTCTTTCTCTTATCGCCGTGATGCTTCTTCACGTTTTGCCAAAGACCACCGTTGGGGTAACTTTTGGTCTATTGGTGGGGCTTGGCTTATCAGCAAGGAAAGCTGGTTCAAGGCTCCTTGGGTTGATGAGTTGAAAATCAAAGCATCTATTGGTCAACAGGGAAACGACAATATCGGTAACTGGGCTTACATCGACTTGTATACTCTCAGTAAAACTAGCGATACTTCCATGGCTGCATCTTTTGCACGTATGGGTAACAAAAACATCACTTGGGAGACAACAACGAACCTTAACATAGGTACAGAGTTCAGTTTCTTCAATCGTCGTCTTTCTGGCACAATTGATTTTTATAGCAAAAAGACAACAGACCTGTTATTCTGGCTTTCCATCCCAGAATCCGCAGGAAGTCGTGGTTATTATGGCAACGTAGGTGACATTCGAAATAATGGTATTGAGGTTACTTTGACAGGCTCCATTATTCGCACGAAAGATTTGGATTGGTCTGTGACAGCCAACATTGCACACAATAGTACAAAGATATTGAAATTACCAGAGTCAAAGATTGCAGATAATGGTGGTTTCAATGAGACTAGTAAACTCGAAACGACTCAGTATTGGTATCGAGTTGGTGGTCCTTTGTATAATGGATACATGCCAAAATATGCAGGTGTCAATGAAAAAGGTGAGGCAACTTACTGGGTAGATGAAGATGCTGGTGGTGGCAAGCATGGTACAAAGTATTCTTATACAACAACCAATCCAAACTCTGCATCAAAGTATGAGACTGGCTCCTTGCTCCCGAAGGCATTTGGTGGTTTCAGTACAACTGTAGTTTACAAGGGCTTCGACTTCACCGCTTCATTTGATTATCAGATTGGTGGTAAAGTATACGACTCTCGTTATGCTTCCTTGATGTCACCATGTGACAACTCAAGTGCCGCAGGTAGCGCCATTCACAAGGATTACTTGAAGTCTTGGTCACCAAACAACACTTCTAGCAACATTCCTCGTTGGCAGTATGGTGATAACTATACAACTGCCCAGTCTGACCGATTCTTGACCAATGCAAGCTACTTCAACTTCCAGTCATTCACTGTAGGTTACAGTATTCCAACGCAACATATACCTTTCTTCTCAAAGATTCGTGTATATTGCTCAGGTGAAAACCT
>CDYZ01024120.1_pt1 | contig 13784 bp, 9 predicted proteins | sample 554921 | NCBI WGS metagenome assembly CDYZ01 (sample SAMEA3182058, study PRJEB8094) | gut metagenome | biome: human; feature: gut; material: Stool; isolation source: human stools | place: Canada | collected 2012-11-26 | reverse complement strand
GGCATTTCCAAGTTTAGTCAGCTCAGCATCTTTAGTGAATTGAACAATCTCAAGATTCTCACGTTGAAGGATGAATACAGTAGCTGTTGTGGTATTACCAAGAGTGAATTGACTCAGTATTTCCGTGAGGGAATCGAGGAGATGGCTGAGCATAATGGGCTTACTTATGAGGAGACGTTAGGGCAACTCAAGCAGCATTATGATGGCTACCATTTCAGTATCAATAGCGAGGATATCTTCAATCCTTACAGCATTATCAATGCTTTGGACGATAAGGAGTTTAATAGCTATTGGTTTACATCTGGTACGCCTACGTTCCTGGTAGAACTGATGCAGCAGAAGAATTTGGATATGCTCAATCTGGACAATCTGTGGATACAAGCATCACGTTTTGATACACCTACGGAAAGGCTTGCTGATCCTATTCCTGTCCTTTTCCAAAGTGGCTACCTTACCATTAAAGAATATGAGAAGAAAGGCAAGTTGTATCATCTCTGTTTCCCAAATCAAGAAGTAAGACAAGGTTTCTCGGAAAGTCTCGTCAGGTATTATTCTGCGCAAGACATGAACAGATATGATGCCATCGTGTATGCTTATTCCAAGAATGTGCTTATCAATGACGACATGGGAGCTTTTATGCCTCATTTGAAGGCATTCTATGATAAGTTCCCATATACGATTATCAACAATAATGAGCGTCACTATCAAGCCGTGATATTCACCATCTTCACCATGCTTGGCGAAGATGTGAAGGTGGAGCATACCACTTCGGATGGAAGAATAGACCTTGTTCTCAAGACGGATAAGAGTATCTTTATCTTTGAGCTAAAATATAAGAAGTCTGCCAATATCGCCATGGCGCAAATCAGCGACAAGGACTATGCCAAGGCTTTTGCCGATGATGGGCGGAAGGTTGTGAAAGTGGGTATTAACTTCTCGGAAAACCAGCGAAGTATAGAAGATTGGGTGATAGAATAAATGAAATAGAAGAAAGTTGGTGACCTTCATCAGGTGTATGTTACCACACTATATAGATAAAAATATGTCTGAACAAGGGCGGTAACTCGATTTTTTAGGCGGTTACCGCCCCTGTTCTGACATATTTTGTTCTTTTTTCAGATGCAGAACTTAGATAATCACCGCCGTTCCGCTGCAAGTTACCATCAGCATGGAGCCGCTGTTACCAACGGTTTCGTAATCCAGGTCGATGCCCACGATGGCGTTGCAGCCTAAGGATGCAGCACGCTGGCTCATCTCCCTGAGTGCAGTATCTTTAGCTTCGCGGAGGGTACTTTCGTAAGAACCGCTTCTTCCGCCAATCACATCACGAATGCTGGCAAAGAAATCTTTCACAAAGTTGGTACCAATGATGGTTTCGCCTGTCACAATGCCACGATATTCACGGATAGGGTGACCTTCTATGGTTGGAGTTGTGCTCAAAATCATAATTTTTTCCTTTCTTTTTATGTTATTACTCATGTTATCTTATAACTTAGACGATGAAGTAATAGAAAAGGTTACATGGAATTTTAAATTAACTTTTTTATTGATATCATTAAATGTTTTAAAAAGACCATAGAAATCTAAACGTAATTCACTAAAATTTCTATTTGCGTATAAAAATACAGGAAAAACTGACAAAATACGTGCAAAACACAAAAAATAGTAATAAAATGTTTTGCTCGTTTAACTTTATTTGCTATCTTTGTACCAATTATTAATTTAAAACAAAAGGGACTATGAATTCTAAGAGAAAAAACTACACCATGGTCTTGAATACATCTCTTTTGTGCTTTGCTCTTGCCTCTGGACAAGCAGTCTTTGCTCAAAACAATGTAAACACAAGCCAAAAGGGAGCTGTTCAAGCTCGCCGTACTGCAGTTATTGCCAAAGGTGTCGTCACCGATGACAGCCAGGATCCCCTGCCTGGTGTAAGTGTAAGAGTGAGAGGTACCAAATTGGCAACCGTTACTGACATCAATGGTAAATTCAGTCTTACTATGCCTGTAATGGAGCCAGGAAAGGCATATTACCTGGAGTTCACTTACCTTGGAATGGAAAAGAAGGTGGTACGTTACCACAATAGCAATTCCATCAATGTGAGTATGATTCCTGCTGCCACAAGTCAATTGAAGGAAGTTGAAGTTGTGGAGACTGGTTATGGCCGCTTGCCTCGTAAGGATATGGTTGGTGCCTTCACCACTTTGAAAGGTGAAGATGTGCTGATGCCTGCCTACCAGACTATCGACCAGATGTTGCAGGGTAAGGTGGCAGGATTGATGGTAGTCAATTCTTCTTCCCGTGTGGGATCTGCTCCTAAGCTTACCATTCGTGGTAAGGCAACTATTCTTGGAAATACCGACCCTCTTTGGGTTGTTGATGGAGTCATCCAGGAAGACCCTATTTCTATCGATGCTACAGCAGCGATGACTACTGATATGAAGGAATTGATAGGTAATCAGGTGTCCTGGCTCAACCCTCAGGATATAGATAATATTACTGTGTTGAAGGATGCTTCGGCTACTGCCATCTATGGTTCTAAGGCTTCTAATGGTGTGATTGTCATCACGACCAAGAAGGGTTCTGCAGAACGTACCAGTATCCGCTATTCAGCAAACTTCTCTGTCCGTCAACGTCCTAACTATGACTTATTTGATTTTATGAATTCGCAAGAGCGTATTCAGTTCAGTAAGGAGGCATATGATGCGGGTGTGCGCTATCAGGGTGATCCGCTTCCTCAGATTTATACTTATGAGGGATTGATGGCTATGTTTAACAAGCACATGATTTCCGAGGCCGACTTTATGAAGCAGATGGAAAGATTGGAAACTGTGAATACTGACTGGCTTGATCTCTTGACCCGTAATTCTTTCAGTCATAGTCATAATCTCAGCGTATCTGGTGGTACTCAGAGAGTAACTTATAATGCTTCTTTTGGCTACTCTAATTCTGAAGGTACAGAAATTGGTAATAGTCAAAATCAATTTACTACTCGTTTGAATGTAGGTGTGCAATTCAGTAAGCGAATCCGTGCTTCCTTTAATATTAGCGGTAGTTCACGAAATTCTTACGGCTATAGCGGCGTAAGTCCTCAGTCGTATGCTCTTAATACCAGCCGTGCCGTACCTGCTTTCGAGGAAAATGGTGAACGAGCTTTCTATAAACAATATTATACTTATCAGTTGAACAAGTCCCTCGGTTCCAACAATACTTATGGCTACAATGTCCTCAATGAGATGGATAACAGTTATAGTAAGAACCGCGGTAATACCTTCAATGTGTCTGCAAATATTGATTTCCAGCTTCTTCCTTGGCTTAATTATCAGTTGGTGGGTTCTATGGCTCATAGTTCCAACGATTCTGAAAGTTATAAGGGTGAAAGGACTTCCTACATTGAAACCAACTATCGTGGTTATGGAGTAGGTGAGGCTGAACCTGGTTCTGCTTTGTATAAAGCAGCCCTGTTGCCATTTGGCGGTCAGTTGACCAATAATAATTCCAATATGACTTCGCTTGACATGCAGCATAAGCTGGTAGCAAGCAAGACTTTCAATGAGATTCATCGTGTCAATGGTATGTTTGGTTTTGAGATGCGTTCTTCCAAAACATATGGTAAGGGTACGAATGTCTGGGGTTATGTGCCAGAGCGTGGTGAGAGTTTGATCTCTCCTTCGCTTCCAGAGGATATTGTGCCTATCGGAGGTACACAGTCTATAGGTTGGGGTGCTCTTAGAGGTCTCTTTGAGGGTGGATGGAGTAGTATCAACAATACTTCCAATTACGTATCCTTCTTTGGTACAGCTGCTTACTCTCTGAAGAATCGTTATGTTATGAATATGAATATCCGTTCAGATGCTTCCAACCGTTTCGGACAGGATAAGCGTAAGCAGTTTGATCCTACTTATTCGTTCGGTTTCTCTTGGAAGATAGCAGAAGAGAAGTTTATCAAAGACAACGTGAAGTGGCTTGACCAGCTTAACCTCCGTGCAACATATGGTATTCAGGGAAATGTAGTCAATTCCATCAGTCCGGAATTGATAGCTTCTTATGGTGGTTTGCTTCCTGGTTATAATGAATACTATACCAGTATCGCAAGTCTTCCTAACCCTTATCTGAAGTGGGAACGTACCAAGACTTGGAACCTCGGTCTTGATATGCAGATTTTCAGAGCCGTAACGATGAGTCTTGAGTATTACGGAAGACGTTCTAATGCGATTATCGAGCAAGATGTACCAGAGGAATATGGTATGGGAACATTGAAGCTCAATGGTGGTATCATCGTCAACCATGGTCTCGAGTGGACAATGAATATCACTCCTATCAAGACCAAGGACTTAGTAGTAAGTATTGGATTTAATGCTTCCAAGAACTGGAACAAGACTGAGACGGATGATCGCACAGCCCGTGTTGACCAGTTGACCCATCGTGATTTCGTAGCCGGCAACAGTCAGCGCCCTTTGCGTAAGGGTTATTCTCTCTATTCTTTCTGGGCTTATGATTTTACAGGTCTTGACCATGAGACAGGTCTTCCTACCTTTAGAGGTACTCAGGTAGAGGAGTTTGAAAATCCGGATAAGACAATAGATCCATTGTCATTCTTGGTTTATGCAGGTGAATCAGAGCCTTTCTTTACTGGAGGTATCAATCCTCATGTGCGCTGGAAGGATCTTCAGGTAAGTGCGAGCTTTGCCCTGATTTTGGGTTCTAAGAAACGCCTTCCTAACCCATATTCTACCTTTACTTATGGCAAGATGCCAAGTCCGCTGTCCAACCTCAGCAAGGAATTGTTGAATCGATGGAAGCAGCCTGGTGATGAGCTGCATACCAACATACCTGGTCTCTATACTTCGGTAGCGGATATTCTCAATCTCTATACACCAGATGGCTATTTTACCAATCGTTATGAAATGTGGGCAAATTCAACAGCACGTCTTGTGAGCGGTTCTTTCTTCCGCTGCAATCAGTTGTCTGTGTCTTATTATCTGCCTAAGAAAATTTGTCAGAAGATTCATGCTACAAGCATCTCTTTGAGTGGTAGTACAAACAACCTCTTCGTCATTGCCAGCAAGAAATGGAATGGCTTTGATCCTGAGTTGGGTAACAGTATCCAGCCACGCATTTTCTCTTTCGGACTTAGTGCTTCATTCTAAAAAATGACAATCATGAAAAAAGTTAAATTATATACAATGGTACTCTTGGGAGGCATGCTGATGCTCAATAGTTGCGGTGACTTCCTGGAGCCAAAATCCACAAGTGAGTTTGTCCCAAAGGATGTGCGCTCACTTAATGAAATCTTGTTGGGCGAGGCATATCCTCGTAACGACATAGGTGGCTTTAATTATTTTCTTACCTTGATGGATGACGACTTAACTGCAACTCTCTATCAGTTACCTGAAGATAATTTCAATTACGATATATTGTTGGCTTCCTATACATGGCAGCCGGATATGTTTAATATGATGAAAGAGGCTGGTAGAACCTCTACGGATATGTATTATACATATTATCGTAAACTGAAGGGTGTGAATGCTGTCATTGATTATATTAATACTGTGACAGGTTCAGAAGAAGATATCCATTATGTCCTGGGACAGGCTTATGCGCTCCGTGGTTTTTACTATCTGAACTTAGTGAATATATTTGGTCAGCCATACAATGAGAATCCTGATGCTTTAGGTGTTCCTCTGAAATTAACAAGTGGTGTAGAGGAAAAACCGATGGCTCGCAGTACCGTAAAGGCAGTCTATGACCAAATTGTCAAAGACTTGCTGGAGGCAGAAAGTCAGTTTAAACTTGTTTCTGAGGCAAGACAATGGAAGAAGGATTACCGTGCAAGTCTGCCAATGGTACAACTGCTGCTCTCTCGTACCTATCTTTATATGGAGAACTGGGAAGAGGCTGCCAAGTATGCGAAGTTGGTAATGAACGATTCGCGGTTCAAGTTGCTTGATCTCAATACAGTAGAAACGGAAAAGAATGAATATGGTCAGGTGGCACGTATCTATACCAATTATCATTCTTATGATGAATCTTCTGAGGTCATCTTCCCTTATGGTAAAGTATCGGATTGGGCAGGATGGGTTGAAGAATATTCTACGGAAGACCCGACGACAGGTTTGCCTCGTAAACCTTATTTCCGTGCTTCTGATGAACTGCTCAACAGTTTTGAGGATGGTGACCTTCGTAAGCAGCGTTATATCGTAAGGAAAGAATTCTCTGGTGAACTGCTGACTTTGGCTATCGGTAAATTGAAGGTCAATAATAGTTATCGACCTACTGGTGGTACTGGTGTATTTGGTAGAAGTCTTCGCCTTTCTGAGGCATATCTCAATTATATGGAAGCAGAGGCAATGCTCGCCAAGACTGGAGTGGATGCTAATGGAAGTCAGGAAGCACTTCAAGCTTTGGTAGAATTACGTAGTAAGAGATTTGCTGATAATTATGCTCCAAAGGCAGAGGATGTAGCAGATATTGATAAGTTGGTGGAGTATATTCATCAGGAACGCCGTCGTGAACTTTGTTTCGAGAGTCATCGTTGGTATGATTTGCGCCGTTGGGGTATGCCTGAAATCAAGCACGTTTGGTATTCTACACCAACTACCAAGACAACCTATACTCTTCAGGCAAAGGATCCACTTTATACAGTCCCTATACCTGATGTAGCACGAGAATTGAACAATCAGCTGGAGCAGAATCCACTTTGTGCAAAGCGCATAGGTGAGACTTCTGAGTTCACAGTTGATAATACTAACCCGGATAATAACACAGAAGAATGAAAAGATTTATATATATCACAGTTGCGAGCCTCATCACAATGACGGCTTGCACTCCATCCGAAGATCCTATCACTCCATCGGGTAACTACTCTGTTCTTCGTATGGAATTTCCTCAAGGTAACAATTCTTGGGATGAAGATATTAAAGAAATACATGATAAATATGGTGTTTATCTGCTGTATAAGGATATTACTCCTGCCGACTTGAACAGAAAATGGACAGGTATAGGTACGGGAAAACTCTATTATGGTGATGATGTGCCAGGTACAGAAGTGCCTTACTATGTAGATTTCTTTAAGAACAACGTATTCCCTTATGCTTCTACCGAGATGATTCAGAAGAATTTTCCTGTAAAGATTTACTTGCAGAAAGACTTTAGAGGTGTAGATCCTAATCTTGGAGGAGATGATTCTGGTACTGGTGGCACAGGCGGTACAGGCACAGGTGGTACTGGTACAGGTGGTACAGGTACAGGCGGTACAGGCACTGGTACAGGAACAGGCACAGGCACAGGTACGGGTACAGGCACCGGCACGGGCACAGGCACAGGTACGGGAACAGGCACAGGCACAGGTACGGGAACAGGCACAGGCACAGGTACAGGAACAGGCTCAGGCACAGGTACAGGCACTGGTACTGGCACTGGTACAGGAACAGGCACAGGCACAGGTACAGGCACTGGTACTGGCACTGGTACAGGAACAGGCACAGGCACAGGTACGGGAACAGGCACAGGCACAGGTACGGGAACAGGCACGGGCACAGGCACAGGTACAGGCACTGGTACGGGTACAGGTACCGGTACAGATACAGGTAGTACAGAAATTTATATCCCTGATGTAGCTGGCTTTACCCCAACTAAATTCGATGGCTTTGACTATTGGGCAATTAGTTTCTCCAATACGGAATTATATTGGTTGCAGAAACGCGCAGAACTTAAGGATAAGGAGAATAAGACTGATGTAGAAAAGGCGGAATTAGCGAAAGCTAATGAAACAATGGCTGTAAAGCGATTTAGTTTTATCAATCAGTTCCTTACATCTCAGCGAATGGACAATACCTTGCCAGAGCCTGAAGGATTGAGAGATGGAATGGATTTCGTTTCAAGTCTGAATAGAAGTAATCCTAACCACAAAAACTATGTGTTTAATCGTGGTCTTATCAGATGGGTAGATGATAATGGTGTAGAAGAGGAATCTTTATGGAGTATTTATACTTCCTATTATAAGCAGCCGAATTATAATTCCGGTGGTTTTTACAGAGATTTCTTCTCACTCTATATCAGAGCAGCTATGCGATTCTCTCCAGAAGAGTTCTATGAAAAATATCCGAAGGAGAAGTATCCGCTCATTAGTGAAAAATATGAGCTTGTTGTCAGATACATGAAGGATAAATATGGTATCGATCTCCCTGGTATTGCCAAGGGATCAGGTACAACAACTGAAAAATAATGAAAAGTAACATACAAATATCATGCAACAGATACAAATACTGTTGCGTGGTATTTGTTCTACTTTTGAAAATGATCTTTAATCGTAATTGTATGAAGAAGAAAATTATATTTCTGATATTCTCTTTATTTAATATCCTGTTGCCTATAATGGCTCAGGATTCAATCAGTAATAGAGGAATTCTTTTTGAAGATATTTCTTTTAAGGAAGCTTTGGCAAAGGCGAAGGCTGAAGGAAAGAAAGTTTTTATCGATTGCTATACTCAAACATGTGGTCCTTGCAAGTATATGATGAAGAATATCTTTCCTTTGCAGGAGTGTGGTGATTATTTCAATCCTAAATTCGTTTCTCTGACAAGGGATATGGATGTTGGTGAAGGACCGGAATTGGGCAAGAAATATAAGGTGGGTATTTATCCTACTTTCCTCATCATTAATCCCGATGGAACTCTGTTCTGCAAGGAGATGGGGGCGGTAAGACTCAACTCCAATATTACTTTCGTAGAAAAAATAGAAAATGCGATTCAGCGTGCCACAGAGATTAATGAACTGGAAAAGAAATATAACTCTGGTGAAAAGAATACAGTATTGGTACGCAAATTAGTTGACTTGCTGAAGGTAAGTGATTTCCAAAAGGCAGATACCGTACTCAATCAATACCTTAGCTCGCTAAGCATAGAGGAATTGTGTAAGGATGACACATGGAATATGTTTTCATCTGAAATCAATTCTCCTGATTCTCCTGTCTTTCGCAAACTCCTTGCCAACCGTGCTCATTTTGAAAAACTGTTGGGAAAGGATAGGGTAGAGGGAAAGATTATTTCTACCTATCAGAACGAGTTTAATATGTGTAAAATGTTGGATATGCATTTTGACCAGCGAATTGCAGATTTGAAGGACTTAGAGAAGAATGGTTATTCACAAGCGCTCGCATTACGTGAGAGTATGACGCTTCGTTGGATTATCAATGAAAAGCAGGTAAATCGTATCGGAGAAATCCTGTCAATACTTCAGAAACTGAAATCTCTTCCTTCTGATGCAGAGCGCATGGCTGTTATCAAAGAATTGAATAGCTTTGAGCGGGTAGCTAATATAGCGCAAAGGAATAAAGCTTGTACAGAACTGCGAAATATTCAAAAGTTAATGGATGAAAAGAGTGCCAGAGCGATAGAGCGCTTTATCACTCGCATTTCACCTAAGAAATAAAAATAAAAGCTCCATTCGTATCATGTGACGAATGGAGCTTTTATTTATTGTTCTATGCATGAGAAAACCCATTTGGTTTCAGTAACTATTTTGTTTCCTGTTCTTCCTGCATATCCAGATACTGGTTGTCCTTATCGTAGAATTCATACTGAAGGAATGCCAGTTTCTGTGAAGCAATCACATTAAATCCGAAACCATACTTGAACTGCCATTTGCGCTTCAAAGAAATGAAGCCCTTATTGATAAAGGCAGCTACATAAGGATTCACATACAAAGTAAATTTCTTGACGCCAATCTTGTTGACTAAGCGGTCAATCTTTCTTTCCAATTGGTCGGTGAAGAGGATGCTGGACTTGATTTTGCCCGATCCAAAACAGGTAGGGCAAGTTTCCTCTACGTTTACGTCCATAGCTGGTCGTACACGCTGACGGGTAATCTGCATCAGTCCGAATTTGCTTAATGGAAGGATATTGTGCTTTGCACGGTCCTTCTGCATGTTCTTGCACATGCGTTCATAAAGCAATTGTCGGTCTTCCGCCAGATGCATATCAATGAAATCGACAACGATGATACCTCCCATATCGCGGAGTCTCAACTGTCGTGCCAACTCATCGGCAGCACCCAGGTTCACATCGAGAGCATTTGCTTCCTGACCTTTCTCACGAGTGCGGTTGCCACTGTTTACATCAACTACATGCAGAGCTTCTGTGTGCTCAATGATGAGATAAGCACCATGTTTGTAGTTGACAACTCGTCCAAATCCAGCCTTAATCTGTTTGGTAATGCTGAAATTGTCAAAGATAGGCACCTTACCAGTATAGAGTTTAACTATGCCCGCCTTTTCAGGGGCTATTAGAGAAACATAGTTTTTCACCTCGTTCATCACATCCTCGTTGTTAACGTAGATGTTCTCGTAAGATGGGTTAAACAAGTCACGCAGGAGAGCGACGGCTCTTCCGGTTTCCTCGAATGCCAGTTGCGGGCGTTGCTGTGTTTTCTGTACCTTGGCGATTGCATCCTCCCATCGCTTCACCAGGACTTTAAGCTCAGCATCGAGTTCTGCGACACGTTTTCCCTCAGCTACAGTACGTACGATTACGCCACAATTTTTTGGTTTGATACTGTGGATGAGTTGTTTGAGTCGTGAACGTTCTTCACCGCTTTTGATTTTCGACGAAACAGAAACTTTTTCTCCAAATGGCATGAGCACCAAGTATCGACCTGCAAATGAGATTTCACCTGTCAGTCGAGGTCCCTTGGTTGAGATGGGTTCTTTTACGATTTGCACCAACACTTCCTGTCCAGTCTTCAAGACATTCTGTATACTACCTTCCTTTTCGAGGTCAGGTAATTTGGTGGCTTTAGAGAATGGGAAAAGTTTCTTTCTGTCGCTCTGTACTTGTTTAAGATACTTTTGGTAGGAATTAAATTGACTTCCTAGATCAAGATAATGAAGAAAGGCGTCGCGTTCATAACCTACATCTACAAAACAAGCATTAAGTCCCGGCATGAGTTTCTTAACCTTGGCGATGTAGATATTGCCCACAGAAAAGGAAGCCTCGCGTGGCTCATTTTGATATTCTACTAATTGTTTATCCTCCATGAGCGCGATGGAGATGTCTTTCTGTTGGACGTCAATTACAACTTCGCTTGTCATTTTCTTCAAAAAATCTTTTAATTAGTACTTACAGAAAGGGGGCATGTCAACACTTAAGAGCTGACATACCCCCTCAGTCACGAACTGACTGGGAGCAAAATAGGCTATAAAAGCTTACTTGCTCTTATGTCTGTTCTTACGTAATCTCTTTTTACGCTTGTGAGTAGCCATCTTGTGGCCCTTCTTTTTCTTTCCGTTTGGCATGATTTTAAAATTTTAAAATATTGTTATTTATAAATGTTATGTCCAAAGACTTAATTAATCCTCATTTTCTACAGCTTGACCCAGCATCAAATCTACAAAACTCTTTGCTGGTTTGAAATTTGGATAGTCGTGAGCAGGAATGGTGAGAGTGATGTTCTTGGAAATGTTACGTGCTGTCTTTGCTGCTCTATGCTTGATATTAAAGCTTCCAAATCCGCGAAGGTAAACATTCTCTTTTCTCTCGACAAGGCTGGTCTTAACCTGATCCATAAAAGCTTCTATTACTACGCCAACATCTTTCTTTGGTACGCCTGTTGCTATAGACACCTCGTTGATGATATCTGCTTTAGTCATGTTATTCTTACTATAATTATTTATTTATTAATCTAAATCGGTGTGCAAAGATACAAGTTTTTTGCGACATAACAAAAAAGTTAGCGATATTTTTGCAAAAATAATGCCCTAAGTATTTGCATATAAGGTTTTTATTGTGTATTTTTGTACCAAAATTGGAAAAATAATGAGATTTAAGCGTTTTTTTATATTGCTCTTGGTTATTGTTTCGGTGGTATCTTCTTCATTTGCTCATCGCGAGTGGAGTGCAGAGAATGTGCCGATTCCATATCTCAAGGATTCTACACAATATGTTTCTGATCCAGATGGTTATCTATCTAAGGAACAGAAGGATTCTGCTAATTTTTATCTTCAGAAATTAAATCTGGAATGTGGCGTTCAGAATGTCTTGGTCATTGTAGGACATGTAAAGGATCAGAATGCATTCCGTATGTCACAGGATGTCGGTGAAAAGTATGGTATTGGTTACAAGAAAACTCGAAGGGGACTTGTGGTGGTGATTGCCGTGGAGGATCATAAGTACTTTATTGCACCTGGTATGGGACTGGAAGGAGAATTGACTGATGTGGATTGTGATGATATTGCCAGAGCATGCATCGTGAAGTATATGCGTCTGAATCAGCCGGGTATGGCAGTTGTAACCGTAAGCCGCTCTATATATAATAAGGTGAAAAGTGGTAGAACTGGTATTCCGGATGTGGATGATGGTCCTTTAGGAGAGGATGAATGGGGATTTATTATCTTTTTCCTTATCATCTGTTTCGGCATTCCTATATATTTATTAATAAGGTATATATTGGAAGAATGTGGTGTTATCAAGAAAAAGCCATCTTTCGGTAAATCCTCTCGTCAGCATAAAAGGCATGATGATGATTGGTTTCCTCCGTTCTTTCTGGGTGGCGGAGGTGGCTTCTCGGGAGGCAGTTCTTCTGGTGGCGGCTTTTCTGGAGGTTCTTTCGGTGGCGGTTCATTTGGCGGAGGTGGCTCCGGCGGTGGATGGTAAATCAAGGTTGTAGGGAAAGAAAATATTTTCACGTGAAATAAATATAGTATTAATTATAATATAAAATTTCGAAAGTTATGAAAAAAACAGGATGGATTATCTTGGGTGTCGTAGTACTTCTGGTACTATGGGGTTTAAGTTCTTATAATGGCATCATTGGAGTACAGGAGCAGGCTACTACTGAACTGGCTAATGTGCAGACACAATATCAGCGCCGTGCAGACATGATGCCTCAGTTGGTTAAAATCGTGAAGGCTTATGCTAAACATGAGAAGGAAACGTTTGAAGCCGTGACCAAGGCACGTGCAGCAGTTGGCCAGGTGAAACTTGATGCAAACAACCTGACTCCTGAAAAGTTGAAGGCTTATTCTGATGCTCAGGGTGAATTGGCGAATGCTTTCTCCAAATTGATGGTGGTAGCGGAAAAGTATCCGGATCTGAAGGCGGTTGATAATTTTAGATCTCTTCAGATACAGGAGGAAGGTACAGAAAACCGAATCAGCGAGGCGCGTCGCAAGTATAATGATGCTGTGCAACAGTATAATATGAAAGTACGTAAGATGCCTACTGCCATCATCGCAAATCTATTCGGTTTTCAGACTATGCCTAAGTTTGAGGCTGCTGCTGGTGCAGAAAAGGCTCCCGACTTGGATATTTAAAAACGAGATAAATTGCAATTCGTAATTTCAGTTATCAGAATCAGGTTAAAATTTTGTTTAGACCCGCTCAAAGCAATACTTCTGGAATGATATTGGAAGTTTCTCAATAAAAAAACAAAAAAAAATCTTTTTAATTTTGTATTGTCTTGCTTTTGCAGTATCTTTGCAGTCAAATTGCAGAGAGCGTGTCTTTCTAGAGGAAAATTTGAGAACAAGAATAAGGTAATATAGGATATGAAACAAACAAAAATCGTCGCTTCAATCAGTGATCGTCGTTGTGATCAGGATTTCATCCGCAAATTGTTTTTTGCAGGCATGAACGTCGTTCGTATGAATACTGCACATGCTACAGAAGAAGGTATTCGCACAATTGTCAAGAATGTAAGAGCCGTGTCTCCTCACATTGGTATTATGATTGATACCAAAGGACCAGAGGTGCGTACCACAGGTGTAGCAGAGCCTATTCATTATAATG
>CDYZ01039201.1_pt1 | contig 13995 bp, 10 predicted proteins | sample 554921 | NCBI WGS metagenome assembly CDYZ01 (sample SAMEA3182058, study PRJEB8094) | gut metagenome | biome: human; feature: gut; material: Stool; isolation source: human stools | place: Canada | collected 2012-11-26 | reverse complement strand
AATGCCGTTCCCGACAGAGTCTTCATCACCCACTCCGGCTGCGACCGGGAGATTGTGGAAGCGGTTCGTTCCTATCTGGAAAGTCTGGGAATCTTTGACGAGATTCTGGAAACCAGAGCAGGCGGTGTAGTCTCCAGCCATTGTGGTCCCGGCACGTTAGGCGTACTTTTCATTGCTAAATAAAAAATCCGTAGGAGTTTAGTGTGAAAAATTAATTTTTCACACGCAAATTTGTGCCTGCACAAGGTGCCAAGGCACCTGAAAGTTTGCAGGTTACTGAAAGGCATTGGTATTATTATGATCCGTTTTATATTCGTCGTATTATTTGTAGTATTATTCCTGATCCTGTCCACGCCGTTAATGCTGGTGGAATGGATCATCGGCAAATTTAACCCCGGTCTTAAGGACCGCAGTTCCCTGGCCATTGTAAACTGGGCCTTCCGCTGGGTCATCCGTCTTTCCGGCACGAAAGTCATTGCCATCGGGGAAGAGAACATTCCCACCGACACTGCTGTGCTGTACGTCGGCAATCATCGCAGCTTTTTCGATGTGGTGCTGACCTATGTCCGTGTTCCCAGACCTACCGGTTATATTGCGAAAAAAGAAATGTTAAAATGGCCCCTGCTTAACATCTGGATGAAAGATCTTCACTGTCTGTTTCTGGATCGCCAGGACATCAAGGCAGGACTGAAAACCATTCTGCAGGCCATTGAGAAAGCCAAAAACGGGATTTCCATCTGCATCTTCCCGGAGGGCACCCGCAACAAGACCCCGGATACCTTCCTTCCCTTCCACGAGGGCAGTTTCAAGATCGCAGAGAAAGCAAATGTTCCCATTATCCCCATGACTATTGTGAATTCCGCTGCGGTATTTGAAGATCATTTTCCGAAAATAAAAAAGGCCACCGTAGTCATTGAATACGGTAAGCCTATTTATCCGAAGGAACTGGACAAGGAGACTCGCAAGAGCATGGGCACCTATGTACAGAATATTATCTCCGAAACTTATTTCAAAAACAAAGAACTGATCTGATCTTTCTAATGTCTATCCGCGAGGGAGACCTGCTGGGCTATCAGTAACAGATAATCCGCAGCGTCTCCCTCTTCGGGATAATAACTCACCGAATCCCGGTTCCGTCCCATCAGGTAATGCAGAAAATCCTCTAAAATCTCCGTGTACTGATAACTGTATAACACATAATTAGCACAGGACAATTCTTCTGCCCGCTTCAGCAGATCCTCGGTTCCATTGTTGACATTCATTACGGCATCGATCATGTTATGGGAACGTTTGGCCAGCTCCTCGCCCCGATTCCGGATGCTTTCCATGAATACAGTGCACAGGTCCACATCCACCGGCTGTCTGGTGGCCAGATACGTCATGGAGCCATACAGATAGGCCGTTTCTTCCAGATAACTGGTATTGTCCTCGAAAAAGTCCTTATACTCCAGGATCTGATTGCGGTAAGTGTATAGTCCCGCCGCCCGGTAAAGCTCCGTCAGCGCCATGAATTTCTCCGCATCTCTGCCGGATGTCGACATCAGCTTGGTGTACACCGACGACGCATGCTGCAGACATTGTGTGGCATATTGCACATCATATTTCTGGTACAGATAACTGAATTTTGCCATCACCGCCACGTAACACATGTTCTCCGGTTCCGGCTTTTCTGTGTCGTTGGCCGTTTTTTCCAGCCAGTCGGCAATAGATTCCAGCAGATCCGGGATATCATTGCCATTATCATCCGCAAGCACCTGCGGATACCACTCACAGGCCTCTAGCAAAGTGATGATCTCATCCTCGGTAATACTGCGATCCTGACATCTGTCATGAACATTCGTGCACAACGCTTCCAACAGTTCCTGATAGTGGTCTTCTTTCAGAGAAAACGTCAGGGATCTTCCCACATTGTCACACTCCAGATAGAACTCACCTTCCCCGGTATAGTCCGTGAAATCCGCTGTTCCGATGTACAGAGACAGCTCCCCGTTGTAATCAGTCTGCTTTACCGTGCCTTCATAGACCGTCTCTCCGGTCTCCCGGTCCACCAGCCGGAAAGTCTCTACCGACTGTCTGCCCTTCACCACTGCCTGTTTTTCACCGACCGCGGCATACCCCTGCTGATCCACCAGCACATTGGGTGTCAGTGTAGGCACTGTATAGTTGATGACCGGTGTGTTTTCCATGCCGGTCATACTTATGCTTACATGCCCTGTCTCTGCCGTTGCCTGCCCGCAGGCGGTCATACCTATACTGTTAAATAGTAATAGCAGGGACAGGATCCCTGCACTTTTCCTGCTGTATCTCAAAATATTCCTCCGGTCATTCCCTGGGGACATTACAGTACACGATCTCCCCGTTGATAATAGTATAAAGGGTTCGTGTGAAAATTTCCATAGGATTTCCGTCGAAAATGGCAATGTCTGCATCTTTCCCCACTTCCAGGCTGCCAATGCGGTCTGCCACGCCACAGATTTTCGCAGGATAAATGGTGATGGCCCGGAAACCTTCCTCCATTGGAAGTCCCGCTTTTACCGCAAGTCCGGCACACAACGGCAGTGTCTGGATCTGTGACACCGGATGATCCGTGGTGATGGCGACCATCACACCGGCCCGGTTCAGCACTCCGGCGGTCTTAAAAGACATGTTCTGCACCTCGATCTTGTTCCGGCTGGTAAGATCCGGTCCCACAATGGCCGGAAATCCTTCCTTCGCCAGTTCTTCCGCCACCAGATGACCTTCCGAGCAATGATCCATCGTCATTTTTATACCGAATTCTTTTGCAATGCGGATTGCTGTGAAAATATCGTCCACCCGGTGGACATGGGCTTTTAACGGGATGTCTCCCCGCAGTACCGGAAGATAGCACTCTTTTTCAAAATCCGGTGCAAAATACTCTCCCTTCTCCGCCGCTTCCTGCTTTTGCCGCAGATATTCTCTGCTCTCCCAGAGTTCCCTGCGCAGCATGGCGGCGATGGCCATACGGGTGACAGGACTTTTGTTCTGCCCGGAATAATTGACCTTGGGGTTCTCTCCAAAGGCCACCTTCATGGCCGCCGGTGATTTCAGGATCAGGTCGTCGATCCGGCGTCCCTTAGTCTTTACCATGGCAAACTGGCCGCCCACCACATTAGAGCTTCCGGGTCCGATCATGGCTGCAGTAATTCCGGCCCGCACCGCATCATCAAAGGCTGCATCCATGGGATTAATACCATCGATAGCCCGCAGAGCCGGTGTCAGGGGATCCACTGTCTCATTACAGTCATCCCCTTCCGTGCTCTTTTTTTCTTCCATGATACCCATATGGCAGTGTGCCTCAATGATGCCCGGCATGATCAGCGCATTTTTCGCGATCACTACCTGCTCTCCTTCTTCCGGCTGTAACTTCACCTCACCTCTGGCACCTACCTGTGCAATTTTCCCGTTTCTTATCTGCAGGATCCCTTCGGGGATCTCTCTGCCCGCCATGGTCAGGATCCTGCCTCCTACAATATACATCAGCGGAACAATGCCTCCCCGTTCACCGGTTCCCCGTTGTGGGTCAGAGCAAAGTATACGTTGCTTCCTTCGGTGCTGTAGTATTTCGTGGGCGCTGCCACACTGCCGATGGTGTCGCCGGGATTCACATAGGAATTCTCTTTCACTGTGATCTCCGTCAGCTGTCCATAAGTGGCCTCATAGCCGTCACCCAGATCCAGGGTCAGCGCCTTGCCGATCTCCTCATTTTCGAAGATCGAAGTCACTTTTCCCTGCGCACAGGCGGTCACTGCCGTACCTTCTTCCGCGGAAAAAATGGTGGCGGGATTGTATTTATACTGATCCAGTGTAGCAAAATAAGTGCTCTTGTCCATAGAGTAATGCATCAGAATATCACTCTGCACCGGTTGCTGTAATCCGTCGCTTTCTGCAAAGTGCAGTGTCTTCTCAACGACCACATCCCCACCTGCTGTCTGCTTTCCCCCGGTCTCTTCCTTTTGTCGGTCGGCATCGGAATTCTGCTGCTCTTTCTGTGCGGCCTCCAGCAGGGTCTCCTGATCCGTCAACCCCGGAATCTCTACGTTGCCGGAGCCTACCTCCTGGGGCATATAGTCCAGATCATCCTCGGTGACAGGAGTTCCCGCGATCTCATTTCCCGCTGTATTATTTGCCGTCAGTCCGGGGATGTTCTCGTCCTCCTTCAGAAGATGTTCGTCGTTATTCTCCGTGATCTCCTGTAATTTGTCATCCGCATTGTTGGGAAGCGCAGTGAAGTCCAAGGTATAACCATCATCCCTGGACTCCACATTCTGCCCCTTCATATAGACCCCTGTCATGGTCAATGCTGCCAGTACAAAGGCTGAAGAGGCTAACATTATAATACGTTCTTTGTTAATACCGCTCTTTTTATTTCTTCTCATATCCTATCCGCATCCTTCCTATTCCCTGAGTCAACTGCCTGCTATACAATCGTTTCAACCACTTTCCCTGGTTTATCCTATAGTCTTGCCCGATTCATGGGTTTTATTCAGAATGTCTTCGATATGAAATTTGCATTTATTTGGAACTATTCAGAGCCATGTAAATAGCGTCGAATGTTTGCATTCGTAAGAACATTTGATGCTATTTATAGGGCGAAGTAACTGAATAGTTATATTTATTCTATGCCTGTGCGGCATAGGCAGCCATATCCACGTGCTGTACCGTACCCACATTTCCGTTTTCGTATAAGAAAATACCGGTCTTGCGGACCACAGCATTGGTCGCATTGGCATTGGTAGTGCCGTCCTGAGCCTTACGGTCTCCCTGCAGGGTAAAATCCGTAGAAACGTTTTGCAGACAGATAGCACCGACACCCTTGTCAGAAAGTTTGTACAGTACGTCGTTGCCGTTTTCATCCTTGCACCAGATTTTTAATTTTGACCAGATGGAATCGTTCTCATCGATCCAGCCGTTGCCATCCTCATCATACTGCGCCAGATCTGCAAAGCCATCCCCATTCCGGGTGCCGAACAGCTCACTGCCGTCGTTGATAGTGCCGTCACCGTTCTTGTCCAGTGCCAGATAGCCGCTGCCATTCAGCACGGAGATCTCTTCTTCCTTGCCATCGGCATCCAGATCAAAATAAAAGGTCTGATCCGACACTTCTGCCACATCAGTATCCAGGTTGATCACCAGCGGATCATGGAGCGTGAATTCTGCTACATTGAGTTGCTCTTTGTAGTATTCCTCGCATCTGCGGCTCATATTTACATTTACATTAAAATTGATCTTTCTGCCATCCTTGGTCCGTACGCTTCCCACGGTGGAAAAACTGGTATCCTCCTGTTCTATGTTCCAGGTCTCGCTCACATAGTTCAATATTTTCACACGGGACGTGACCAGATTGAACACGTCTGACGCAGGTGTTGCGGTTCCCTGTGTGCTGCCGGAATTCGTCTGGGTATTATTTACGCTATTCCCTGTATTCCAGCTGTTTCCGGTCTGATTACCGCTGCTCCATCCGTTTTCCTGCATCCAGTCCCGCAAAGTGCTGTTCCTGGACGGGAATAATAAATCAAAAATATAACGCACCGTATATTCCCGGATGGTAGACAATGTCTGTTCACTGGCACTGCTTCGCATATCCCATCTGGCAGAAGATACCAGAAAACGACTCTGCCAGTCTTTGGCTGTCATCGTGGTGTTCTCTGCAGTGTTCTCCTGTTCCTCCGTGTTCTGTGTGGTATCCTCCCCATTCGGTGTCTTCTGTCCCTTGGTGGATACATCTGTCAGACCTGCCTGATAATCCGTTATCTCAAATCGTCTGACGCTTGTCTTAGAAGCGTGATAGCTTCTGGCGGAATCCATTCCTATGCTTGCGGAATCAATTCTCAAATCTGTAATTTTCTCCTTTCCCCGACCTCACCACGAACCAACAGGGCGCGCTTCCTGTAACGCTTAACAGTTCACCGCCGCATGTATTCATAAAAGCGCCTGCTCCGCAGTCGACGCCGCTAAGCGGCTCATCTTTTATTTCATACATGCGGCGCTCCGCTCATGCAATATCATATGTTCTGCTTTGTGTGCCAGCACCCACGCAGAACATATGATATTGCATGGCTGAACTGTTAAACTAAAAAAAGATGGTAAAGAAACAGAATACATATAATATGCCTCTGTCTGGTTACCATCCGTGGTGTCATTATCAAACTGTAAAAAATAAGTAGCAGGAAGTGACTGGCCTTGTCACCTCTCTACTACTTATATCGTCCGCTATGGACATTTTATTTAGTGTTAATTTACTGCTGTTTGGGCTGAGTGGGAGCGCCAGGGGTTCCGGGTGCGGGAGGCACCGGTCTGCCGGCTGCTTTCAGCTTTGCTGCGATCATGCTGGCTACCATTTCTCTGGTCACCACGATGTTGCCACCGAAGGGATTGATCACGAATCCCAGCGCCGGGCTGATATTGCCCTGTGCATCTTTGCGCAGCAGCATTCCCGCATAATCGTCAAAGTTCATGGCGAAAGTCTGCTGATTTTCCTCATCTCTCCACCTTTTTAGCTCTGTCCAGTCAGTGAACGCCATGAAGAACTTCCGACCGTCCTCGGTGGACAGCATCGGGAACTGTACTTTGGCATCTCTTGCGATGGTCACCCGGCCGTTTTCATCGGGCACAGGCACCGGATCGATCACGACCGGAGACAGGAACTTTGCTTTCTGCAGTTCATCCAGGAACATCTGTCTGTGTTCCGGGGTGTCCTCTGCTTTTAATAATTCAATGGATCCCACCATCATGGGGTTGGATACCGGTTTGTTAAATTCCATATTTTTTCTCCTTACTTCTCATTGTAACTATTCAGCCTCTCTTCGCGAAACGCATCTGCGATGGTTAGTCACATGTCTCTGAATAGTTACACTCGGTTATAGTTGATCAGGCATCCCTTCAGGATGATCTGACGTTCTTCGTCGGTCAGCTCTCCCAGCTTCAGGGTGAATTCCTTCATGCCTTCTCCGGTTGTTACCACATATGCCTTAATTTCCTCGGCCTTGTCTTCCACGGCTTTCTTAATACCAGGAATGAACAGGTAATCCAGATTCTTGAAAGGCAGGTCTCCGGGCTGGATCAGGAAAGGAAGCATGCCCCAGTTGATCAGGTTGGAACGATAACGCTTGGTGGCATACTCGTTGGCAATATTTGCCCAGCCGCCTAATACCTTCTGGCAGGAAGCAGCCTGCTCACGGGCAGAACCGTCTCCGGGCTTCACTGCGAAAATAGTGGAACCGAATCCGGTGTTCTCACGACTTGCATCGGGATACTGTTTCTTTACTTCACCCATAACATCCTTCAGTACCGGAACTGCCTGACAGGGATGTCCGCCGTTCATACGCTCTTTCTCTGCCTTCTGGATCTCCTTGGCACGTCCTACATACTGCGGATCCTTACGGCTTAAAGTGAACTCTGCCAGTCCCAGAGGATTGGAGCGGTAGGAAGAGGTCTCACCGGATGGAATCAGCTCATCGGTAGTAGTTACGGGATCGTGGATCTCGGATACTACCTGCAGTACCAGATTCTCAGGCAGGGCACCCATAGCGGGCCAGTCCTTGATATTGGGGCCGAACTGGATCTCTACGCTCTCGTCCGCCACACCGTGGGAATCGAAGACACGGTTCTTGTAAATATTGCTATCGAAATGATATTTGTATTTTCCGAAATCTCCATCGAAGTCCGTTGCGGAAGTCAGCACACCCTTGTTGGCTGCGGTGGCTGCGATGGAACGGGCATCCATCAGAGCTACGGAAGCGATCTGGCCGTTCTGCAGCTTGGAGCCTTCACGGTTCGGGAAATTTCTGGTAGAGTGACGGATACTGAATGCGTTATTGGCAGGCGTATCACCGGCACCGAAGCAGGGACCACAGAACGCAGTCTTCATGACTGCACCGGTCTCTAAGATGGTAGCCGCACAGCCGTTGCGGATCAGCTCCATGTATACGGGCATGGATGCGGGATATACGCTTAAAGTAAACTCATCCGCACCGATGTATCTGCCCTTCAGGATGTCGGCAGCCGCACAGATATTCTCGAATCCGCCGCCGGCACAGCCTGCGATGATACCCTGATCTACAATGAACTTGCCGTTCTTTACTTTATTTTTCAGAGTGAAGTCTACCGCACCGTCCAGACTTACTTTCGCACGCTTTTCCGTCTCATCCAGAATATCCATCAGGTTCGCATTCAGCTCTTCGATGGTGTAAGTATTGCTGGGATGGAACGGCATGGCGATCATAGGACGGATCTTGTCCAGATCCACCTCGATCAATCCATCATAGTATGCCACCTGGCCGGGATTCAGTTCCTTATAGTCTTCGGTACGTCCGTGGATCTCATAGAACTCACGGATCTGGTCATCGGTCTTCCAGATGGAGGACAGACAGGTGGTCTCTGTGGTCATTACGTCAATGCCGATACGGAAATCAGCACTCAGGGAAGCCACGCCGGGACCTACGAATTCCATTACTTTATTTTTTACATAGCCATTCTTGAATACTGCGCCAATGATAGCCAGTGCCACGTCCTGAGGACCTACACCCTTCACGGGAGCACCCTTTAAGTATACAGCTACCACGCCGGGCATATTGATATCATAGGTCTGGTTCAACAGCTGTTTTACCAGCTCGGGACCACCCTCGCCCATAGCCATGGTACCCAGTGCACCGTAACGGGTATGGGAATCGGAACCCAGGATCATCTTGCCACCGCCGGCTAACATCTCTCTGGCAAACTGATGGATAACTGCCTGATGAGGGGGTACATAGACTCCGCCGTATTTTTTCGCACAGGTCAGACCAAACATGTGGTCATCCTCGTTGATGGTGCCGCCTACGGCACACAGGGAGTTATGACAGTTGGTCAGTACATAGGGCATGGGGAACTTCTGCAGTCCGGATGCTCTCGCGGTCTGGATAATACCTACAAAGGTAATATCATGGCTGGTAAGCTTGTCGAAACGGATCTTCAGCTTGTCCATATTGCCGGAGGTATTATGCTCCTGCAGAATACCATATGCCATGGTGTTTTTCGCTGCTTCTTCTTTGGAGATCGTAATGCCGGTCTTCGCCTGTATCTGACTGGCTGCTTCCGGGGTATCCGCTACGATGTCCGTACCGTTTACCAGGTAAGCGCCGCCCTGTGTTAACTGAATCATGCTCGTCCTCCTGTTATTCCACTTCTTATGCGTAATGTGCATCTAAATGTGCACTCCTTTCATTATACTGGATTGTTTTCTCAGATGCAATGATCTTATAGGATGTTTTTGCCACTGTACCACGCTAAATTTTATTTTTCTCCGGGAACCATTCCTCTTTTGTTCCGGTGTTGCTATAATATCCTCAGAAATTATGCCATTTTCCGAAAATCTATACGAAAACGACAGTTGTCGGCCGAATTCCGGCGGCAGCGGAAAGGAACCTTATGAATGTAGTAATAGCTATCGATTCCTTCAAGGGAAGTATGACCTCCATGCAGGCGGGTTTGAGCGCCGCCACAGGGATCAAACGTGTTTATAAAGATGCACATATTACCGTCCGTCCTCTGGCGGACGGTGGGGAGGGCACCGTCGATGCTCTGGTAAACGGCTGTGACGGCCGTATGACACAGGTGCAGGTCACAGGCCCTTCCGGTCACCCCGTTGTCTGTCCTTACGGCATTGTCGACGAGACCCATACCGCAATCATTGAAATGTCCGGTGCCGCCGGGATTACCCAGGTCAGCGGAGAGGAAAAGAATCCTCTGAACACCACCACTTACGGTGTAGGCGAAGTCATCAAAGATGCAATCCAGAACGGCTGCCGGCATTTTATTGTCGGTATCGGTGGCAGTGCCACCAATGACGGCGGTGTCGGAATGCTGCAGGCACTTGGCTTTGGCTTTCTGGATAAAAACGGAAATCAGATCCGCTTCGGAGCCAAAGGACTGGAGGATCTGGAATCCATCACTACGGATCATGTGCTTCCCGAACTCAAGGAATGTACTTTCCGCATAGCCTGCGATGTCTCCAACCCGCTCTGCGGAGAGCAGGGATGTTCCGCCATCTACGGACCGCAAAAGGGCGCTACTTCCACTATGATCCTGCAGATGGACAAATGGCTGGCTTATTATGCCGCTCTGGCCAGAGAACAGTTTCCTCATGCCGATGCCAAATATCCCGGTGCCGGTGCTGCCGGCGGTATAGGATTTGCTTTTCTTACCTTCTGCAATGCCACACTGGAATCCGGTATTAAGATCATTCTGGAAGAAACCCATCTGGAAAAATATATCCGGGATGCAGATGTCGTGATCACCGGGGAAGGCCGCCTTGACGGTCAGACGGTTATGGGAAAAGCTCCCATCGGTGTTGCCAAGATTGCCAAAAAATATGAAAAACCGGTACTTGCTTTTTCCGGCTGCGTGGCCAAAGAGGCCGTTGCCTGCAACGCAGAGGGCATTGATGCCTTTTTCCCGATTCTGCGGAACGTGGTATCCCTGGATGAGGCTATGCATACCGACAATGCCATGACCAATATGGCGGATACCGTAGAGCAGGTATTCCGGGCGCTTCAGATTTTTCACCGTTAAGAATCACAAAAGGACATGACCCACCGGCCATGTCCCTTTGTATGTTTCAATATTGTTTTATTATTCTTCATATCCATTCGGATTGTTCTTCTGCCATCTCCAGGAGTCTTCGCACATCTCTTTGATGCCGTTCTCAGCCTTCCAGCCAAGTTCCCTCTCTGCCAGAGAAGCATCGGAATAGCAGGTGGCGATATCGCCTGCACGGCGGGGTTTGATCACGTAAGGAATCTTCACGCCGGTAGCTGCTTCGAAGTTCTTCACGATGTCCAGAACACTGTAGCCCACACCAGTTCCCAGATTGTAGATCTTCAGTCCTGCATTCTCCTCAATCTTCTTCAGAGCCTTTACGTGGCCCTTTGCCAGATCAACGACATGGATGTAGTCACGTACACCGGTTCCGTCGGGGGTATCGTAATCATCACCGAAGACACCCAGCTCTTTCAGCTTGCCGACTGCTACCTGTGTGATATAAGGCATCAGGTTGTTGGGGATACCGTTGGGATTCTCGCCAATGGTACCGCTCTTGTGAGCTCCGATAGGGTTGAAGTAACGAAGCAGGATCACATTCCATTCGGGATCTGCCTTCTGGATATCCGTCAGGATCTGCTCCAGCATAGATTTCGTCCAGCCGTAAGGGTTGGTACACTGTCCCTTGGGGCATTCCTCCGTAATGGGAACAAATGCGGGGTTGCCGTATACGGTAGCGCTGGAAGAGAAGATAATGCTCTTCACACCATGTTTTCTCATGACATCTACCAGGGTCAGGGTACCGGCAATATTGTTCTCATAATATTCCCAGGGCTTCTGTACGGACTCACCGACTGCCTTCAGTCCTGCAAAATGAATGACTGCGTCAATCTGTTCCTTGCTGAAGATCTCTTCCAGAGCTTCACGGTCCAGAATGTCTGCCTTATAGAAAGGAACCTTCTTGCCTGTGATGGCTTCTACTCTGGGGATCACTTTCTCACTTGCATTGCAGAGATTATCCAATACGACTACATCATAGCCTGCCTGCTGTAATTCCACTACGGTATGACTGCCGATGAATCCGGCACCACCTGTTACCAAAATTCTCATACACTCTCTCCTATCCGCCGTGCATAGGACAATACTATTTGTTCACTATGGCGGCTGCACAATCTCTCATCTGTCAGAGCCGGATGAAATTTTTTCTTCGTTTCTTACAGTATCAGATTACTGTAATTCTATCGATTCCTCAATAACCTTATGTTGTGAAAATCTGTCGAAATGTTTACAGCACCACACCATTCTCGGTGAGCAGTTCTCTGGCACTTTCCACAGAGTCCACACCGATCTTGTTCTTGATCGGCGCAAATTCTTTTCTTCTGACTACTTCGAAGGGCAGACAGCTGTCCATCTGATGGATCATATCCAGCACCAGACTCTCGAATTTGTAGCCGTTGGGAGCCTCCGGCTTCACCGGTTCTCCGTTCTCATCCAGATACGGGATCTTCTTCTCTACGATATGCAGGGGCATCTTCTCTGCCATGATCTTTTCCAGATCCTGTACCTTGAACAGATAATTCAGGATCACACCATAATTATACGCGGGTTCTCCCTTCTCATCCTTAGCATTCATCAGTTCATCGGTCAGTTCATAATATTCTACGATAGAAGGTCTGCCATCCTCTAAGCACATAACGCCTACCTTCTCATCCGGTGCATTCTTGCGGACCACCTTGGAGCCTACCACACAATTTTTCTGAATAGTAGCTCCGATGAAGCAGGGATCTGCGATTCGCTGCAATACATTATCCACGGCAAATACATTGATCCACTCAATGCCTTCTCTGTGTACAATGTCCAGCATGCCATTGTTTTTCATGGAAATGAACCAGCCGCCGTTACCATTGGGGGAAGTGGACAGCTTGCCCTTTTCCTCCAGATAGATCTTACCTTCATAATCGGTAGCCGCAGCCATCTCCTGTTTAAAGAAATGCACATATTCCGCATTATATCCGAAGAAATCATGCTCCTTTAAAAAGGCTATGGTCGCATCGTTGTTCTTATCACTGGTCATTACGAACAGATGGATCCAACTGTCTGCCTGATGTACGACTTCCATCAGATTATTGATCAGGCATTCAAAAATATACAGTTCATGAGTCAGTCCCACATTGTACATTCCCTTGGGATTGTCAGATCCCAGTCTGGTGCCCATACCACCGGCCAGAAGGACCGCTGCTACCTTGCCCTGTCGGATCGCTTCGATACCGGTTGCGGTAAATTCCTCCCTGTTTGCTTCGATTTCGTCTAACTGCATGGCAGCCAACGGTGTGATCACTCCTTTTTTTGCCAGATCTTCTTTATGCTTGCAAGCTTCCAGAATGCTCATATCCGTAGTTTCGATCTGATCCAGAATCCCCTGCTTCTCTTCCTCGTTGAGCTCCCCGTAATACTTCAGAACATGTTCCTGACCATACTTTGCAAGCTTCTCCTTAGCCTGTTCCAGTGTCATACTCATATTCCTACCTCCGTTTTATTTTCTCCGACTATTCCACCCCGGGTAACAGTCAATTTTCTCTATTATACTTGATATTTCCTGCGATTGCAAACCTTACTCCCGGGATCGTTCCCGCCCTGTTAAGATTCTGTAAATGCCTTGCAAAGATTCTGTAAATAACCCGACAAAATAGTGTTAAGGGTCTGGCAAAACTATTCACCCAGGGAGATCCGTTTACTATAATACGATATGTAAAGTTTTTGAAGGAATCAGCAAGCACTTTACAGACTGACAAAAAAGCGAGGAATCCATCATGAACATCGGAATTTTAATTATTGCAATCGTAGGCGGTGCTACCGGACTTTTATCCACAGCATATCTGGCAATCAGTTTCCCTGCTGTGCTCCTGTGGAAGCTCTATCGCAGGGTGGTCCACAGAATTCCTCTCACCCAATAAGCTAACTACAAACACTTTCCCTCTAAAAAGGACCCGGAAGCTTTCGCCCGGGTCCTTTGTCGCATTTTCTTATTCTATTTTTATTCCTGTACCGGATCCCAGTTCTCATCCACCAGTGTCGCAGTCACCGCAATTCCTTCCGATGCATTTTCTGCGCGGATCACAAGATAGAACATTCCTTCTTCCGAATCCACGGCATATTCTGACGGATCCTCCGGCAAAAAGACAGAAAATCCCTCCGGGTACTGCTGCATCTCCAGAAATCCCTTTTCCAGCAGTGCAGTTTTGTAGGCTTCTTTTACTGCATCCCGGTCCCCACAGGAGTACACCTTTATTGAAGCAAAAGTTCCCTCTTCGCTGTCTGTCTCCGTACAATCTGAAATCACAGCATCGGGATAGATAATGTCCTGCTGCACCGCTTTCAGATATTCCGTTGACATCCGGACACTCTGTAAGATCTCAAAAGTATCTTTTCCATCCTCGGAATGCGCCATGAGTACCAGAC
>CDYZ01023692.1_pt1 | contig 14128 bp, 14 predicted proteins | sample 554921 | NCBI WGS metagenome assembly CDYZ01 (sample SAMEA3182058, study PRJEB8094) | gut metagenome | biome: human; feature: gut; material: Stool; isolation source: human stools | place: Canada | collected 2012-11-26 | reverse complement strand
TGATTTTGCACTGAGTTTTTCATTTAAGGTACCATTTTTCTCTTTCCGCTTTGGCTTTTCCTTCCTGTTACGAATGAGCCGGCTCTATCGTTCTTCGCAGTCCGGCTGATTTTGTACTATTTGTACATTTACATTTATAACGGGAAGTGCTATTTTTAATGCGTTTGCTGTATCGCGGCAGACGTATTTTTTGAACTTATGAGGAGAATGAAAATGAATAAGGAAAAACTCAAACCCAAGCTTTTCAGTGTGATGAAAACTTACACGAAAGAACAATTTCTGAAAGACGTTGTGGCAGGTATTATCGTTGCGATCATTGCACTTCCCCTGTCTATCGCGCTTGCCCTTGCTTCCGGTGTCGGTCCGGAGGAAGGTATCTACACAGCCATTATCGCAGGCTTTCTGATCTCGTTTTTAGGCGGAAGCCGTGTCCAGATCGCCGGACCTACCGCAGCCTTTGCAACGATCGTTGCGGGGATCGTCGCCAAAAACGGAATGGATGGTCTTGTTGTCGCTACCCTGATCGCAGGCGTTCTGCTGATCCTAATGGGTGTATTCAGACTTGGCAGTCTGATCCGTTTTATCCCATTTACCATTACAACCGGATTTACGGCAGGTATTGCTGTCACGATCGTGATTGGGCAGTTAAAGGACTTTTTCGGTCTGACCTATGCTGCAGATGTAAAGCCGATCGAGACAGTCGATAAGATGAAAGCTGTCTGCCGTTATTTCAACACGATCAATATGCAGGCACTGCTCGTCGGTCTGATCTGCCTTGCGATCCTGATTCTCTGGCCGCTCGTATCCGAAAAGATCCCGGGCTCTCTGATCGCTGTTATCGTCGGTATCGTACTGGTAAAATGCCTGCATATGAAGGTAAATATGATCGGCGATCTGTATACGATCAGCTCAAGTCTTCCACATTTCCGTTTCCCACATTTAAGCCTTGCCATTATCCAAAGTGAAATGTCAGACGGATTTACGATCGCGATCCTTGCAGCCATTGAATCACTTTTGTCCTGCGTTGTCGCTGACAGTATGATCAATTCCAAGCACCGCTCCAATATGGAGCTGATCGCACAGGGTGTCGGTAATATCGGCTCTGTTTTATTCGGCGGTATCCCTGCTACAGGTGCCATTGCCAGAACGGCTGCCAACATCAAGAACGGCGGACGTACCCCGATCGCCGGTATGGTACATTCCGTTGTACTTCTGCTCGTACTTGTTGTACTGATGCCTTATGCAGCCCTCATCCCCATGCCTGCCATTGCAGCGATCCTGTTCATGGTTGCTTACAATATGTGTGGCTGGCGTACCTTTGTCCATCTATGCAAAACAGCACCTAAGAGTGATATCATCGTCCTGACCGCTACTTTTGTACTGACAGTCGTATTTGATCTGGTTGTTGCCATCGAAATCGGTATGATCGCAGCCTGCCTGCTCTTCATCAAGCGTATGAGCGAAGAAGCCGAAGTAAAAGGATGGGTTTACTATGACGAAAAAGAAGAAGATCCGGATTCCATCGATCACAAGACAGTACCGCATCAGGTGCGTGTCTATGAGATCTCCGGTCCGATGTTCTTCGGTGTTGCGGAACGTATCGCCGAGATCACGTTAAAGGACTTCACCAAATGTCTTGTTATCCGTATGCGCGGCGTTCCGGCACTTGATGCAACTGCAATGCGTTCCCTGGAACAGCTTTACGACCGCTGTCAGAAAAGTGGTGTACAGCTTGTTTTCTCCCATGTCAACGAACAGCCGCTGAGAACAATGGAAAAAGACGGTTTTATCGAAGAAGTCGGAAAAGAAAACTTCTGTGCCCATATCGATGATGCACTCAAAAGAGCTGCACAGATTGCAGCCTCAAACTAACTTTTCCATAAGAATATTTCATTGTATTTTGTATACATTGTGCTAAAATGTATATATAAACGTCATTTTGTCAAAAAGGAGAATTTCATATGGTAAAAGGCAAGGGGAAACAGATCTGCATGATCCTGGCACTTATCGGACTGCTCACAGGCTGTGGCAGTCAAAGCAAGGTTCCGGATGATTATGCGACCAATGAAGGCTATCAGACCGAAAAGGCAGATGCCAAAGCTGACACGGAAACAAATACGGCAGAAACAACCGCGGCTGCTGCAGGCATTGCAAAAGAAGACATCAAAGTCGGGGTTCTGTACATATCCGATCCCGCCGAAGGAAGCGGCTATTCCTACACGCATGATCTTGGCATTCAGGGAATGCAGGAAAATCTCGGGCTGTCCTCCGATCAGATTGTGCGCAAGATCGTAGACGACAGTGATGCACAGGCAACTGAGGCATCCATCAGGGAATGCATTGATGAGGGCTGCAATGTCATCTTTTCAACAAGCTGGGGATATATGGAAACAACCGCTGCCATGGCAGAGGAATATCCCGATATCTATTTTTCACACGGTACAGGTTACAAGTCCAACGGCAAAAACTTCAATAATTATTTCGGCCGTATCTATCAGGCACGTTATTTAAGCGGTATTGTCGCCGGTATGAATACAAAGAGCAACCTGATCGGTTATGTTGCTGCACAGGACTCATCCAATTCAGAGGTAACGGGCGGTATCGATGCATTCGCGATCGGTGTTGCCAGTGTTAATCCTGATGCAAAGATCAATGTCATCATAACAAACAGCTGGTATGATCCGGAAAAAGAAGAAGCTGCTTCCAGACAGCTGCTGGACATGGGCTGTGATGTCATGGCACAGCACTGCGATACAGCTTATCCGCAGACGCTGGCACAGGAACGCGGTGTTTACGGTATCGGCTATAATTCAGATATGAGCAAAGAAACGCCGGATTCCTGCCTGACAAGTGTCATCTGGAATTGGAGTGCTTACTATACCTCCGCTGTCAAAAGTATTATCGATGGCAGCTGGGATGGCAGCAACTACTACGGCGGTATGGCAGAAGGACTTGTGGGAATCACAAATCTGGCTTCCTTTGCCGCAGAGGGAACACAGGAAAAAGTCGATGAAGCAACTGCTGCGATCTTAAGCGGACAGAGCAATGTGTTTGACGGCGTTATGACAACAAATACCGGAGAAACGATCGGTCAGGAAGGCTCCACCTTAGACGACGCCACGATCACCGGCGGAATCAACTGGTACTATCACAATGTCGTGATCGTTGAATAAGGAGGGGAATCCATGAAACTGACAATCCGAAAAAAAATTTTACTTTGTTCCTTACTTCCGCTTCTGCTTCTGGGACTGATCATCATTGCACTGGCTTCTACCATTGTCAAGCAGTCGATCATCGATCAGGTGGAAAACTCCCTGAAAGGAACGGCTATTGCCACACAGGCGGCTTACGACCAGAATGCAGGCTCTTACCTACAAGCTGAAAACGGCGATATCTGGAAGGGCAGCTACAATATTTCCCAGTCCGAGACGCTGGTGGATACGATCAAAAAAGAATCCGGTATGGATGTTACTTTCTTCTACGGAACAGAACGTATCATGACATCCGCTTTGGATAAAAACGGGGATAGGATCTTAGGCAGCCCTGCAGGTGATGTTGTGGCGGAAAAGGTTCTGAAAAAAGGCGAAGGCTATTTCAGCGACAATATTTCCATGGATGGCACGATCTATTACGGCTATTACACTCCAGTCTATCAGAAGGATGATACTTCCGCTCCGATCGGTATGGTGTTTGCCGGCATTGAAAAGCAGCCGACTTATCACAGCATCCTCAATATTTTAAATACGATCATTGTCATCGTCATCATTGCCATTGTATTTTGTACGATCATCGTACAGGTGAGTGCCACTTCCATGACAAGGGCGCTCAACCGCAGTATCGCATGTGTAAAAGAGGTATCCGCGGGTAACCTTGCAGTAACTTTCGATCAGAAAACACTCTCCCGCTCCGATGAGATCGGCGATCTGACAAAGGCGGTGCAGATGCTGCAGACAGAGCTTTTAAATATCATTCAGGGTATCAAAGAAACAACTGATACCTTGGTTGCTTCCTCCGATACATTAGAGCAGACCTCTCATCAGACCTACACCACGATCCATACAGTACAGCAGACCGTTTCCGCTATCACAGATGGCGCCAATACACAGGCAGGCGGTGCAAAGAACGCCTCTGCAAGCGCACAGCACATGGGAAATCTCATCATTGAGACCGGAAAAGAAGCCGATGAACTGAATGACAGCGCAGACTCCATGAAGCTGTCCAGTGATAAGGCAGCACAGACGATCGAGGCACTGAAAGAGATCAGTGAGAAGGTAAAAGAAGCGATTTCCGTTATTTCCGAGCAGACAACCCAGACAAATGAATCCGCACAGAATATCCGGAAGGCTTCCCAGTTTATTTCCGAAATCGCATCCGAAACCAATCTGCTCTCCCTAAATGCGAGCATTGAGGCGGCAAGAGCCGGAGAAGCAGGCAGAGGCTTTGCGGTTGTTGCGTCCCAGATCCAGAATCTGGCAGAGCAGTCCAATACAGCAAGCGGCAACATTGAAAAGATCGTCAGCACTCTGATCGACAATTCCGAGAAGGTAGTCGACACCATGACGCAGACACAGGATATCATCAGCCGGCAGAATGAACATATCGACAGCACGGAACATACTGTAAACGGTGTCATCAATGAACTGGAGACATCTATCACAAAGATCCGCAGCATCGAGCAGAAAGCCAAGGAACTGGAGCAGGCAAGAGGTGAGATCATCGAAGCTATCGATTCCCTCTCTGTGATCGCCCAGCAGAATGTGGATGGGACAGCCCAGACCAGCGCTGCGATCACTGAAATGGCTGACAGTTTCCAGGTTATCGAAGATTCTACGGAAAATCTGCGAAGTACAGCAGATATGCTGGCACAGAACATCAGTAATTTTGTTCTGCCGGATACAGAAAACTAAAAACAGCGCCCACTGTAAATACAGTGGGCGCTATTTTATTATGGCTACATCAGCCTCTCATTTGCTATTGTAAAGTATACTCATTATCTCAGCTTCTGTTCGATCTCATTTTCGATCTTCTCTACGAACTCATCAACAGGCATTGTTGTTGTTTCAGCCTGTCCGTGCAGTCTGTAAGAAACAGTCTGATTTTCCATTTCGTTAAAGCCGATCACCAAAAGGTACGGAACCTTTTCAATCTGTCCTTCACGCATACGATAGCCAAGCTTTTCGGATCTGTCATCCAGCTCTACTCTCACATACTTGTCATCCAGTTTTTCCTGAACAGATTTGGCATAAGCCATCAGCTCTTCATTGTCTGTCTTAACAGGCATGATCCTTACCTGTACAGGTGCCAGCCATGTCGGCAGGTTACCCTTTGTTTCCTCTAAGATATATGCCATGAATCTGTCAAGAGATCCGAGGATCGCTCTGTGCAGTACAACCGGTGTCTTCTTCTCTCCATCTTTGTCAATATAAGACAGATTAAACTTAGCCGGCAGACAGAAGTCAAGCTGACAGGTAGAAAGCGTATATTCATTACCGACAGCAGGCTTTACGTTAACATCCAGCTTCGGGCCGTAGAAAGCAGCTTCACCGATCTCCTCTGTATATTCGATTCCGATACTGTTCATAACATCACGCAGGGCATTCTCTGCTGTATTCCACATTTCATCATCATCATGATATTTCTCTTTGTTCTCCGGATCACGCAGGGACAGTACACAACGGTAATCTGTAATACCGAAATCCTTGTATGTGCTGAAGATCAGATCTACTACTCTTGTAAACTCTTCCTTGATCTGTTCCGGTGTTACAAACAGATGGGCATCATTCTGGCAGAAATGTCTGCCTCTTTCAATACCCTTTAATGTACCGCTTGCTTCAAAACGGAAGTCATGTGCGATCTCACCGATACGGATCGGCAGATCTTTATAGGAATGCATTCTGTTTGCATAGATCATCATATGATGCGGGCAGTTCATCGGACGGAGCACAAAGGATTCTCCTTCCACTTCCATCGCCGGGAACATATTCTCTTTGTAATGATCCCAGTGACCGGATGTCTTATACAGATTGACTGTTCCGACACATGGTGTCATAACATGCAGATAACCAAGCTTTCTTTCTTTTTCTTTGATATAATTTTCAAGCTCCTGCCAGATCGTATAGCCCTTTGGTAAGAACATCGGTAAGCCACGGCCAACCAGATCGTCTACCATGAACAGGTTCATGTCTTTACCGATCTTTCTGTGGTCTCTTTCCTTCGCTTCCTCTAACAGTCTTAAATGATCTTCCAGTTCTTCCGGTGTCGGGAAACATACACCGTAAATTCTCTGCAGCACCTTGTTCTTACTGTCGCCCTTCCAGTAAGCACCGGAATGTCTGATCAGCTTAAAGTTGCGGCAAAGCTTTACATTTTCTACGTGCGGTCCACGGCAGAGATCCGTGAAATCCCCCTGCTCATAGCATGTGATATTTCCATCTTCCAGACCATCGATCAGATCCAGCTTGTACTCATCATCCTTGAACATTTCCTTTGCTTCTTCTTTGGAGATTTCCTTACGGACGATTCTCTTACCGGATTTGCAGACCTTTTTCATTTCCTTTTCGATCTTCTCGATATCTTCATCGCGGATGACAGCATCTCCAAGATCCACATCATAGTAGAAGCCCTCTGCTACAACAGGTCCTACCCAGAATTTTGCCTGTGGATACAAATGCTTGATCGCCTGTGCCATCACATGGGCACAGGAATGGTTAAGTGTCTTCAGCTCTTCGTTTTCTTTAAAGTTTACCATTTTCGTTTCCTTTCCTGATTCTGAACCGTATGCTTTGCTGTCGCTTGGTTTCTTTCCTCTTTCAGACTCGAAAATCCTGCCAGCTTCGCTGTCAGCCGTGCTTCGCACTTATGATTTTCTCGTTGTACGCTCGGCAAAACCAAATGCCAGCTTCGCCGTCGCTTGGTTTCTTTCCTCGCTACAAATAAACACCCTTTGATACGCATACACGCATCTAAGGGTGCTCTCACACGGTTCCACCTTATTTTTTACTCTTTGCTTATAACGCAGCTACACGGTGACGCTTCGACAACTGTCTTCTGCGCACAGCTCGGGAGTGGTCTTCATACAGGCTCTGCATAAGCAGCTTCCAGCATCTGCTGCTCTCTCTGAATACGTCCTCTGCACTACTCTCTCCGTCATTGCTTTTCCATTTCAAATGCATTTTACCACGCAGGAAATGTTTTCACAATAGGCTTTTTTTTCTTTTTTCTGTTATAATATAGAAAAATATGACAGAAGGAGATAAGACATGAAAAAATTTTTTAATGAATTCAAAGCATTCATCAGTCGTGGCAATGTCATGGACATGGCAGTCGGTATTATCATCGGTGGCGCATTCACCAGCATCGTATCTTCTCTGGTGGAAGATATCATCACACCGATCTTAGGACTTTTCGGAGGCATGAATTTCGACAAGCTGTCCTGGAACATCCTTGGAGAAGTTACCTTAAACTACGGCAAATTCCTGACAGCTATCATCAACTTCCTGATCATGGCATTTGTTGTATTTGTGATCGTCAAAGCGATCAACACCGCTTCCGCCAGACTTGCCGCTTTAGAAAAGAAGCCGGAAGAAGCCAAGACAACCAAGATCTGTCCGATGTGCAGAGCCGAAATTTCCATTGAAGCCTGTCGTTGTCCGCAGTGTACTTCTGTTTTAGATGAAACTGAAATGCAGAAACGCAGCGTTCAATAATTCCCTTCATAAATATAGAAAGTCTCAGTTCTGTTTATCTGTACTGAGGCTTTTTATTTACAAAATCTATACAATCATGCTTCCCAGATCCTTTGAACCGGGATTCTGATCTCTGTGACAAATTTTTCAGGATCATCCGTCAGGCCATTATCGATCAGCGTGATCTCCCGCGAAAACCCGGTTGCTACCAGCTTATGTTCCTTCATATAGGCAATCAGCTTTTCATAGTGGATCGGTGCTTCCTTATGACTGCCACGGAACCGTATCATCACACAATCCATTTCCGGGAATTCTTCCGTCTCCCCTTCATAAGCATCTTCCTCATCCAGCAGCAAAAATACCCGTTCATAATCTGAAAAGCTGCCTTTTGCAAGGCTTTCCTCTGTGATCCCCACACCGACTTTTCCCAGAAAGACCAGTGTTTCCTTCTGGTTTTCTTCCAGCCTGCGGATCGAATACTCCAGATCCAGATAGGAGCTTAGCTGCAGCTTATCGCGAATCCAGGCAAGCCTTCCTGCCGGTATTTTATCTATTGTGATCTCTTCCAGTGTTGCCTGCAACGCTTCATTTAACCGTTCCAGACGGTGATCGATCTTACGCTCTGCAAGCTCCAGCTCCCGTTTCTTTTCCCGGATCATTTCTTTTTGCCAGAGCAGTTTTTCGCGCATCACATCCACATCCCTGTTCTGTAGGAAATCGGCAATCTGAGGCAGCGGCATATCCAGCACACGCAGATAACGGATCGTATTTAAAACCTCAAGCTGCCTTGCACTATAATACCGATAGCCTGTTTTCCTGTCCACATATTCGGGTGTCAGAAGCCCCGCCTGCTCATAATGCCGCAGAGTTCCCATACTGACATGCAGCATTTTTGCCACTTCTCCGATTTTAAACAGTTTCGTTTCTTCCATAAATGACCTTCCTTTTCTTCAGCCAGATAAAGAACACAATACAGATGAGTGCAGATAAAAGAGACCCCACCGGCGCTGACATTCCCATCGGGAACAATGTGTCCGGGAACCATTTCGAGGTAAAATATGCCCCGGGAATACGCACCAGTACAATCGCAAGCACATTGTGGATAAACCCAATATAGGACAGTCCGTAAGCACAGAAATAACCGGTAAAGCAGAAATGGAACCCTGCCAGAAATGCATCCCAGATATAAGCACGCAGATATTGACTGCCCAGTACGATCACAACCGCATCTTTTGTGAAAAATCCCAGAATATATTCTGCCGCCACTTCTGTCACAAGCCCGATCAAAATGCCGTATACACTTGTTATCAGCATTGCTGCATACAACGTCTTTGCTGCCCTGTCATGCTTGTCTGCACCAATATTCTGCGCCGCAAGTGCCGATACCGTTGCCAGCATGGAAGACGGTACGATAAATGCCGCGCTGATAAATTTCTCAACAATACCGACCGCTGCCGCTGGATTTAAGCCGCGCTGGTTTGCAATGATCGTGATAACGATAAATGCCACCTGGATAAAGCCATCCTGCAACGCGACCGGAACGCCGATAGAAAGCAGCATTTTCATGACAGACACCTGCGGCTTGAAATCCTTCTTTGTCAAATGAACACCGATCTGCTTTTTGTGGATCGCTATAAGCGAGATCGCGACACTGATGGTCTGTGCCAGTGTCGTACCAAGTGCGGCTCCGACAGGTCCCATGGACATGACACCAATAAACAGATAGTCCAGTCCGATATTTGCCACGCACGCAACCGCAACAAAATACATCGGGCTTTTGGAATCTCCGAGCCCGCGGAAGATCGAGCTGATGATATTATAGGCTGTAATAAACGGAATCCCGATAAAGCAGACGAACAAATACTGTATTGTTCCCTGCACCGCTTCCTGTGGCGTACTGATCAGCGCAACGATAGGCTTTAACAAAAGCAGTAAGCCTAGGGTAAATACAACAGAAACGATCATAAACAGGGTCACGGTATTACCGATCGCCAGTGATGCCTCATCTGTTTTTTTCGCTCCGATGGCACGTCCCACCGTGACCGTTGTTCCCATGGCAAGCCCGACGATGATGACCGTCAACATATGCATTACCTGACTGCCGATCGATACTGCCGTTGTTGCTGCCACACCGTTAAACTGCCCGATAATATACAGATCTGCCATTCCGTACAATGTCTGCAAAAAATACGACAGCAGATATGGCAGAGCAAAATATAAAATTGTCTGAAAGACATTTCCTGTGGTTAGATCTTTTTTCATCTTCATTCCTCCCACACGAATATTAAACCTTACAATTATTGCAAGGTCAAGCTTTCATTTTATAAAAATCTTAAAGATTCCTTAAAGCTGTCTTTCATCTTATACGGTATTGTATGAGAAAAGAAGGTAAGGACATGGCAGGAAGAAAAAGGAAAAAGAAACGCAACCGATACAGAAAACATATCATAATCTGGATTCTGCTGCTCCTTGTGACAGCCCATTTCTGCGGCGGTAAGCTGCAGCAGACACTTCATAAAATGCCCAGTGAAACAGACTGGGAACTGATCGTCGTCAATAAATGGAATACGATCCCGGATGGGTATCAGACAGAACTGACTACATTATCAAATGGAAAACAGGTAGACAGCCGGATCTACCCCGCGCTGCAGGATCTGTTTGATGCCATGCGGGCAGACGGCATTTATCCGATCGTCCGGGAAGGTTACCGCACTACAACCGATCAGCAATCCATTCTGGATGATAAGATCAAGGCCTATGAACAGGAAGGACTCAGCAGTCTTCTGGCGAAAAAGATGGCATCGGAATGGGTCGCTGCGCCCGGTACAAGCGAGCACCAGCTTGGGATTGCTGTCGATATCAATGCGGACAAGACAAAATCCACCAATGATGAAGTCTACACATGGCTGGCAGAACATGCCTGGGAATACGGCTTTATCCTGCGCTATCCCAAGGATAAAGAAAATGTGACCGGGACCGGCTATGAACCTTGGCATTACCGCTATGTTGGAAAAGAAGCTGCAAAGGAGATCTGGCAGGAAGGCTGCTGTCTGGAAGAATATGTCACACAAAACTAAAGAGTGTGCCATCGCATAGCTGCAAAGCCGATCAGATCCGCAAGTGCCCATCCGATTGGAACGAAAACCCAGATGCCTGTTACGCCAATCTGTGGGATCAGCAGAAAGGACATAAAAAACGCTCCGCCGCATGCTATCCTGCGCACGTTTTCCGTATTGCATGGAGATTGCGACACCGCTTCCCATACACAGTCCCAGCAGGATAGAAGTCAGAAAGACCATCAGTGTATAAGAAGATCCGACTGCTGCCAGCGCATCCGCTCCCAGAACGCGACCTGCCACCCATGTGTCGGCGTATTGTACCTCTGCTGCAGCAGATTGCCTGACATGAGTGGCAGGGAAATTTTATGCTTTTGTCGTAATGAATCCACTTGCAAGATCCTTCGTAAGTATCCTTATTTCGTTAATTCCGTGATAACCTCGTTGATCACCTTACCGTCCGCTTTGCCTTTCAGATGCGGCATAACAGTCTTCATGATCTGCCCTTTATTTTTTGTTGCAAGCACTTCTGCAAACTGCTCTGTCACGATCTTCTGAACTTCTTCTTTGGAAAGAAGCTTCGGTGCATACTCCTGCATGATATCATGACGCTTCTGGTACTCTGCGATCAGCTCTGTTCTGTCCTTCGGGCAGGTATCGATCTGCTCCTGTACAGTCTTCAGTTCTTTTAAGATCGTGCTGTTTACCATATCTTCCGGGATCGCGTCTCTGCAGCCTGCATCGATCGCATTTTTCTTCACTGCGGAAACCAGAGAAGAGATTGCGTCCTTTCTTTCCTTGTCATGCGCCTTCATGGCAGCCATCATATCTTTTTGTAATTGTTCGATCGTCATTTTGTTTTACCTCCTGCTTTCAGCCATTATGCATGGCTTCTTCTTATTTCACTTGTGAAACAAATCTGCATCCATATCAAGTATACGCCTGATCGGCTGCATTGAACAGGGGCTTTTTGCTTTAGGGACATTAAAATATTTTCTTTTCCATGATCTTTACACTAAAGCTATAGGAAACAGCCAGCCCCAGCAGCGACAGTACAATAATACAGACTGTCATTATCACACCGTGCTGTGCCATTTTACCAAACATCTGTTTCAACGCTTCCAGTCTGCCGGCTTCTGACAGGGCTTTCAGAGCTGCTATTATCACAAAAATCAGGCCACCGACCGCTGCCCATACCAGCTTTCCTTTTTCCTGCCCGAAACGAAGGACAAGCGGTATCATAAAATCTACAAAAATAAGAGAACATGGGAGAATGGAACATGCGCCTATCATCGTCTCTGTTGTGAAAAACTGCATGCCCTGTACTGTATACAAAACTGCTTCCAGTACAGCACTTGCAAGCCAGAAAGTCAGGAGCAATAACAGATTTCCCACATATTTGCTTCTGACATACGTTTTTCTTGTGACAGGCAGTGTCAGCAAAAAAATGATGCCATTTCCATACTCATCATAGGACAAGGTTGTATTTGCCATAAGTGCCGCAAAGAAGGTGAGATAACCAATGATAAACCCCGGATTATCCTGCATTGCAAAATTCATACAGATCGCAATAAGTAACATCAGCAGAAAGGTCTTTTTCTGCAGCATCAACAGTTTATAATCTTTTATCAATAATCCTTTCATTCTCGGCCTCCGTTCATCATCAGGATCAGTTCATCAATGCTTCCGTTTTCCATGACTAGATCCGGTTCATTTTCACGGTAATACTGTTTCTTGTCTGTCAGACACGCGTAACCGTAGCTTTCCTTTTTACTGCGCAGAATGTACTGCTTATCCAGAGTCTCATACTTTTCTGCCGGTACTTTCAAAAGGGCATATTCGGAGAGAAGCACATCCGTATCCTCGTGCATGATGATCTTTCCGTCCCGGATCAGATACAGATCATCACAGAGGCTTTCCAGATCCGTGGCAATATGCGAGCTGATCAGAACCCCTGCCTGCTCATGTGCCGTCATATACTCCCGGATCATGGCGAGCACATCTTCTCTAGCTACCACATCCAGCCCGACTGTCGGCTCATCTAAGATCAGAAGTTCCGCCTCATGGTCAAGCGCGATCAATACTTTTAATTTGGCACGCATACCTGTCGAAAATTCCTTGATCTTTTTTGACAGTGGCAGTTCCATCCGGCTGCACTGTTCTAAAAATTCTTTCTCCGTCACTGACGGATACATCGCCGCAAGTACAGGGGCAATATCTGTAATCGTTAAATATTCGCTGAAGCCTGCGTCTGCAAATGCGACGCCGATCCGCTGCCTGTCCTGCGTTGTCAGCATTTCCACAGGCTTTCCAAACACCGTTACCTCTCCGCCATCCGTTCCGACCAGCCCCAGCGCCACTTTAAAAACTGTCGATTTACCTGCTCCGTTTCTGCCGATCAGTCCGGTAATCCTGCCCGGCATCAGCTCTATACTGCAGTCCAGGGTAAAATCCTCATACTTTTTATGTACGTTTGTAAGTGTTAACATGTTACTCCTCCATTATCATTTCAAACAGATCTCTGAGCTCCTGCTTTGTCAGTCCGCCGCGCAGCGCCTTTTCCACTACCTTCTGCAGTTCCTGCTCCGCCATCATACGCTGCTGTTCTTTCACAAGCTCCCGGTTCGTTTCTGTCACAAAGGTGCCCTTGCCATGCACAGTGACGGTAAGCCCTTCTTCCTCCAGTCTGTCATAAGCCTTTTTTACGGTCAGTGCGCTGATCCTAAGCTCTGCTGCAAGCCCTCTGACGGAAGGCAGCATGCTTCCTTCCGAAAGTTCACCCGAAGCGATCGCTTTCTTGATCTGCTCCATGATCTGTTCATAAATTGGTACCATTGACTGGTTATTGATAATCATATGCATATAATACTTCCTCCGGTGCAAACAGTATATAACAGTATATAACTGTTGTCAACTGTTATATACTGTTTATTTTGTAATTTCCAGCTTATTTTCTGTTTTTCATATGCAGAAATCCGGTTGCCTTTGCTTGTACCTGATTTTGTTTCCTGCACCTTTACTATACTGTTTATTTTCCATGAAGCTTTCTATGCTGGTTTGTGTTATGATTTTTGCATTTTTGTGATGATTTGTGTTGTGATTTTTATGACTTGGTGATGATTTAAGTTGTGATTTTTATGACTTGGTGATGATTTATGTTGTGATTTTTATTATAATTTTGCGGCGATTTCATAATGCTATGCGTGATGCTTCCTGCAATGATTTGCAGGCTGCCTTTCAAAATGATTTTTGGGTTATCCTTCGCCCTTTTTTGATCTTTTTGATTATTTGGTACACATATTTTTTCTTCCTGTTTCTTCAATTCATACTATATTGCCAAATTGCCTCTAAAAGTATGAATACTACATCTGTCTCTTATACACATCT
>CDYZ01019296.1_pt1 | contig 14176 bp, 9 predicted proteins | sample 554921 | NCBI WGS metagenome assembly CDYZ01 (sample SAMEA3182058, study PRJEB8094) | gut metagenome | biome: human; feature: gut; material: Stool; isolation source: human stools | place: Canada | collected 2012-11-26 | reverse complement strand
CCAAGTATTATCGCAGCTGTGGAATCGTTTTTCTGCTCTTTTCTCATCCGGATCATTTCTGCCAGATCTTCCGCGACCTGATCAAATGCAGATGGAAAAAGTGCAGTTGCGATCATTTCCGACCGGGCAAGGTATGTAATATATTTCAGATGATCGTTGACGGTATCTACTATCTGAAATCCCTTTACAATACTTTCCCGGGATTTCCCTGTCAGAAGATTTTTCTGTTCTACCGTATAGTATCCCTGTTCTGCCAGCCCCTGCACGAGTCCGGTGTCTATATCGGCAAATACAATGCTGTAATTTTTCTCCTGATAAAACATCTCACCCAGCATGCCACGTCCGCTGCGGCCGGCTCCTATAATTGTAACGATTGGTTTATCACTCATCTTTACCATCCTCAATATAAGATATTGCAATCAGATCCATGTCTCCGTCAAAGTGTATTTCACCAAAATCAGCCGGTACCAATATGGTTTCTCCCAGCCCGATGGGCATATCTTCTATGGTTCCTTCTCCGTTTACACATGTCAGAAACAGAAATCCCTGATAGCTGTAGTTTCCTTTACCCTTGACAATGAACCGTTTTGCAACATATTCTCCGGCCTTTTCATAATAATGATAGATCAACAGACCTTTTTCACGTACAGGTTCTACTGCTTTTGCTCCAACAGGCACTTCCGGAATGTTGACGCAGTCATATACTTCCTGCAGTTGCAGTGGACGTGACGGATCGTTCCTGTCATTATCATAAAACCGGTAAGTTATATCACCATTTGTTCCAAACGTTGCATTGATCAGACCTTTTCCATAGCCGCCATGAATCACGCCTGCAGGTGTATGTACATAATCTCCGTCTTTCACCTTAATCGTAGAAAAGAGATTTTTCCAATCTTTATTTTCCACCATACGTTTAAAATCTTCCAGATTTTTCGCCTTGTTTCCAAAAAGCCACTCTGATACATGATCAGATGCTTTTAATGCAACGGCGCCGGATACTTTGCCCTTCTGATTTTCGTGTTTTTCTGCATATGCATCATCTGGATGCAGCTGATATGACTGAAATCCACTGTTTGCCGTTGTAGTCATCCGGACCGGAAATGATTTTTCCCTGCACTGGAATATCTGTGGGTTTTTTTCATAAAAAACCGACAACGGTTCCCCGGTTTCTCGTACCGTATTATCCAATTGTCCGGGAATGGCAATTACATGATAAATAGTTCCAATGTTTTCCATGTCTGTTTTAATATGAAAATGATCGATCAGTGCACGACCACCCCAGATAAATGACTTATAAATTGGTTCAATATGATATAATTGTCGCTTCATGTTTCCTCCTATACTTACAATTAGTTTAACGTTTGCGTAATCGTTAAACTAATTGTAAGTATGAGGCCATGATTTGTCAAGATAAATTTACTGACTTTTTTAAAACGGGCACGGTAACAGTGCCGATATACTTCCTGAAATCACAAGAATGAGGGAGCACCCATTGATGCTCCCTCATGTTTCATTTTTTATGTTCTGTTGATCAGTCCCGCCATACGGATATGAACCCCATATACTTCGCCGGACTGCGGGTTTATTTGCCCAGTGGCTTACCTGTCAGCTTTTCATAGCCCTCCAGATAAATATCGATTGTCTTCTGTGCGACATCATCCGGTAACTTCCATCCCTTCTCCGGATTAGCTTTCAGCCAGTCACGTGCAAACTGCTTGTCAAAGGATGGCTGTCCATGACCCGGCTCATATACATCTGCAGGCCAGAAACGAGAGCTGTCCGGTGTCAGCATTTCATCACCGATTACAATATTTCCATCCTCATCCAGACCGAATTCAAACTTGGTGTCTGCAATGATAATGCCTTTCGTCAGTGCATATTCTGCACATTTTTTGTAAAGAGCGATCGTATAATCCTTGATCTTCTTTGCATATTCTTCCCCTTTACCCGGGAAATATTTCTCCAGATGAACGATACTCTGTTCATAAGATATATTTTCATCATGATCGCCGATCTCGGCTTTTGTGGAAGGTGTGTAAATAGGCTCAGGCAGCTTATCGGATTCCTTCAGGCCTTCCGGAAGCTTAATCCCGCAGACTGTGCCATCTTTCTGGTAGCTTGCCCATCCGCTGCCTGTGATATATCCACGCACGATACACTCAACCGGAATCATCTGCAGCTTTCTGCACATCATGCTGTTACCATCAAATTTTTCCTGCTGGAAAAATTCAGGCATATCTTTTACATCAACGGAAATCATGTGGTTCGGAATGATATCTTCTGTCATATCGAACCAGAATTTAGACATCTGTGTAAGAACTGTTCCTTTTTTGGAAATCACATTGTCCAGAATCACATCGAAGCAACTGATACGATCTGTTGCTACCATGATCAGGCTGTCCCCATTGTCATAAATCTCGCGTACTTTACCTTCTTTGATCGGCTTTAATTCCTGCATCTTTTTTCTCCTTATTCTCTGATGACCCGTCAGGCCATTTTATTACGGACCACGAATCTGCATGGCTCCGGATCGTTATGCAGATTCCAAACCGCATATATCCTGTGATACCTGGCAGCAGACAAGACCTGTCCTATATCTGTGTAACACTTTTTATAGTCTGCTGTCAAGCCTTGCGGTAAAACTATTCATGAAAGTCCTCTATACCAAGTACGGTATCGTAAACCGCCACATGATCATAAATACATCTCCAGCTGCTTGTTGCATTTCCCGTGACACAGACATATGCATTTCCCGCCACATCCTGTGCGTAACTGGCAGCACAGTTTCCTGACTGCACCACATAACCCGTTTTGGCACCGAGCACCAGTTTCCCATTATCTTTATCCTCGATCCGGCGTAAAAACCAGTTAGAAAGTATCATCCCTTCCGGATGCTGCTCTGTCACGGATGTTGTATAAGTATGTGCGGATAACACCTCCCTGCAGAACGGATTATCCATTGCGGCTTCCATGATCATTGCCATATCATAAACGCTGCAGTGATGCGCCTCATCATATAATCCGACGCAGTTTGTAAAATGTGCAGTCTGGGAAAGTCCCATTTCTTCCATTTTCTGATTCATCAGTGCCACAAATGCTTCTTCGGAGCCTGCCACATATTTGGCAAGTGCAACTGCTGCCTCAGCACCGGATGGCAGGATCGTTCCGTAAAACAGATCTCTGACCGTCACCTGTTCATCCAGCTCAAACCCTGCATTGCTGCAATCGTTGGAATAACTGTAGTCCGTATCCTCTATCGTGATCGTTACTTTATCATCCAGCCTGCTTTCATCGATCTGCTCTGCTGCCACAAGCACCGTCAGGATCTTTGTCATGGAAGCAGGATTGATGACCGTCTGGGCATTCCGCTGCTGCAGGATCGTTTTATTTCCCACATCTACTAAAATGGCATAGCTGCTGACAACTTCCGCCGGCACATCTGTTGTTTCCGGTGTTGCTTCTGCGCTGTAGACAATGCCCGGTTCCGTATCCTGCGCTGTCTGTCCGTCTGCCGGCTGTACGTTAGCAGATGCTATCGCACTGTCATCCGCACCGGCGATCATATTTTCTCCGCCCGCCGGATCCGCAGCTTCCTCCATCCGGATCTGCGTGCTATCATCTGCCGCCTGTCCGGACTGCGTCTGCTCTGTCCGGGCTGCTTTTGGCTTATGCAGCGTGACCGCGATCCCGATTGCCACGATCAGAACGAAAAGAGCCGGAATTCCGATCCTGCAGGCTTTCCTGATCCGCATCTGCTGCTGTTTTTTCCGCCGCATTTCCTCACGCCTTCTCTGACGCTGCAGCTGTCTTTTTTCTTCTATTTCCCGATCTACCTCTAAATAATCCTGTTCCATTTTACCCTTTCACACTTTCTTTTCGATTCTGTGTTTCCTTTATCTATCATTCATTTCCGTTCTTCCTGCATCCGGATCTCTCACCGGATTTTGCACCTCTTCCAGTTCCCGTCTATCTGGTCTCTTCGCTCTGCATCTGTATTTCCTCCCCACTCTGCATTCCGGGCTCGTTCTCTGTCTGTACTACATCATCATAGGTGTCCAGAAAATGATGCTTCACGCCATCCTTTTTATATGCCACGACAGTGCTCAGATTCACATTTTCCACGCTGCGGAATATATTGGATTCCACAAACGGATTGACCTGCTTCAAGGTTTTGATCAGTTCTTTGATCTCCACGCGTTTGGAACGGTTTTCATTGTTATTGCATGTTGTACATGTATCTGTAAACTTACATGCACACTGGATGAAATGCAGATCATTGTAATCACGCCATGCCTTGATATCATCCTCGCGGATCAGATACAGCGGGCGGATCAGCTCCATGCCTTCAAAATTTGTGCTGTGCAGCTTTGGCATCATGGTCTGCACCTGTCCACCATACAGCATTCCCATTAAAATCGTTTCTATGACATCGTCGAAATGATGGCCGAGTGCAATCTTATTACAGCCCATTTCCTTTGCAAAGCTGTATAAATGTCCCCGCCGCATACGTGCACAGAGATAGCACGGTGATTTTTCGATAGTATAGACAGAATCAAAGATATCTGACTCATAAATCTTTATCGGAATCTGCAGTCTTCTTGCATTTTCCTCGATCACCTGTCTGTTGGCGGGGCTGTAGCCCGGATCCATTACAAGAAATTTCACTGTAAAATCGAATTTATGATGCAGCAGAAGCTCCTGAAACAGCTTTGCCATGAGCATGGAATCTTTTCCGCCGGAAATACAGACTGCTATGCGGTCGCCTGGCTTTACAAGCTCATAATCCTTCACTGCCTTGACAAATCTGCACCAGATCGTCTTTCGGAATTTCTTGCGGATGCTCTTTTCCACTTCCTTGCAGTAATCCTCTGCTTCCTGCTGCTTAACGGTATCTAACAGCCACGCAATATAACCGCCCTCCAGACTGACCGCATCATATCCCGCTTCCGCCAGCTCTTCTGCCGCCTCTACGCTGAATTTTCCTCTGCTGCAGCAAATGACCTGCTTTTTCGTCCGGTCAAGCTGCTCATTTTCTAAAAGTGCATCCTGTGGGATCGCAGCTGCGCCCGGGATCGCACCATGTGCGATTTCCTCTTCGCCTCTGATATCGATCAGCTGATAGCTTCCCGCGGGAAGCAGTTTAAATTCCTCTAAGGAAATACTGTTTTTCATGTTTTGTCCTTCTTTTGGTTTGTTCTGTTATTGTATATCGCGGTCTCCGCTGCTGTCACCTGCTCCCCGTTTCCTGCGCAGGGTTGTGATCAGCTCATAGACCTCCGGTCTTCTTTCTTTCAGATGCGCATCCAGAATATGTCTTCGTTCCCGGAATTTCTGTGCCAGCTCCGGATGCTCCTGCGCGATCCGGTCATGCACTTCTTTTCGATGCGCTTCGATCTTTTCTGCCAGCGTCTGTTCATCCTTACCGGAAATATTAACGATTTCCTTCAGATGCTCCTCCAGATGCTCCAGCCATTCATCCTCATCAAGTTCTTCCATATGTGCCCAGCGGCCATGCAGAAGTGCCTCTACATCACCTGTCTCCTTAAGCTGCTCGATCTGCTTTTCGATCTGTTTCTCAATTGCGGTCTCTGCATCCTGTCCAAATGCCCAGACAAATTCCTGTACTCTGTTATCCGCACGCTTTCTGGAAGCGCTGCGTTCTGTATTATCGACACCGCCTTCGAGCGGATATGGTCTGCCGATGCCCATATCCTTGAGTGCAATGTGGATCGTGCGTCTGACATGTCCCTCTTCGATCAGGTAGCCAAGCCCAAGCTTGCGGAGCTGCTCGTTCAGTCCTGCAATGTGTTCCGTGATGTAAAACCGGATATTCTGCTTCTGCAAAGACTTACAGAGGATATCCAGCCCATCCGCAGCGGTGATATCAATGCTTCCGATCCCGCTTGCATCCAGAATGACTGCTTTTGTCTCCTGTGTAACATGATCCTCGATATCCTGTCTGAGCACCTGTATATTGGCAAAAAACAGATTGCTGCTGAACCGGTAGATCAGAACGCCTGACACTGCATGGATCTGGCTGCTTTCTTTTAAATCCCGGAAATGCCTGTGCCCTGGCTGAATGCCCAGAAAGCATCTGGCAGGCTTTGCCGTCCGGATAATAACCTCGGCAAATGACAGCAAAATACCGATCAGAACGCCGTTGATCGTACCTAAGAATAAAACACCAATAAAAGCACCGACAAAGATCATGCACTCTGTCCGGCTGATCTTCCACAGGCGGATAGCAAGATCAAATTCCGTTGCACCCAAAAGTGCAGAGATGACGATCGCCGTCAGGATCGGTACCGGAAGGTAACCAATAAAGCCTGTTCCGCCAAGCAGCAGCACAAGCATTGAAATGCCTGCTACAATACCGGTCAGCTGCGTCCGTGCCTGATACTGCTCTCCCATTGCCGTTCTGGAAACGGAACCGTTAATGGGGCAGCAGCCTGTCAGGGCTGCTATGAGGTTACCCATTGCAAACGCAAAGATTTCCTGATTATCATTGATCCGATAGCCGTTTTTCTGGGCAAAGCTGTTTTCCGCCAGCAGCGTTTCCGCCATAATGACGATCGCCACTGACAGGCTGATCGTTACTGCCTCCCTGACCGGAATCGCGGAAAGATCGGGCAGTGTAAATGGCATCATCCCCGGATCTACAGCGGAAAGCGTCACAACGCCCCATTTTTTAAGCGGCAGAAACTTTGTCATACAGGCTCCTGCTGCCATCAGAAGCACCGCCATCGGGAATTTGGGGATCAGCTTTTTGGAAAGAAGCAATATAAAAAGTGCAAAAAGCCCCAGCAAAAGGGACGGCAGATTCAGTTTTTCCAGACTTTCTCCGATATGCACAGCAAGCTCGAAAAATTCTCCCACACCTGCGCTGCCTCCGAAGAGCTTCGGTATCTGCATCAGAATGATCGTTGTACAGATGCCCGTAATAAAACCGCCCATCACAGGCGCGGAAATATAATTGACCAGCTTTCCGGCTTTCATATAAGAAAAGGCAAACAGCCAGAGTGCTACAAACAACGTCAGAACCGGAACTGCCCGCATTGCCTCTTCGGAACCGCTCTCAATTCCCATAGAAAGCAGTGCGGATCCGACAAGTGCTGCAGGCGCTGCATCTACACCGAAAATAAACTGCGGCGAGGTGGAAAAGACCGCAAAAAACAGAATCGGCAGTACAGAACCATACAGCCCATAGACTGCAGGAAGTCCCGCAATCTGCGCATATCCCATGGAGATCGGTATGGAAACCGCCATGATAATCAGTCCCGCCAGAATATCTTTTCCCAGATTTTCTTTCTTATAATTTCTAAGCGTTGGAAATAAATGCAACTTCTGCCATCCTCTTTCTGTCTGATATCTGCACAGACACATCCTTTTGATTTATGTCCACATCATTTTACCATTCTACTCCTATCCGGCGCAAGATACCATATTCCGGATATCATATTTCACGAAATTTTTACAAAAAATGCATATATATGATGATATAATATTAGTGATATCAGGGTCAGAGGTCAGAAACCACGATGTGCTTGCACAGGAGTGGTTTCCTGACTTCCTGACCCGCCCAAATATGAGCATAAAAGTGAAGCGTCAGCTTTGCGTTATGCGAATATTTGGCAGGATTGTGAGAGTGCGAAGCACGGAACAATCCGTATGATATCACGTAATTCTCATTATGAGCATAAAAGCGAAGCGTCAGCTTTGCGTTATGCGAATATTTGGCAGGATTGTGAGAGTGCAAAGCACGGAACAATCCGTATGATATCACGTAACTCTCATTATGAGCATAAAAGCGAAGCGTCAGGAGGTCCCCATGGAACAAAAAACACCTTTTGTACAATTTCAGAATGTCTGTAAATATTACCAGGTCGGCGATACCCGCTTTGCCGCCTCGGATCACATTTCCTTTACGATCGAAAAAGGAGAATTCTGCGTAATCTTAGGGCCTTCCGGTGCGGGAAAAACGACCGTTTTAAACATGCTCGGCGGAATGGATACGTGTGATGAAGGCACGATCCTTCTGGACGGAGAGTGTGTCAGCTCCTTTGACAGTAAGCGGCTGACAACTTATCGCCGCTACGACGTCGGCTTTGTATTCCAGTTTTACAATCTGGTACAGAACCTGACCGCCAGAGAAAATGTAGAGCTTGCTTCCGAGATCTGTAAGGATCCTCTTGATGCAGATACCGTTCTTGCCGAAGTCGGTCTTTCCGACCGGAAAAACAACTTTCCTGCCCAGCTTTCCGGCGGGGAACAGCAACGTGTTTCCATCGCCAGAGCGCTTGCAAAAAATCCAAAGATCCTGCTCTGCGATGAGCCGACAGGTGCACTTGATTATAAAACAGGCAAACAGGTGCTTGCCCTTTTACAGCAGACATGCAGAAAACAGGGACGTACCGTTATCGTCATCACCCACAACAGCGCACTTGCCGCCATGGCTGACCGCGTGATCCGCATCGGCAGCGGAAAGGTTGTCGAGGAGAAACTGAATGAACATCCTACACCGGTAGAAGAGATTGAATGGTAACAGTTTTCTTGAAAGGATAAGATAAAAATGACCCGAAGCTACCGCAAAAATATAAGACGAACCTTTAAACATACGAAAAGCAGATTTATCGCCATTTTTTCCATCATTGCACTTGGTGTCGGCTTTCTTGCCGGTCTGAATGCAACACCGGTCGACATGAAGGAATCTATGGAGGCATATATGGACGATGCCAACTTTTATGATATCCGCATCGTTTCCACACTCGGTCTGACCGATGACGATATCTCTGCCCTGGCTGCCATAGATGGCGTCAAAGACGTCCAGCCCGCCTACAACGCGGATCTTCTTGTACAGACCGGAGACGATACCGTCGTGGCAAGAGCACATTCACTGCCAATAACTACCGGTAAAGAAGAGACAGAAAAAAGCACATCCTCCCTGTCGACAGACGGCAACACCGCAACGAATGCGCAGGATACCATCAACAAGCTTTTCCTCGTTGACGGTCATATGCCGGAAAAATCGGGCGAGTGTGTCGTGGAAGCTGGGGCTAACGATATGGCGTCCGCTTATCCGATCGGTTCCAAACTGGTGATCAGTCCGGAAAACGAGGATCTGGACAGTAAGTTATCCACAACCGAGTATGAGGTTGTCGGAATTGTCCACAGTGCCAACTACTTCAGCTTTGAAAGAGAGCCTGCCAGTGTGGGAAACGGACGGGTCAATCTTCTCATGTATCTGCTGCCTGAAGATTACGCTTTTACAGCCTATACAGAAATTTACTTAACCGTGGACGGTGCTCTCGCTGCCAACAGTCTGGGAGATGATTACGATCCGCTCGTTGATACTGTAAAAAACAAAATTGAAGCAATACAGGAGCTGCGTTGCCAGACAAGATATGACGAGATTTACGATGAGGCACAGCAGAAGATCGATGATGCCTGGGATTCCTATTATGAAGCAAAAGAAGAAGCCGATCAGAAGCTTTCGGATGCCAAAGCAGAGCTCACAGACGGTGAAAAAGAGCTGGCGGACGGGCAGACCGAATATGAACAGGGCGAGGCCGATTATGCGGATGCGCTTTCACAGATCGCCGAAAATGAGCAGAAGCTGGCAGATGGCGAAATACAGCTTGGCGATGCCAGAAGAAAGCTGCAGGAAGCAGATGCCAGGATCAGCAATAACGAAACACTCCTGGAGCAAAACGAAGCCAAATTAAATGCAGCCAAAACAGAGCTGGACAAAGGACAGGCACAATATGACAATGGCATGAACGCCTATCAGAGCGGCAAAAAGCAGTTAGACGACGGACAGGTGCAGCTGGACGCTGCCAAAAAGCAGCTGGATACCGCAAAAGAAAGCTATCAGTCCGGGCTTGCAGGCTGCGCACAGGGCATGACTTCTCTTCTGCCCTCTATGACAGCGGACGGACTGGATGGTTTTCTTGCTTTTTTAAGTGACAAAGGCTATGGTGCGCCGCAGACAACTACCGCCTTTTTACAGGATATGGCAGAATACGGTGTTTCTCTTCCGACAGTTTCCGCCAATTCCATAGAGGCTGCTTATCTGGAACAGGGGATCAGCCAGCTTCTGCCTGCGATCTCCCAGCTCTACAGTGCCAGAGAAGCTATTACAGCAGGGCAGAGTACTTATGATGCAAATGCTGCCAAGCTGGAAGAAAACAAAAAGCTGCTGGCAGACAGCAAAGAAGAACTTTCCAAAGCCAGACAAAAGCTCCAAAAAGGGCAGAAACAGTATGAAGACGGTAAAAAGCAACTTGAAAACGGTAAGAAACAACTCAGCAGCGCAAAAGCCATGCTGGCGGGAAGCTGGGCAACCCTGTCCGGCAGACAGACAGAGCTGACAGACGGACTTTCCCAGATCTCCGATGCAAAATCCTCACTGGAGGATGCCAGAAGCAGGCTGGATGACGCCAAAGCAACGATTGCGGAAAATGCCCAGAAGTTAGCTGATGGTAAAATTTCTTATGAAGATGCAAAAAAAGAGGCATCTGAAAAGCTGGCAGATGCCAGACAGGAGATAGAAGACGGCCAGGCAGATCTGGATACACTGGAAATGCCCAAATGGTATATCTGGGGCAGAGATAAAAATATCAGCTACTCTTCCTTTACTGCCAACATTGACAAGCTGAATGCCATTACGACCGTTTTCCCGATCTTCTTTTTCCTAGTGGCTGCCCTTGTCGTTTCCACGACCATGACACGTATGGTAGAAGAAGAACGTTTACAGATCGGAACAATGAAAGCGCTCGGTTACTCTGCCAAAACGATCATGCAAAAGTATATTCTTTATGCACTCGCAGCTTCCGTTTCCGGAACGCTCGTCGGTCTTGCGGTCGGATTTAAAGCATTCCCGAGCATTATCTGGTCTGCTTATGAAATGATGTATTATATGCCTGCCATCGCGACCCCATGGCGGCTTTCCCAGGCACTCTTCTCCGGCGGAACACTGACCGTGCTTTCCCTGCTTGTAACAGCACTGACCTGTCGCAGCTCTCTCTCCGAAACACCTGCTGCTTTGATGCTGCCCCGTGCACCCAAGGCAGGAAAACGGATCCTGCTGGAACGGATCACCCCACTGTGGCGTCACTTCCCGTTCTCCTGGAAGGTGACCTGTCGTAATCTGTTCCGCTATAAAAAACGTTTCTGGATGACCGTGATCGGTGTTGCAGGCTGTACCTCCCTGCTGATCGCCGGCTTCGGTATTTCCGATTCGCTCAATGCGATCATTACCAAGCAGTATGAAGATATTTTCCATTACGATCTGATGACGGTCGTCACGGAAGAGGATGCCCTCACGCAAGGCGCCGTACAGGAATATTTATTTGACAATCCGTCTGTTTTTTCTGATTCTCTTGCTGTTTCGATCCAGTCAACCAGACAGGAAATAAAGAACGGTGAGGCGGATGTTTATCTGATGATTCCGAAGGATCTTTCTTCATTTGGAAGCTTTGTGGATCTGCATGAACGAGTTTCCCGCAAGGCCACGCCACTGCAGGAGGACGGCATCATCATAACGGAAAAGCTGGCAAAAACACTGGGCATTCAGGCAGGCGACAGTATCACACTGCAAAATGAGGACGAGGAAAAAGCCTCCTTTACCGTAACCGATGTCTGTGAACATTATGTCAGCAACTATGTCTATATGAGTGCTGCTACCTATGAAGCAGGCTTTCAAAAAGCACCTGTTTACAACGCTGCCCTCAGCAAAATGCCGGATGACAGCCAGACTGTGCGGGATCAGGTTTCCGCTGTGCTTCTTGACAATGATCATGTTGCCAGCCTGACCTTTACAGCCGATAACGTAAAGCAGGTACTGAATATGCTCAATTCCATTGATGCGGTTGTTGTCCTTATCATTGTCTGTGCTGCAGGGCTTGCCTTTGTTGTACTGTACAATCTGTCCAATATCAATGTGGCGGAACGTGTCAAAGAGATCGCCACGATCAAGGTACTCGGCTTCTATGACCGCGAAGTGGACAGCTACGTCAACCGGGAAAGCTATGCCCTGACAGGAATCGGTATCTTCTTCGGTATTTTCGGCGGTATTGCCCTGCATAAGTTTGTCATTACGACCGTTGAGGTCGATGCGGTCATGTTTGGCAGGAGCCTCCGCCCGGTCAGCTTCCTGTATGCAGTCCTGTTGACGCTTCTGTTCAGTATCATCGTGAGCCTCGTGATCGGCCGATCTCTGAAAAAGGTTTCTATGGTAGAAAGTATGAAAGCACCGGAGTAAGATAATGCTTCGTGAAACGAAGCATTATGCAGCCTCAGCTCATCGTCAGAGACGATTTTCATGAGCTGAGGTTCCTTACTCCAGTGCTTTCTTGTTTTATGATTTCATGTTTATTTTAGTGCTTAGTGCTGTCTTCTGTCCAGCTTCCTGGATACCATCATACCGATTCCCTGCAGAATCTGTACGAGCAGAACCAGAATGACGATCGTAACGAGCATGATGTCTGTCTGGTAACGGTAATAACCGTAGCGGATCGCAATATCACCAAGTCCGCCGCCACCGACAACACCTGCCATTGCGGAGTAACCGAGGATCGTTCCGATCGCGATCGTCAGACCGACGAGAAGGGAGGTACGGGCCTCTGCCAGAAGCACCTTCCAGATGATCGTCATAGTGCCTGCACCCATACTCTGTGCGGCTTCGATCACGCCCTTGTCCACTTCCTTTAAGGAAGATTCCACCATACGGCCGATAAAAGGAGCTGCTGCAAAAACAAGCGGTACAACCGTTGCTGCCACGCCATAGCTCTTGCCGACAATAAATCTCGTGACCGGAATGAGCAGGATCAGCAGGATCAGGAACGGAATACTACGCAGTATATTTACGATAAAATCAAGGATCTTGTATACTATCGCATTCGGTTTGATACCCTCCTTGTCTGTGATCGTCAGTATAATACCGATCGGAAGTCCGAGTACATATCCGAAAAAGGTGGAGAGCAGTGTCATGTAAAGTGTTGCGCCTGTACCTTCCACAAGCATATGGATCGTTGTACTATCTAGCATAATCGTCTACCTCCTCAACACCTAAATTTTTCTCTTTGAAATATGTCACGATCTTATCTGCGATCTCCCCATTCTGCGGAAGCTGCAGGATCATTTCGCCCTCTGCATTGCCATTGATCGTCTTTGTATCTGCATATAGAATATTGATCGGTGTCTTGTATTCCAGAATGATATTGCCGATGATCGGCTCAAAAGCGGTATGTCCGTCGAATGTAACACGCACCTTTCTGTCGCCCTTCATCTCTCCGATATGTGCAAAGCCGGAAAGCACCAGCCGTTTTGCCGCATCTGTCTTCGGCTTACGGAACAGATCTTCTACAGTACCTGTTTCCATCAGATTACCGTGGTCAAGCACTGCGACATGAGAGCAGATCTCCTGCACAACAGCCATTTCATGTGTGATAACCACGATCGTAATACCACGCTTCTCATTGATTTCCTTCAAAAGCGATAAAATAGACTTTGTAGTCTGCGGATCCAACGCACTGGTCGCCTCGTCACACAGCAAAATCTCAGGATCTGTCGCAAGCACTCTCGCGATCGCCACACGCTGCTTCTGTCCGCCGGAAAGCTGCGCCGGATATGCCTTTGCCTTTTCAGACAGATCAACGACCTCTAAAAGCTCTAACGCTCTTTTTCTTGCTTCACTCTTCTTAATACCGGCAATTTCAAGCGGAAAACAGATATTATCGAGAACGGTTCTCTGCATCAGCAGGTTGAAATGCTGAAAGATCATACCGATCCGCTGTCTTTCTTTGCGAAGCTGCTTATTGGAAAGAGACATCAGACTGTTTCCGTTTACGACAACTTCTCCGTCCGTCGGTTTTTCCAGCAGATTCAAACAACGTACCAGTGTACTTTTTCCTGCGCCGGATAATCCGATAATGCCAAAAATATCACCCTTTTCAATGGAAAGGCTGATATCTTTCAGAGCTTCTACTTCTCCGTTTTGTGCATGAAAGGTTTTGCTTACATGCGTAAGTTCAATGATTGGTTCCATACATCTTCCTCAATCTTTCTGTTAAAATACAGATACCTCCGGTCATAGCGCATAGCGTTCCAAATGACCGGAGGCCTTATCATTATTTTATTTCTTATTCGTAACTATTCAGAACTCCATTCGCAAAATCGC
>CDYZ01012163.1_pt1 | contig 14294 bp, 17 predicted proteins | sample 554921 | NCBI WGS metagenome assembly CDYZ01 (sample SAMEA3182058, study PRJEB8094) | gut metagenome | biome: human; feature: gut; material: Stool; isolation source: human stools | place: Canada | collected 2012-11-26 | reverse complement strand
GCATATAGACTTGTTGTGTTGGAGCCATCCCGACAAAGACCATTCGGTAGGTGTTGATACCTTGATAGAAAATTTTTGTGATGACAGAAGCTATATCTTAGTTCCTTATGGCATAGAGGGGAGAGATGAAGATTGCGTAAAGTATAATGAGGGTGATAAGCAAATTATTGATTCGATTTTTGCCCATAATTCTCGATTGCATAAGGCATTTAAACCTATAAGTTGTAATGAGGAAGGGCTTTCGCAAGTTACAAGCTTTGATCTTTGTTCTTTGTTGGATGATAAACTTCATGTACGGCTTTACGCATTATCTCCTCATGCAGAATACATTGCTGAAGCAAGGCACAATTACAAGGAAAAACAACAATACATTCATAAAAATGATTTCTCTATATCATTATGCTTAGACATAGGCGATAGCTATTTCTTTCATTATTGTAGTGATATAGAAGATAGAACTATCAATCATATCTATCCAGATTATTTTGGAAGAGCAACTTTTATTAAAATTCCTCATCATTCATCTAAAGGCTCTGCTAATCTTTTGGATTTATTGCCCAAGGATAAATTGATAAGTTGCACCACAACTTATAAGTCGCAGAGGTTGCCTCATGAAGAAGTATTAAAACAATATAAGAAGAGAAGTTTATACTTACATTCTACAGGTACTTCTGATGATGTAAATAGCTATGGAATCATAGAGTACGATTTTGATTTGTTTGGACAATATAAGGTTGATGTGAGGCTTTATGGAAATGCTGAGGTGGTGTAAATAGAAAGATTATGAAAGTGAAATATTGGCTTTTAATAATAGTTGTGCTTTTTTGGGTTGTATTCTTTGCTCCTAGTGTTTTGTGTATGAATTCTTTGTGCAAATTCTTTTCTTTTAACCAAGATACTGGAGCCGTGGGTGATACTATAGGAGGTACAACCGCTCCGATTGTAGGTTTGATAAGCATCTTTTTACTTATTTGGACGCTTATAGAACAGAAAAAATCAAATGATAAGCAAATCCGTTTTATGCAAGATGAGAGATTTGAAAATACTTTATTCAACTTATTGAATGAACAAAGGGAGATTACGAGTTCTTTATACATTGACTTTCATGGGCTTGCAAAAAATGATGTGACAAAGGAGATTCACACCAATGTTAGAGGTTATGAATTTTTTAAAATGGCAGTTTATGAATTGAAATTTTATTTAAATCTTTAGATAGTAAAGAGTTTCATAAAGAGTACGATTCTGAAGCAGTTGGTGATATGATGGAGCAGATAGCTGACAATTTGTATTATGGAGAAAATTTACCTTATGAGCTGAAATTAGAAAACGAAGAGTCTATTCTTGAGGGTAAGAATACCGCCTTGGCTGCTTATTTTAATGATTTATATAAAATTTCACAAACAGAATTTCTGCAATATAAATCAAAAAGTGTTGAAAACAAGATACAATTTGTTTATAAAAAATATTTTTCACGTAGAATTAATAGTGGTCATTACTTTCGCCACTTATATCGAATTCTAAAATTCATAGAGTTGAATGAAACAAGGGAACTAAATATGGTAAGGAATGATGAACAGCAATCTGTGAAAAACAAATATTTGGAATATGCGCAGTTTGTGCAAGCGCAAATGTCTATTGAGGAATTACTGGTAATATTTTACAATAGCTTTTGTTTTCCGAAAATGAAAGCTATGCTGATAAAGTATAATCTGCTGGAAAATTTGAATGTAGAAAAGTTGATAAAGTCTGAACATAATTGTGAACCACAGTATCATTTGAAAAAGTTAGATGAGATTTAAACAATGCAATTTTCAATAGTTTCCCAAATATACAAAGGCGAGAAGTATATGAAATACAACAAAGAACATTGCAACATTCCCGGGTGCAATCATCGCATATATAGAAACTATATGTGCAAGGAACATTATGACTTTTATTTGACCGATGATAAATGCAGGGAAATAAGTGATGATGTTATTGCGGTATATGAAGGAAAAGGTTCTTGGAAGCAAAAGGCATTGGCTTTTAGAGACAATGTTATTCATCATGCTTTTGATTATCCTATGATACGGTACGAACATTTTCCGCTTGAACATGTGTTCTTGCTTGCTTTGCGTTGTTTTGACAAGCATGACAAGGAACGATGTTCTCGCATGATTGAAGATTTCGATATTTCTGCCAATGAAAATATTGCAATGTTCAAGAGGATTGTGAATGTACAAAATGTAGATGATGTGAAGATTAAACCTGTTGAATTTTACTTGCTTTCTAAGCAAGAATTGATATCGGTTGTTCCATTCCTTATCTCTATATTCTGCGTTTTATTGTCTTATCTGTTGCTGCGTCTGGCACAGCCCTGGACTGAAGAGTTCTTTGGAATGACTTATCAAGAAACGGTTTGTTTGTATAAACAGTTATTGCCTTATCTCTTGTTGTTGATGTTGGTTCTTTGGAGCGGAATAAGACTGGCTTCATTTTACAATTACTTTGCTCAAAGGGCTTACAATTTGAGCTTGTTCGAAAATGTTGCTGGCAATATCAATATGCTAAGTCAGATAAAATATGTAAAGGACAGAAACCTAAAAGCTGGTTCTTATAAGTGTTCTGTTTTGGGCGGCTTGATAGGAATCAGTTTGTTAGTTGTATATAACTACTTTTCTAACTCGTCTTTTCATATATGTTCTTTTGCATTTATGCTAAGTGGGGTGATGATGGTGGCGTCGCTGCTTTATGTATATAACATGACTGTTTTGTATTTTCCTGTTTTTGAGGCATTAAAGCAGCAAAAGTTAAAAATCGATTTATATAACCCTGACCACAATGGTGGACTTGCCAAGATTCACAACTTTCTTTTTAAGACGTTCGTTTATAATGAAGGCTTGATTCTCATTGTCTTGTGGCTCTGTTTTAAGTTCGCCAATGAGTGGGTTTGGTTTATTGTATCTCTGTTGTTTATAATGAGGGTAAATCATGCCAGATGGAGTGCAAAACTGTATATATCATCTCTGAAAGCTTTTTATAGAGCCAAAAAGGTTGAAAGAGAAAAGTTGCTCTTGCAGAATGATGACAAGGCTTTTGATAATGTTGAGAAACTGGACAAATTGTATGGAGTCAAGGTCTTGAGATATGTATGGAACATTGCCCTTATTGTAGTGTTACCATATTTAATCAACAATGCTGATGACATCATTAAATGGATAGGAACACAAATCCCTATTATCTGGAATGCAGTATTGATAAGATGATGTTTTTGTTATTTTGCAATATTAAATCATGCTTAAGATATTAATAAATGCTTACGCTTGCTCTCCTGGTATGGAAAGTGAGCCTGGGATGGCAATGGAACTGGGTGAGTAATCTCGCCAAGTTCTGTGAACTATATATTATCACCGAGGGGGAGTTTCGGGACAAAATAGAGGAGGTGGTGCCTACCTTGGAACAGGGGAAGAACATGCACTTCTATTATAATCCTGTATCGGAGGAAATCAGAAAAATGTGTTGGAACCAGGGGGACTGGCGCTTCTATAAATATTATAAGGAGTGGCAGTGGAAAACGTACCTCATGGCAAAGGATATCTGTAAGGTGGAGAAGATGGATGTACTGCATCAGCTCAACATGATTGGATTCCGTGAACCGGGCTATCTCTGGAAACTATCGCAAGAGAATGGTGTGCCGTTTGTGTGGGGGCCTATCGGTGCTTTGAAACAGTTTCCTACGGCTTACCTGCAGGGAGCCGGCTTGAAAATGAAAGTATTCAACCGATTGAAGAATTTCCTGAATATCTGGCAACTGAAGCATGATAAAAGGGTAGGTGAGGCTTTCAAGAGAGCTAAGGTTCTGGTTAGTTCCATCCCTGACTCTTATCGTGCCATCAAGAAGTATAAGGGTTTGGAGTCTGTTATCATTCCTGAGACTGGCTGTTTCTTATCTGAGGATATTTCTACAGAGCGATTTGACAATCAGGAGTTTCATGTGATGTGGGTTGGCAAGTTTGACTTTAGAAAGCAGTTGCCTCTTGCTTTGCAGACTATTGCCATGACTGGTTATCCTCATATTGTATTGGACGTATATGGTGGTGGTGCTGATAATCAGGTAGCTGCTGCCAAATCATTTGCCGACTCTTTGGGTATTACTGACAAAGTGGTATGGCATGGTAATCAATCGAATGATGTTGTGATGAATGCCATGCGAAAGGCTCAGCTTTTCTTCTTCACCAGTGTGAGTGAGGATACTTCTACTGTTGTACTGGAGACGGTAAGTAATCGCTGACCTGTTCTTTGCTTTGATGCCTGCGGCATGGCTGCTGTCATTGATGACAAGGTAGGTAGGAAAATACCATTAACAAAACCTTCAAAATCTGTTCAGGACTTCTCTGGAAACTTGAATGAATTGGAGGGTAACAGAGATTTGTTGAAACAAATGTCGGAGAACTGCAAGCAGAGACAGATTGAATTATCTTGGGAAGAAAAGGCTAAGACCATGGTAGGGTGGTATGAGAAGATAGTAAAAGCATAATCATCAAACATTTGCTATAGTTGTAGGATGGTTACATTCAAAGCTTTGAGACTATGGAATTTAACTATATGGACATCTTATGGAATCAAAATATAAAAGAACTCTAAAGGAATTCTCGCTTTCTGTGATTCATATTCTCCCCAATTGTTCTCCTAATTTGAAAAAGGGGCTGCGTGATGAGTTCTATAAACTCAATGGGCGTTGCGAGATTAATCGCAACAAGGTTGAGCTCAGAGAGGAGAATCCATTGCAAGGATTCTATGGCAGTCGCATCAATGTGGAGGCTATCGTGGGGGTGAATGGTAGCGGTAAGTCTTCCTTGTTCGAAATCATCTATAGAGTAATCAACAACCTGAGTTGCTTGTTGAATAGGGAAAACGTCGTAAAACGGCTGATGACCTCTATTATGTCAAGGACTTGGTCATACCGTATGGAGATTTGTTAATAGATGTTTATGTAAAATGTTTTGGTAAATCAGTAAATGAGGTTGATATTAATAACCCTGGATTGGGGAAGGTAAATTCTGCAATGTTTGGAAATCTGTTCAGAGAAAATTGGTTGGTGCAATATAGCTTTTTTAAGTACATCAAGGGGCATACTGGATACAATAAGAAACAACTATAAAAAAGCCGGTAATGATGGATTGCCGGCAGTAGATAGTTTCTTTACTCTGCGAATCTCTAGACCTCATCGCTTTATGTCTCTTCGTATGGTGAAGACTCCCGAATACTTAGTTTCTGTGCTTTGTTGGTCCAACTTTTATTTTCTCCACAACAGTCGTGTCAGTGTGACTTGCTGCGTAGTCCATCGGGACAAATTGACCATTAATAGCACTTCGAGCTCTTTCTGAGGTTCTTGCCATAATTGTAAATCTGTTTATGGGTTATCCTGTTGCTCACAGATCCAGTTTAGCTGCCATTCATTTAAGGGCGAATAGTACCTTAATTTCCAAGCGCAAAAAGTATGCCAATTTTTGATTTTCGTTTTGTAGAATATGATTTTCATGGTTAATTGGATAAATATAGAATGTTTTTTATCTCAAATATCGATAGATAATTTTATTTCCTCCCAAACTTTGCTATCTAGCATGAAGTAAGGGATGGTTTTCCTGCTATCCTCTGCAAAATAGAAAAACAGATGTTTGATGCCTGGGGCATCTGAATATTCGTAGGCTTCGATTTGCACAATGTTGATGCTTTGCGACTGAAGAGCCGCAAGGAGTTGCTGACGTTGCTTTTTCGTAAGCTGCTTATACTTCGTATATATGGTATTAATATCGTATGTCATAACCGTTGTTTCTTGTTTATGAAATGATGGGATTCTGATGGAACCCGCTATTTATGGCTGCGAAGATAACAAAATAAATTCAAATACAGTTATGTTTCGATTAAAAACATTAACGATTTTGGGTAGTAAGGCGGAATAGGTCTCATTACCAGAGGGCAAATTGCTCAAAAAACAGTAAATGCTCATTCTTTTAACACGGCAAAGAAGGATCAGCTCTTTGCTGATGCCCTGACAAATGGCGATGTGTTGATTCCGGATGGTGTGAGCATCGTAAAGGCGTGCAAGTGGATCAAGGCAAAGAGTCAGCCGAAGGAAAGAATAGCCGGTTGGGATTTATTCTCTTTCGAGATGGAAAAACTCGAAAGAGAAAGTGAAGAGTTAAGAACGAAGAGTGAAGAATCCAAGATAGTGATGTTTATGGGTAGCTCGCAGAAGGTGCTCGACCTGATTGTGAAGCGTGCTGCTGAGGTGTATCCTCATCTTAAGGTGGTGACTTATTCGCCTCCGTATAAGCCAGAGTTCTCGGATGAGGACAACAAGGCTATCATTGATGCCATCAATGCAGCCAACCCTGATCTGCTCTGGATCGGTATGACGGCGCCTAAGCAGGAGAAGTGGACGTGTTCTCATTGGAATGAGTTGAACATCCATTGTCATGTAGGTACCATCAGTGCCGTCTTCGACTTCTTCGCTGGTACCATGGAGCGTGCACCTATCTGGTGGCAGGAACATGGCTTGGAATGGCTCTATCGCTTGATTAAGGAACCTAAGTGTATGCGGCGCAGATATATCATCGGAAATAGCTTGTTCCTCTGGAACATGACGAAAGAGTAGTTGGATTCGAAAACCTACCCGTCCTTCCTTACCCTTTAGGAAGGCTCCACCTTTCTCACCAAGCCTCTCTTCCCTCAGGGACGAGAGGATGTAACCGCCCTCCGGTGCTCAGAATCGCTTCGCTCTAAGGTTGGCGGGGCATCAAAGCCCTTCGCCATATTGTGCGGGATGGGACCGCCGGGAAATAGCAGTTTACAGTTAATAGTTTATAGTTAATTTTGTACTAATTTGCTGATAACTTGCAGAATTATTGCTATTTTCTTGGTAGTTTCGGGGAAAAAGTGTACTTTTGTGACATAATATTAATCATCTAAAATAAAAGGTTATGGCATTAGAAATAAGAAGTATTCCGGTTCTGACAGGTGAGACCGCTGAACGATTTGTTCGTGAGGCTGAGGAAAATGAACGCAATCCACAAAGAAAGGCATTGCGAATGTCATTTGCTGATGTGGAGAAAATATTGGTTCGTTCAACCGCTAATTTAAAAGCACATGGAGGAAAGAGTCCTTTTGCAAAGTAATTGCTCTCTTTATCGAGTTACGACAAAAGAAGAGCTTGACTCTTTTAGCTGTGGTGATGAAGATCTTGATGATTTCTTTCACCAGGAGGCTTGTCTTTATGATGGGCAATTATTGGGAAAAACATATTTCTTTGCCACGGAAAGAAGTGGTAAGGATGAAATCGTTTGTGCCTTTACATTGGCAAATGATAGTATCAAGGCTGCTTTGATTCCGAATGCTTCAAGAAACAAAATACAGAGAAAAATTCCTAATTCCAAAAGAACAAGAAGTTATCCAGCAGTATTGATAGGAAGACTTGGAGTTGCGAAGAATTTTCAAGATACTAATGATGGTATTGGCTCACAAGCAATAGACTATATCATATCTTGGTTTTTGTTACCTGATAATAAGACTGGTTGCCGTTTTATTGTGGTTGATGCCTATAACAAGGAAAATGTATTACGTTTTTATGCAAAGAATGGCTTCAAATTCTTGTACGCAACAGAAGAATTAGAGAAAGAAGCAAATCATATTCCTGAAGATGAACACTTGGAGTCAAGGATGATGTATCTTGACTTGTTGGGTTATATAAGATAAAAGTTGTGCGGGCTGGAACCGCCTGGGGACAGCTTGCTGATGTGACCGCCAGGAGAGGGAAGTTTGTAATTTACAATTAATAGTTTATAGATTGCTGGTTACAATTTATAGATTACGAATTTCAGTTAATAATTTTCAATTAATATATTATGGTTTACGGTTAGCAGGTTGATATTAACTGTTAACTGTAAACCATTAACTTTTCATAAAGTTTATGGCAAAGAAAGTTTTTGTGAGCGGTTGTTATGACCTGCTACATTCTGGTCATGTGGAGTTTTTCCAGCAGGCATCACGGTATGGTGACCTGTATGTGGGTATCGGATCGGATGCTACTTATCTGGAGTATAAGCATCGCAAGCCTATGTTCCCGCAGGAGGAAAGGCTATTCATGGTCAAAAATATCAAGGCGGTGAAGGATGCGTATATCAATGAGGGAAGCGGAGTGATTGACTTCCTGTCAACTCTTGATAAGGTGAAACCGGATGTGTTTGTGGTGAACGCTGAGGGTGGGTCTGATGAGAAACGTAGAATCTGTAAGGAAAGGGGCATCGAATATGTCGAACTCCAGCGCACGCCTCATGCGGGTTTGAAGGCACGGTCTTCTTCTGACTTGAAGAAGGCGTTATCGAATGTATCTGAGAATTCGGCACAGGAGGCGGGGATTCCTACCCGTCTGGATCTGGCTGGTACATGGATTGACCAGCCTTATGTAAGCATGTATCATCCGGGATGGGCGATTACCATCTCGCTGGAACCTACCTTTGAGGTGCGCGACCGCTGTGGTCTGTCTACCTCTACCCGTAAGATGATTCAGAAGATATGGCCGGTGAAGTTGCCGAAGATGGATCCGGAGATGCTTGCCCGACTGGTATTCTGCTTCGAGAACAATCCGGAGCGTCATGATGGTATCATCTCTGGTGCCCAGGATTCTATCGGTATCTGTGTTCCCGGTCTGGTGCGTCATTATTATGACAACAACTTCTGGCCGGAGAAGATTGAGAGTACTCAGGATGAGATGACCCTCCGTTTCCTGGAAGACCATCTGGTGATGATTCCGATGGAACCGAGAAGACCTGGATGCAGTGTGGTGGAAGGTAAGGATATCACGCCTGAGAAGGTGAAGGCGCTGGCTGATGCAGCTGATGCCTGCTGGAAGGCGATTCTGGCGCACGACCTCGATGCCTTTGCGGCAGCATACAGGGCATCTTTCGAGGCCCAGATTGCGATGTTCCCGGGTATGGTGAATCCGTCTATCAATGGTGTGATAGAACCGGAGGCGAGTGTGCAGCCGATGATTAACCGCTACAGTAGCATGGAGGAGGTACTGGCATGGAAGATGCCAGGAGCCGGTGGCGGCGGTTATCTAGCACTGGTAGTAAAGGACAGTCTTAAATTTGCAGAGAATCATGACGAAGCCATCCATCTTCAGATACGAAGGGCATAACTATCTGGTACCCTTCCTCATCATCAGCAGTCTCTTCTTCATGTGGGGCTTTGCCCATGGCATCCTGGAGGTGCTGAATCCGCATTTCCAGGAGTCGTTCCATATCAGCAAGGCGATGTCGGCCTTGACGCAGGCTGCTGTCTATGGTGCCTACTTCCTGATGGCACTGCCTGCCGGATGGATTATCCGGAAGTGGGGCTACAGGAGGGGAGTGATAACAGGACTGGTGCTCTTCGGTATCGGTGCCCTGATGTTCATACCGGGAAGCAGGATCAACAGTTTCTACTTCTTCGTTCTGTCGCTGTTTGTGATAGGATGCGGACTGACCTGTCTGGAAACGAGTGCGAATCCTTATACTACGGTACTGGGACATCCTGACAAGGCGGAGAGCAGAATCAACCTGTCGCAGTCGCTCAATGGTATCGGCTGGATTGTGGGACCGTTGGTTGGCGGTCAGCTCCTGTTCTCGGGTGTCAACATTGCCATCCCTTATGCCCTGGTGGGTATCTTCGTGCTTGCTGTGGCACTGGTCCTGTCAAGGATTAAGTTGCCAGACCCAAGGAGAGCGCATGAGGCGGATACGAACGAGATGGTGGAGGAGAAGCCGATGCGAGTGATGGCATTCGGTTTCGGTATGCTGACCTTGTTTCTTTATGTGGCTGCCCAGACGGGTGTGAACAGTTTCTTCATCAACTATGCTGAGGAGAGTATTCATTTTGAGAAGCAGACTGCCAGTCTGTATCTCGCCTTTGGCGGAATGGGTCTGTTCTTTATCGGCAGGTTGGCTGGTGGTGTCATCATGAATTATATCCAGCCAAGGCTGGTGCTGCTGGCTTGTGCCATTCTCACCTTTGTTGCCACATTGATTGTGGTGGTATGCAGCGGTACTTTATCTCTCATTGCGTTCTTCGCCCTGTATCTGGGAGAGAGCATCATGTTTCCTACTATCTTCTCGCTGGCATTGAGGGATGCGGGTACAAAGACCAAGCTTGCTTCTTCATTGCTTATCATGACGATAGTGGGTGGTGCGGTTGCTCCAGTAATCATGGGGTATATAGCAGATACTACAGGGAGTATGCCGATTGCATTTCTCATACCGCTGGTATGTTATGGGGTGATAGGAACGTATGCACTTTTGAAACCCTCTGCCTCCCTTTAGCCTAAAGGAGTTCTTTCGAAAACCTACCCGTCCTTCCTTACCCTTAAGGAAGGCTCCATCTTTCAACCCGGCCCTCTTCAATGGTCTTTACACCCCCTTCGGTTCCCCTTCTAGGGGACAGAAACCCTCAGGGACGAGAGGATGTAACCGCCCTCCGGTGCTCGGAACCGCTACGCTCTAAGGTTGGTGGGGCACCAAAGCCCTCGCCAGATTGTGCGGGATGGGACCGACTGGGGAAACTCTACTTTTTTACACTAATAATAATAGGCTTTCTTAAATTATGGAATTAAAACGTGCTTTTATAGAAACGAAGATACAAGAGTGGAATGATTTGTTTCTGTTAAATCAGAAATTTATGTCTAATTTTATATTTCGTGGACAAGCTAATTCTGAATGGTCGTTAAGGACTTCGCTTGAAAGGTTAATAGAAAACCATCATCCAACACCTTCACGTGACAAAGCTCTTTATTATATCTATGAGTCTAAAATGATCAAAGAGTTTAAATGGAAATTTCCTAGTTATGAGAAAAATCTAATTCCTAAGGATGGTGAATTGATTGAATGGTTGTCTATCATGCAACATTTTGGTGCTCCAACTAGACTATTAGACTTTTCCTAGTCTATGTATGTAGCTCTTTTTATGGCAATGGATAATTCCTTTTATGATAATTTTTCTATCTGGTGTATTTAGCGTTAGGTGTTTAAAACACATTAAGTATTTTATTTATCGCATAGCCCAATCAATGGACTATGCTGATGAGTTTGCTACCTAAAGCTGTTTCTATACGAGCAATGGTTTGAGTAGTGAAGTTATGTCTGCCTGTTAGCCATTTCGAGATTTCTGAGTCTCGCTTGTTGAGCAATCGGGCGAAATCCTTTTGGGTGAGTCCCTTGGCTTTCAGAATCTCACTAATGCGCTCGGCAATGCCGAAAGACAAATCGAACTCTGCCTTTTGCTCGGCAGGTATCGCAGCGAGGCAATCACGGAATAATTTGTTCTGTATCATAATGCTTAAATTTCAAAGGTTGCACTTTCTATGTCTGTTATCATATTCTTTTCAATGGTAATGATTCCATTCTCTTGGGCTTTGATCAGAACTTTGTCAAAGGTCTGTAAGTCCATAACATATCCACTGAGTTTTTCATTCTCTTGGTATGTGCGTGAGAGTTTTACACCACCATTTCCTAAGATAAGTATCTGATCGGATATTCTTAAGCAGTATAGGCGGAGTTTGCGGGAATCTATAGACAAAGCACTGACATGGTCGTTCATCCTCCCTTCGATACGGAAGAATCTTTCTAATGCTCCCTTATCGATAATTTTGGATAAAGCCAATAATATGGCATTGAAGTCTTTATTGTATGTCGCATTATCCTTAAACTCCATCAGGAATTTTTCAAATTCGCTTTCGGAGTTTCCATCGAAGCAGATAGAAAACATGCCTACGTTGTCATTCTGTTCTATTGTCTTTAATGTTACTTGTGTCATAACTGAAATTCTTTAATATACAATGCAAAAATAATACTTTTATTGATAGCTTGTTCACTTTTAAGTGAATAATTAAGAATAATTATCACAAATATACATTATGGAACTCCACAATACCCAACACAAATTATTTGAGTTCCACACCAACTGATATGCGTAATGGTCGTGAGAGCTTGGCAGGAATCATCCGTGAAAAAATGCAGCATGATTCTTATAGTTATGATGAAGCCCCAGAGGATAATGCTTTCCAATAACTTGCTGGAGGTGGGCAAATATAGCAAGAAGATGAACTATGTGGGTATCAGGAGAGGATGATAGGGCAAGAATCAAAAACTCCCCCAAAAATTTGGTAGTTTCACCGAAAACCCTTATATTTGCAGACAATAAATATTACGATTATGGCAACATTGGTACTCGATAATACATTATATCAAGGCTATGCAACAATTGCTGAGCAGAATAACATCAGTGTGACTGATGCTATGGCAGAAGCTTTGCGATTATTGAAGCAACAGCTGAAAAAGAAGCCAAGTCTTTCGTTAAGGCAACGACTTGAGAAGCGAATTCTTGAACTTCGAGATTTGCCAGCGAATTGGGATTACGCAGGTTCCCCTTCCATATCATCAGAAACATGTGATTATTCTCAGAAGGTTGTTTCATCCTGTAGCGAATCATTGCTTCAGGGATTAGCAATATTCCCAAATACCAATGGCTATATATTAATGCAATGGAAGACCTCCAAAGGAGATGCCTGTTTATCTATTCTTAATGATAGGATAGTGTATGATGTCAATTATGGAGAGATAGAGAAAGAGGACATCCTCCAATTTTCGGAACTCCCTAAATTTTTGGAAGTCTTAAAGAACATAGCCTAATGCCCCAAAAGCCATTATGTCGGATATGCTCTTTTTACTCCAAATTATTTAGCAAATTTACATGATAGATTAAGAATATATCCTGTTAAATCAGGTCTTAATGATCATTGTGGTATGTTTTTCTTGGGTAAGGATAAGAAGTTAATCTGTGATGACTTGACGATTCGTCCTTATACATTAAAGACATTGCGTTCTCTTTGTGACTTATTACAAGACAGGGTGGTTTTAAAATAGGGGTAGTATCCAGTACCTTTAGCAAGATAATAGGAAGGCGGGGCCATCCCGCACAACATGGCGCAGGGCTTTGATGCTCCGCCAACCTTAGAGCGTAGCTGATCATAGCGCTCAAATGATACCACCTGTAGCACTCAAATGATACCACTTTGCTAGCGTGGTTACAGATATCGCTTTTCACGAATTAATCTCCCGATTCGGAGAAAAAATATTTGGGTAACTTTTAGATTATTACGACACTCAAAACCTTTATATGTTATTGCATGGATATCAACTACTCTGTTATTCTGTATACCAATATTCCAATTTGTATCCTAGTCAGATTGTATATACCCTCGATGACAGACCAGGTGCATTTGGCTGAACCAAATATTTCCTGGGCTTGAATCAGTTCACGCAGTTCTTCTTGTATATCTCGCTTACCATAAGGTACACGAAGTACCATGTTGATAGTGTTGGCCAGTCTAGTTGAAGGCTTTAGTAATACATGCATAAAGAACACATTCAGATCACTATCACAATCATTTATAGCGAACATATAGTTTCCTGTCTCCAGAACTTTGCTGATATTCGTATATCCTTGTGCCCCAGTTATGATTATATCACCATCAAAGAAGAAATCCAATATGTCTTTTTCTCTTCACTCATATAGTTAATATTTTAAATCATTATGGCTTAAAAAGGAATCACTATACCTGGATTGTGCGATAACAATGTTTTCTCCTGAAAGTATGAAGGATTGTATGAAATGATCCTTTTACCTCCATAATGCGTAGAGGAGACCAGAGACTTGTATCTGCCTTCCCAGCTTTTGAAAGCCTCATCCGAATATACCTTTGGTGGGTACAGTTCGTCGAGTTCCTTTTCCCGGCGTACTTTCTCATTGAGAAATGATGGTCGTGAATTGCCTTGCTCGTCATATTTGCTCTTGGAGCACAACACGTAGGAAGAGAATGGCATTTCCCAGGATCTTTTCTCCATCCAATCAACACCATTAATCAGGCTTTCCATGTGAGCTTCCCTTATCCTAACCCATGCTCGCCTTGTTGGTTTGGCAGTTTCTTGCATGAAGTCAGAATATGCCCATTTTTTAAGTGGACCCAGAAATAATTTAATCATTGCCGACATTTTTGCATTTTTTTAGCTGGATTTGTACATTCTATCATATTATTTTGTATCTTTCCTCTATAAAACGAAAATGATTTCCCTCGCACAAGGTAACTAAAACAAGGGTGTTTGCCTTTTCTTCGTAAATAAAGGCGCATGCCTCCCTTGCACTTGCTTATATAGCAAATGCGATTATCAGTATACTTTCCTCTTCGAGTTTTACTCATACTGACTTCCATAGCCTCCCATGAC
>CDYZ01060414.1_pt1 | contig 14336 bp, 13 predicted proteins | sample 554921 | NCBI WGS metagenome assembly CDYZ01 (sample SAMEA3182058, study PRJEB8094) | gut metagenome | biome: human; feature: gut; material: Stool; isolation source: human stools | place: Canada | collected 2012-11-26 | reverse complement strand
ATCATTTTCTCCGGCGACATGTGCGGCGGAGAAAATACTTCTCGGCCTGCAAACGTGCGCGCTGTCCGCCGGAGACGGACAGCGCGTGCGCTGCAGTCAGGCCGCAAATCCCTTTGTCAAAAAGCAGTACTTTTTTGACAGTCCCCAATGCACCGACTGCTCTGCGGCCGGTGCATTTTCTTGTTTTACACACAGGCATGCCCTGTGGTATAATAATCAATCGACAGACAGACAACAAGGAGGGACGTGTATGCGTATTCTGGTCGTGGAGGACGAACAGGACCTCAACCGCATCCTCGCCAAAACACTCAAAGCCGAGGGCTACAGCGTCGACAGCTGCTTTGACGGCGTGGAGGCGCTCGACTATCTTGAGGGCGCAGAATATGACGCCGTCGTGCTCGACGTGATGATGCCGCGCATGGACGGGTTTTCGGTGCTGGCGCAGATGCGCGCCGACGGCAACGAGACGCCGGTGCTGTTTCTCACGGCGAAGGACAGCGTGCCCGACCGCGTGCACGGGCTGGATACCGGCGCGGACGACTATCTCGTCAAGCCGTTTTCGTTTGATGAGCTTCTGGCGCGGCTGCGCGTCGTCACGCGCAAGCGCGGCGGCAGCGCGACCAATGTCTTCACCGTGGCAGATCTCACGGTCGATACCGCCTCGCACCACGTCACGCGCGCCGGGCGCACGATCTCGCTCTCGGCCAAGGAATTTGCGCTGCTGGAATATATGATCCGCAACCGCGGCGTCGTGCTCTCGCGCGAGCGCATTGAAAACCATCTCTGGAACTATGACTACAGCGGCGGCTCGAACGTCGTGGATGTGTACGTGAGCTATCTGCGCCGCAAGATCGACGCGGACTATCCCACCAAGCTCATCCATACCGTCTGGGGCGTCGGCTGGGTGCTGCGGGAGGAAGTATGAGAAGACCGTCACTCAAGATCCGCATCACGGCGTGGTTTGCACTCATGATGTTCGTCATCGAGGCGCTGGTGCTCTCGTTCCTGCTTGCCGTCAACGGCACGATCGTCACAAACGACCCCGAGTCGCGTCTCGTGCGCATGGTCGAGCACAACGCCGACCGCGTCAAGTATAAAAACCGGCAGTTTCGCTATGACCACATCCACTATTACCGCAGCGGCGTGTACACCGTGCTCTATGACGCGGACGGCAACGCCCTGCAGGGCACGTTCCCGGCGGAGTTTTCGCCCGCGCAGCCGCTGCCGCTCAGCGGGGATGCGGTGCGCACCGTCACTTGCGGCGAGCAGACGTTTTATGTCTATGATGTGCACGTCGACATGATGGTCGGCAGCGTCTGGCTGCGCGGCGTCATCGACGCGAACGCAAAAGGCGGCGTCATGCGCGTGATCATGCCGCTGGCGTGGTCGCTGCTGCCGGTGCTGCTGGTGCTGTCGGTCATCGGCGGGTATTTCATCGCCAACCGCGCACTGCGCCCCGTGCGCCAGCTCACGGCCGCGGCCAATGCCATCTCCGACGGGCAGGATCTCAAGGCGCGCATCGGCCTGCCGCACACGAAGGGCAGCGATGAGATCTATCAGCTCTCGGCATCGTTTGACAATATGTTCGACCGACTCGAGCGCTCGTTCGAGGCCGAGCAGCGCTTCACGTCCGATGCCTCGCACGAGCTGCGCACGCCGACGACCGTCATCCTCGCCGCCTGCGAGGACGCGCGCAAAAACGCCGCCACCCCGGCGGACTATCAGGCTGCGCTCGACGTCGTCGACCGGCAGGCGCACAAGATGTCGCAGCTCATCGCCAGCATGCTCGAGATCACGCGCCTCGATCAGGGCACGCAGAAGGTCAACTGGGAGTATGCAGACCTGTCCGATCTTGTCACCGTCATCTGCGACGAGCAGACCATGGTCGCGCGCCGCGGTATCCGCATCGGCTGCGCGGCAGAACCGGACATTTTCATCGACATGGATGTGTTTCTCATGTCGCGCGTCGTGCAGAACCTGCTCGACAATGCCTTCAAGTTCGGCATCGACGGCGGCTGGATCCATGTGGCGCTCCGGCGCACGGATACCGGCGCGCAGCTGACCGTGCAGGACAACGGCGTCGGTATCTCGCAGGAAGATCTGGACAGAATATGGCAGAGGTTTTATCAGGCCGACCCCAGCCGGCAGGAAAGCGCGGGACTGGGTCTGGGCCTGTCGATGGTGCAGCAGATCGTGGCGCTGCACGGCGGCACGGTTGCCGTCGCAAGCGTGAAGGGCCGCGGCACGACGTTCACGGTCACGCTGCCGGAACACCACGGAAAAGAGGAGAAGTAATATGAAGAAAACCGTTTTGCGTGCCTATGCCCGCCTCATTGCCGAGGTCGGCGCGCGTGTTCAAAAGGGGCAGGATGTCGTCATCGAGGCCGAGCTCGACCAGCCGGAGTTCGTGACCATGGTCGCCGATGCGTGCTACCATGCCGGTGCGCGCAAGGTCACCGTCACGTGGAAGCATCAGGCGCTCGAAAAGCTTGCCATCCGGCGTGAGAACGTCAAGACGCTCCAGACTGTCGAGGACTGGGAGCGCGCGAAGCTCCAGCACTATGTCGACACGCTCCCGTGCCGCATCTACCTGCTCAGCGAAGATCCGGACGGGCTGCGCGGCGTCAGCCCCGCAAAGATGGCCAGCGCCCGCCAGGGACGCTACAGCGTCATCAAGCCCTACCGCGACCAGATGGAGGGGCGCTACCAGTGGTGCATTGCGGCTGTGCCCGGCGTGGCGTGGGCGAAGAAGGTGTTCCCGCACGAGACGAAATCGCGCGCCGTCGAAAAGCTCTGGGAGGCGATTTTGCACACCTGCCGCGTGCACGATGATCCCGTCGCCGCGTGGGACGCGCACAACGCAGACCTGCAGGCGCGCTGCGATTATCTCAACAGCCTCGGCATCGAGACGCTGGAGTACCGCGCGTCCAACGGCACGCACCTGACCGTCGGCATGATCCCCGAGGCACAGTTTTGCGGCGGTGGGGAGTACACGATCGGCGGCAGCTACTTCAACCCCAACCTCCCGACGGAGGAGTGCTTCATCTCGCCAAAGCGCGGCGAGGCCGAGGGCATCGTCTACTCGTCGAAGCCGCTGTCGTATCAGGGGCAGCTCATTGAGGACTTTTCCATCCGCTTCGAGCATGGCCGCGCCGTGGAGGTGCATGCCCGCACGAACGAGGCGTTGCTGCAAAAGCTCATCGCCATGGACGACGGCGCCGCCTACCTCGGCGAGTGTGCGCTCGTGCCGTATGACAGCCCCATCAACCAGACCGGCATCCTGTTTTATAACACCCTCTTTGATGAAAATGCCTGCTGCCACCTCGCGCTCGGCATGGGCTTCATCGACACCATCCGCGACTACCCGAACCGCTCGCTCGAGGAGATGCGCGCGCTCGGTGTGAACGACTCCATGATCCACGAGGATTTCATGATCGGCACGCCGGACCTTGCGATCACGGCGCACTGCCGCGACGGCCGCTCGGTTCCGGTGTTCCGGGACGGGACATGGGCATTTTGACCGAAATCCCACTATTACGTCGAAAAACCGCGAATTGTGGTGCGCTCCGATCTTGGAGCGCACCATTTTTATAGAAAAGTGGGGAATGCGTGCAGGAAACCGTTGCATTTTTCCGTTGCGTATGGTAAGATACGCCTACGCGGAACGAACACCGCAGATCGAAACAAAACGGGAGGTGACCGGCATGAAGCGTGCGCTTTTGTGCGTCCTGCTCGCAGCGCTGCTGCTCTGCGGCTGCACGCGCGCCCCGGCGAGCACCGTGCGCGCCCCGGATGCCGGGCAGCCGCTGACGCTCTGCCTCGGTGCAGAGCCCGCGACGCTCGATCCTGCGTGCACGGAAAACGGTGTCGGTGCAACATATGTGGTCAACCTCTTTTCCGGCCTGACCGGCTATCGCGCCGGCGGTGACGGCAGCCGGGAGCTGACGCCCGAGCTGTGCGCGGAGCTGCCCGTGCCGGAGTCTTTGCCCGACGGGCGCGTACAGTATGTGTTCACGTTGCGTGACGGGCTCACGTGGTCGGACGGCACGCCGCTCACGGCGGCGGACTTTGTCTATGCGTGGAACCGGGCGTGCACACTTGAGGATGCGGCGGCGCCGTATCTCTTTGCCTGTATCGACGGGTATGGTACCGGCCGCCTGAACGTCACGGCGTCGCCCGACGGACGCACGCTCACCGTTGTGCTCGCGGAGGCCATGCCGACCTTCCTGCAGCTTTGTGCCCAGCCGGCATATGCGCCTGTGCCCTCCGGCGCGGCAGATACGATGCGCCGGACGGCGGACGGCGCGGGCTTTGCCGTCAGCGGACCGTATACGGTCTCGGCGTGGACGGATGAGGGCCTGACCTATGTGAAAAACCCCGCCTACTGGGACGCGGACAACGTCACGGCCGAGACGGTGCGCTTTGCGTTCGAGCCTGACCCCGACGCTGCAAGCGCCGCCTTTCTTGCGCGCGACTATGCGCTCGTCTGGCCGGTCCCGGATGCCGCTCTGGACGATCTGCGCACGAACCACGCGCCTGAGCTGCGCACTGTGAGTCGGCTTGCGACCTACAGCCTCTGCTTTCCCATGAACGATCCGGCGCTGAGCGCCTTTACGCAGTCGGAGCGCGCGCAGATCCGCACGGCGCTTGCCCTGCTCATCGACCGCAGCGACCTCTGCGCGCAGATTACACCCGGCGCGCAGCAGAGCGCGAACGCCCCCATCCCGCCCGGCATCTCGGATGCCGACGGCAGCGCCTTCACCGCGCACAACGGCGCCGACGGCAAGGGGGAGGGGTACTACAGCGCCGACTATGCCGCCAACTGCCAGCAGGCCGTCGCGCTGCTGCGGCAGGCGGCGGAGTCGTCCGGCCGCTTCACGGTCAATGCGCAGGGCGTCTGCGCCGGTTTTCCGGAGCTGACGTACCTGACGTCTGACGCTGCCGGTCACGTCGCCATCGCGGAGTATCTCCGGGCGCTCTACGCGCGCTACGGCATCACGCTCACCGTCACGGCGCAGGATATGCAGACCTTCCTTACCAGCCGCGCCGCCGGGGGCTACTCCGTCACGCGCTGCAGTTTCAGCGCCGATCTGGACGACCCCATGCCGTTTCTCTCGCTCTGGGCGAGCGGCGCGGGCAGCAACTTTGTCGCGCTCGGCCGCGGCGCGCACATGGACTACGCGGGCTATACCGTCACGATCGACGGACGCACGAAAGACGGCTGCACGTGGGCGGAGTCGTATGACGCGCTGCTGTACCGCATTGCGAGCAGCAGCGATACCGCCGAGCGCTATGCGCTCATGCATCAGGCCGAGACGCTGCTCATGCAGACGGGCGCCGTCTGCCCGCTCTACTGGTATACGGACCAGTACCTGTGCAACGCGCACGTGCAGGAGCTGCTGTCCGGCCCGCTCGGCGCGCAGTATCTGATGGCCGCGCAGGTGCAAAAGTGAATCCAGTGAGTGCAAAGTGAATGAAAATGAAAAAACAGCCCCGCTGCCGATTTCCCGGCAGCGGGGCTGCTGCAATATCGAATTTTACAGGAACACGAAAAACAGCATCACGATCAGGTACGCGAACGCGAGCGTCATCGGCGCGAGTGCGAGTGCGGCGGTCAGCCGCCAGTCGTCCTCGCGCTCGACCGTGCCTTCATAGACCGGCTCCGCCATGGCGGCGAGTGAGCCGTGCAGATAGCTGCGGTAGAGCTTCAAAAACCGCTTTCCGTCGCGGCGGCCGGTGCTGTAGGCCGACTGCTCCGGTGTGCGGGGCTGCAGGGCGTGGTGTATGCGCATCCGGTGTTCCTCCTCATGCTCGAAAGGTGTCAAATCGTTTATAAGCTATTATACGCATTATGCCACCGCGCGTCAACCGGGGAAGCGCTCGGGTGCAGACGTTGCCTCCGGCGACGGTGTCGGCGTCGGCTCCGTGCTGGGCTCGGGCGTGGGCTCCGGCTCCGGTTCGGGCGTCGGCATCGGGGGCAGGATCACCTGCGGCGGGGCGTTCGGCGTGGGGCTCGGCGTGGGCGCAGCCGTCTGCACCGGCGTGGGCGCGGGGGCAGGGGGCTTGCGCGGAATGCTGCCGATTGCGATCCACAGCGCGGCGACTACGGCACAGAGCACCGCCAGGATCACGGAGACGGTGAGCACCCACTCGCGGCGGCGCGCACGCGCCTGCTTTTTGCGCTGCGTCTCCTGCTCGGCGATGCGCTCGGCCGAGACTTCGAACCGCCGCGTCTGCGACAGCTCCTCGACCGGCGGCTGCGGCAGGGGAACGGCGGTCTCGGGGTCGAGCGCCGTGACCTCAATGAGCACGAGTGTGATGTTGTCGCCCGGCCCGGCGTCGAGCGCCTGCGCCATGAGTGCCTGCCCCAGCTCCGGCAGCGGCATATCCGCGCCGAGCACCGCCTGCAGGCGGCTGTCGCTGAGCTTTCCGGTCAGCCCGTCGGTGCACAGCAGCAGCCGGTCGCCGACGGCGAGCGGCACACCGGCCGCAAAGTACGGCATGAGCCGCTGGCGCGCGCCGAGCATGCCCAGATACTGCGTGAGCACGTGCCGGTCCGGACTGTCGTCCGCGTCGTCTGCGTCGCCGGCGGCGCCGGCATCGAGCCGCTCCTGATACTTGGTGTGGTCGCGCGAGATGCGCTGCAGTGCGCCGCCGCGCTGCAGATAGATGCGGCTGTCGCCGACGTTGCAGCAATAGGCGTGGTTTCCGCTCAGGTGCACGGTCGCGGCGGTCGAGCCGCCGACCTGACCGCTGTCGGCGATCATGTCGCACACGGCGACGTTTGCACGCCGGAAGAAATCGAGCGCGTCAAACGGCTCGTCGCTGCTGCATTGGTGCAGTGTCTGCGCGCACAAAAGCGCCGCCTGTTCGCCGTTTGCCTCGCCGCCCATGCCGTCGAACACGCCGTAAATCAGCCGCTTTCCCTCCTGCTCGGCGGCTGCCTCGGCCACGGGGACGGCGGCATCGCGCTTGAACGTGCCGTTGCAGTAGTAGTTGTCCTCATTATTATCCCGGCCGGAGCCGATGTTTGTCTGCGCGTAACACAGCACACGCATCGCGCATTCCTCCCATGATGGTCTTCTTCCGCTATCGTATCGTTCGGCGGCCGGTTTGTCAACGTGTTGTCGGGGCGGAGAACGGAAAAAATGCAGCGGTGCGCCCATTTTTGCCAGACTGGGGATTCCATCGGCGGCGGATTTGTGCTATGCTGAAAGCAAAAGGGCGCTGCCGCGTGTCCGGCGGCGATGGGGGAACGGATATGAACGAACGATTGGATGCGGCGCTCGAGCAGCTGCCGTTCTGGCCGAACCTGACCGAGCCGCAGCGCGAGCTTGCGCGCCGCGGCGCGCGTTTGGCGCAGTATGAGCGCGGTGCGCTCGTGCACGGGTGCGACGGGCAGTGCCTCGGCATGATCCGGGTGCAGAGCGGACGTCTGCGCGCGTGCATGCTCTCGGATGACGGGCGTGAGATCACGCTCTACCGCCTCACGGACGGGGATGCCTGCGTGCTCGCGGCGGCGTGCGTTATCCGGCAGATCACGTTCGAGGTGCAGCTCGTGGCCGATGCGCCGACGGAGCTGCTGATCCTCGGCGCGCACGTGTTCCAGCAGCTCACGGCGGAGAATATCTATGTCGAGTGCTGCATGTACCGGCTTGCCACCGAGCGCTTTTCCGATGTCATGTGGGCGATGCAGCAGCTGCTGTTCACAAGCTTTGACAAGCGCCTTGCGCAGTACCTCTGGGACGAATCCGGCCATGCCCGTGCTCCCGTGCGCGCCACGCATGAACAGATCGCGCGCGACACCGGCGCCGTGCGTGAGACGGTCACGCGGATGCTGCGCCACTTTGCCGATGACGGTGTCGTGTCGCTCGGCCGCGGCACGGTCACGGTCACGGACGCGCAGAAGCTGCGCAGCCTCGCCGGAATGTGACTTTGCCACAGAACGCAGGTGTAAAATCTGTTAAAATCCAATCAACAAATCCAAGATACCGATTCGGAAAGGAAGATCCCTATGTTGACACTTACGAAAGAAAACTTTGCGCAGGAGGTCCTGCAGTCTGACAGACCCGTGCTCGTGGATTTCTGGGCAACGTGGTGCGGCCCCTGCCGCATGATGGCGCCCGTGGTCGAGGAGCTCGCCGCCGAGCATCCGGAATACAAATTCGGCAAGATCAATGTTGATGAGCAGCCGGAGCTCGCAGGTGAGTACCGCATCATGAGCATCCCGACGCTCATGGTTTTCCGCGGCGGTCAGGTCACGGCCGTAAAGGTCGGCGTGACGCCGAAGGAAGAACTGCTCAACCTCCTCGGCTGAGACCGGGGGAAACCAGAAACATTTGAAGGAGGAGACAACGTATGCACTGCACTGTGAAAATGACCGAGGACCTGTACTGGGTCGGTGCGTCCGACCGCCGTCTGGCGCTGTTTGAGAGCGTGTATCCCATCCCGCGCGGCGTGTCGTACAACGCCTATGTCCTGCTCGACGAGAAGACCGTCCTGCTCGACACGGTGGATCAGTCCGTCGCCGGTCAGTTCTTTGAAAATCTCACCCATGTGCTCGGCGGCCGTCCGCTGGACTACATCGTCGTGCACCACATGGAGCCGGACCACGCCAAGACGCTCGAGGAGACCGTGCGCCGTTATCCTGAAGCGAAGATCATCTGCAACGCGAAGATCCGCGACATGATCCGCAACTACTTCACCTTTGACATCGACAGCCGCGCCATCCTCATGACCGAGGGCGGCACCTACTGCTTCGGCAAGCACACGTTCGCCTATGTCATGGCGCCGATGGTGCACTGGCCGGAGGTCATGGTCAGCTTTGACACCACGACCGGCACGCTCTTTTCCGCCGACGCCTTCGGCACGTTCGGCGCGCTCAGCGGCAACCTCTATGCCGATGAGTATGACTTTGAGCACGACTGGCTGCCCGATGCCCGCCGCTACTACACGAACATCGTCGGCAAGTACGGCACGCAGGTGCAGGCGCTGCTCAAGAAGGCCGCTACGCTTGATATCCGCATGATCTGCCCGCTGCACGGTCCGGTCTGGCGCAAGAACATCGGCTGGTTCGTCGATAAGTACAGCAAGTGGAGCTCCTACACGCCCGAGCAGGACGGCAGCGTGCTCATCGCCTACTCCTCCGTCTACGGTCACACCGAAAACGCGGCGCAGGTGCTCGCGACCATGCTGGCCGAGCGCGGCGTGCGCAACATCGCCATGTACGACGTCTCCGTCACGCACCCGAGCTATGTCGTGGCTGAGGCCTTCCGCTGCAGCCACCTCGTGTTCGCGTCCACGACGTATAACGCCGGCATCTTCTGCAACATGGAGACGGCGCTGCTCGACATCGCGGCACACAACCTCCAGAACCGCACCATCGCCCTGATCGAAAACGGCTCCTGGGCGCCGACCGCCGGCAAGCTCATGCGCGGCATCCTCTCCAAGCTCAAGGACGTGACTATCCTCAACGAGATGCTCACCATCAAGTCCTCGCTCAAGGACGATCAGCTCGCAGCGCTCGCCGAGATCGCGGACGCGCTCGTGGCCTCCATGCCGAAGCCGCGCCCGATCGTCAACGAGGGCAAGCAGAATCCCGCCGCGCTCTTCAAGTTCCAGTACGGTCTGTTTGCGCTCTCCGCCCGCGAGGGTGACAAGGACAACGCCTGCATCATCAACACCGCCATCCAGATGGCCAACAAGCCCGAGCGCATCTCCATCTCGGTCATCAAGGCCAACCACACCTGCGGCATGATCGAGCGCACCGGCGTGTTCAACCTCTCGCTGCTGACGAAGGAAGTGCCGTTTGCATTCTTCCAGCACTTCGGCTTCCAGTCCGGCGCGGAGGTGGACAAGTTTGCAGACTGGAGCGACTGCGCCCGCAGCGACAACGGCCTGTATTACATCAACCGCTACACGAACGCCATGTTCTCCTGCCGCGTCGTTGAAAGCTACGATCAGGGCAGCCACCGGCTGTTCATCGCCGAGATCACGGAGTCCAAGCTCTTCAGCAACGACGAGACCGTGACCTACGACTACTACCGCAGCCACATCAAGCCTGCTCCGCCGAAGCTCGCCCCCGCCGAGAAGGCGACCTGGGTCTGCTCCGTGTGCGGCTATGTGTACGAGGGCGAGACGCTCCCGGCCGATTTCATCTGCCCGCTGTGCAAGCACCCGGCGTCCGACTTCGTCAAACACGAGGCCAAGCCCGCGGAAAAGCGCGTCGGCTTTGTGTGCACCGTCTGCGGCTACGTGTACGAGGGCGCGGACATGCCGGATGACTTCATCTGCCCGCTGTGCCACCACCCGAAGTCCGATTTCAAACCGCTTGCGTAAGTTCCCCGATATTGCAAAAACGACGTGACCGTCTTTGGCCACGTCGTTTTTTGCTGTCCTTCGGCGCTCAGCGTTTGTCGATCACGTCGATGATCTCGCCCACGAACGCAATGTGCGGCTGCCAGCCGCCGTGAAAGTCGGGGTAGACCTGCGGCATCGAGGCGTAGTATGCCTGCACCTCCGGCGCAAGATCCTCTGCGGTGAACTGGTGCTGGTAGAGCTTTTTGCACAGGAAGGTCAGGTTCGACTCCGCGTAGGTCACGCCCTGTCCGAAGGCCACCGGTGTCAGTCCGGCTGCGGCGGCTTTATCGCCGTCTCTGCCGGAGTGCGAGCCGATGTAGCCCAACGCACGCCTGTATTCCGGCGGGTAGAAGCTGACGGTGAACGTGTCGCCCTGCTCCAGGAATTCGCAGGTGTAGCGCGCCGGATGTACGTAGACCGTCACGGTCGGACGGCTTCTGCCGGTCGGTCCCCAGAGGTTGCCCAGACTGCCCCAGCCGACCGTGCAGCTGTTGTAGTGTTCGATCGAGCCGGCTGTCACGAGCGCCCACTGCCGGTCAAAGAGCTCAAAGACGTTGTATGCTTTCTGCTTGAAGTTTTCCATGCTGATACACTCCATGTTGATCTGCCGCTGCGCGCTGCGAGCGGCTGTTTATTTTTTTATTTGTCCGGCAGCACGCGCAGCCAGTTGTCGGCAAAGAGCGCGTTGAGCAGCGGCTCGTCATAGCCGCGCGCCGCGAGCGCCGCGTAGAGCTTCGGGTAATCCTGAATGCCGGTGACGCCGCCGCCGAGCGTGTCGCACCCGTCGAGATCGCCGCCGAGCGCGAGCGTTTCTGCACCGCCGAGGTCGAGCAGGTGCTCGATGTGGCGCACGACGGCGTCCATATCCGCGCCGCCGAGAAAGTCCGTGTAGAGGTTGAGCCCGACCACGCCGCCGCTGTCGCGGATGGCGCAAAAGAGGTCATCCGAGAGATTGCGCGTGTGCGCGCAGACGGCGCGGCTGTTCGCGTGCGAGGCGATCACCGGGCCGAGCCCGAGACGCACCACATCCCACGCTGCCGCCTCCGACAGGTGCGATATATCCGGCAGAATCCGGTGGGCATACAGCGCGCGCACAAAGTCGCGCCCCTGTGCCGTGAGCCCCTGTGCCGGCGCGTCGCAATGCGAGCCTGCGAGGGCGTTTGCGTGGTTCCATGTCAGCGTCACATACACGCACTCCCACGCCGCAGCTTCATCCAGCCTGTTCGGGTCGCAGTCGAGCAGCTCCGCCCCCTCGATGCCGAGCAGCGCGGCCGTTTTCCCGGCCGCCCATGCCGCGCGCACGTCCTGCGCCGTGCGGCAGCGGCGCACGAGGTCGGCGCTGCGCGCACATTCGCGTTCAAGCAGGGCATGCTGCCGCTGCGCGACGGTATGGAGCGGTTCGCTTACCGCAGCGCTGTCGGCAAAGATCGCAAAGATCTGCGCGTGCTGCCCGAGTGCCGCGCAGCGCGTGAGGTCGACATGGCCGGTGTTTTGCCGCAGCGCACTGCCGCGCTCGAGGCAGCGCGCGAGCGTGTCGCAGTGCCCGTCAAAGCTGCGCATCATGCGTCCTTCCTCCGGGTCACGGCCTCGAGATAGTCGTAGTACGGCAGCAGGAAGCCGAACCCGCGCACGAGCTCGTCTGTCAGCGCGGGGGAGAAGAGCAGGTCGTCGTGCGCGCGCACGCACGAGAGATCGAGCACACGCTTGTTGTACCACGGAGAGAGCAGCGCGCCGGGGTTGCCCTTCGGCCGGACATAGTCCTGCCCCGCGAGCACGAAGGTGCTCTGCGCGTTCAGGCGCTCTGCCAGCTCTGTCAGCGGCAGGGGGTCTGCGTCGATCGCACGGCGGAAGCACGCCATCGTGTTTGCCTTTGCCCAGTAGCAGCCCATGCCGTAGCTGTAGTTGTGCGGGGTGATCTCAAAGTAAAACGCAGGGATCTCCGGCCCGCGGCTGCTGTCGCAGCGCAGCGTGAACCAGAGGCTCTCCTTGTATGGTCCGCTGCCGTGCAGCCGCCGCGCGTCGCGGTAAATGCGCGCCACGTGCAGATACCACTTCCGCTGCGGGTATGCCTGCTCGAGCGCCGCCGTCACGTCCGCGGCCAGCGCCTTCATGGGCCGGTCAAGCGTGTCGAGAAAGGTCTGCTTATGCTCCAGAAACCACGGGCGCTCGTTGTGAAAGCGCAGCTCCCAGAGAAAGTCGATCGTTGCGTCGGAAAAGCCAGTGAACATATGCGTTGCTCCTTGTCATGCCTTGAAAGTACCCTCATCTTACTCCGAAAGGTGCGCGCTTGCAAGAGCACGCACACAGTGCAAATTGCCGAATCATGGTTGCTTTTTTATCAAATCTTTTGTATACTGTTTTTTGCGTGCCTTAGCACGCAGAGAAAAAGAAAACTGTAGAGGAGACAAAACATGATTGAATCAATTGACAGAGTTGTCAATGCGATCGGCGGTTTTTTGTACCGGCCGTACATCGTGCCTCTGTTTCTGCTCGCCGCGGGTCTGTATTTCACGATCCGTACCGGGCTGATCCAGTTCCGGCTGTTCGGTGAGTCGATCCGCGTTGTCAAGGAAAAGCCGAAAGAAAAGGGCAGCATTTCGTCCTTCGGTGCGCTCATGGTGTCCACGGCGTCGCGCGTCGGCACGGGCAACATCGTCGGCGTGTCCATGGCCATCTGCCTCGGCGGCTTCGGCGCCGTGTTCTGGATGTGGGTCGTGGCGCTGGTCGGCGGTGCGAGTGCGTTCATCGAGTCTGCGCTCGCGCAGGTCTACAAAAAGCGCGATGCGGACGGCAGCAGCTACGGCGGCCCGTCGTACTACATGGAGCAGGCGCTGCATCAGCGCTGGCTCGGCGTCGTGTTCGCGGTCGTGCTGATCCTGACCTATGTCGTGGGCTTTAATATGCTCGCCGCCTACAACCTGCAGGATGCGTTCGGCGGCTTCAGCTTCTATGTCAAGGGCCGCACGCCGTATATCATCGGCGCGATCCTTGCGGTGCTGTTCGCCCTGTGCGTGCTCGGCGGCGGCAAGCGCCTGACCAATGTCACGGGCGTGCTCGTGCCGGTCATGGGTCTGCTGTATATCGTGATGTCGCTCGTCGTCGTGTTCATGAACATCAAGATCTTCCCGAGCGTCATCGCCAACATCTTCCGCGATGCGTTCAACTTCAAGGCGGCGTTCAGCGGCTTCACCGGTTCTTGCATCATGTGGGGCATCAAGCGCGGCCTGTACTCCAACGAGGCCGGTATGGGCTCGGCACCGAACGCAGCCGCCACGGCCGACGTCTCGCACCCGGCCAAGCAGGGCCTTGTGCAGATGCTGTCCGTGTTCATCGACACGCTGCTCATCTGCTCGGCCACGGCGTTCATGTGCCTGTGCTCGGGCGTTGTCCCGACGCCCGAGGCCGCCGGCGCCGCCTATGTGCAGGCGTCCGTGCAGCAGTCGCTCGGCAGTTTCGGCCCGATCTTCATCGCCGTGTCCATGTGCCTGTTCGCGTTCACGACGCTCATCGGCAACTATTACTATTGCGAGGGCTGCCTGAAGTACATCCTCAAGCGTGACCCGAGCAAGGCGGGCATGACGGTGTTCCGTGTGCTTGCGTCTCTGATCGTGTTCGTCGGTGCAACGGTCAGCGCCGGTCTCGCGTGGGATACGGCCGACATGCTCCAGGCCACGATGGTCATCATCAACGTCCCCGTCATCCTGATTCTCGGCAACAAGGGCGTTGCCGTGCTCAAGGACTATATGCGCCAGCGCAGCGAGGGCAAGGATCCGCAGTTCCACGCCGCCGACATCGGCATCACCGGAACGGATTTCTGGAACTAAACCGCATTTTATAACGAAAAAGAGAGCTTGTCACAAGATGTGACAAGCTCTCTTCAGTTTACCCAGGAACCTCGTAGCCTTTCGCCGCCGCAGCGGCGAAAGAAGGTCAGATCATTTTCTCCGGCGACATGTGCGGCGGAGAAAATACCGCTC
>CDYZ01038620.1_pt1 | contig 14459 bp, 10 predicted proteins | sample 554921 | NCBI WGS metagenome assembly CDYZ01 (sample SAMEA3182058, study PRJEB8094) | gut metagenome | biome: human; feature: gut; material: Stool; isolation source: human stools | place: Canada | collected 2012-11-26 | reverse complement strand
CGTATGCAGATTGCAGAAATTAGAACCGTTGCTAAATCATTACCTCCATTGAGGTGAAACACTCATAAATCGCTCATTCTAAGCTATTCAGCAGATTTTAGCGTAATTTTCTAAAAAAATATATACGTGTGCGAAAAAGAGGTTTATTTCTTTTTTGCATCATCATAGGGTTATGGCAACATCATCCCGTTATGGATGTTTGGCATGCTCTATTGATAGATAATCCTTGATTATAGAAAAGATGCCCCCGCATTTTGCGAGGCCATCTTTTTCTTATTTACTCAGCTCCTTGATGATTTTCTCCAGTTTGTCAAGCTGGCGGGCAACTGATACAATGTTCTGCCAGGTCAAGCCCATAACTATTGAGTGACATAGCTAGTCTTTCCAACACATGAAGAATGGCTTTAGAGATGATGACATCTTTCTGCTGCTGGCTGCATCCCATGCTATCAGCTATAGGTCTTCCCCATGGGTGTACTGTACTTTATTCCTGGTCGATGAGATCTTTTGTCAGCATATTATAGTCACGAAACAGAGTATAAGGCTGCGGAATCTCCTTCCATATTTTTTCCACTTGGCTCAGTTATACTACTTTTCAAATGAAAAATCAATCACCATACCCGTTTTTCTATCTATGACAATATAGGAAACTCCTCCCAACTGATAAGGAGAGAAATCCTCACCAGAACCAGAAACAGTCCAAGACTCAAAATCCTTCTCTATTAAGAATGGCTTTTGCTTATATATTTTATCATACCCATAAATATCTTTCAATATCATAAAACCAACTTCTCCGGCCACTTTAAAATCCGAGAGCACACCACCCTCTAGATTCAAAACACTGCTATCAGGTTTGTAAAAACCATTCACAACAGGCAATTTCAAATTGCACGATTTTAGACCTTGATAACAATATGCTTTAATCTGCGTGTGGTCATATTTTATATGAAATGCATAGCCAAAGCAACACCCCACAACAATACTTATGATTAAAAATAAATAATGTTTTTTTCCATTCATAATCTTATTATTTTTTTATAGAAAGAATTGTTCCGTCAAACTTTTGAATTAAGATTACGGAACCTTTATTATCAGCAACATTTCCTTGTAACATCCAGACCTTACCATTAAGCAAATAAACCCGAAAAGGTTTTTGAGCATCCACAAACTCCTCACCAAATTTAGAAGACAGTATCGACAATCCAATATTTGCTGCAGTTTCAGGAGTTTTGACAATTGCAACGCCATAATTACATTTTGGAATTCTCTGATAATTTTCTTCAATAAGTTTCATCAGTTGCTCATGTGAGATTACATCCTCACTATAATCTACAAAACCGACATATTTAAACAACTTTTCCGATTGATAAACGCTATCATTTGAAACAAAATGAAAATAAGTTACAGAAGACAAAAATCCAAAGATTAGCCCCCAAATTATATTTGACTTTGTCATATCACTTGAATATTAAATGGCTATTAGTATTTAAACGCAATAATTTATCTATCATTCTTCTTAATGCATCAGCATCAAGATTATTGGTGAAGCAAGAATGTTTGGCTTGTTGTGATATAGCCATTACACTACAGCATAACATCAAGCTTGTAAAAAGCAGGTTTCTATTCATAGTAAACATCATTTTTTGTAATATTTTCTAATCAATAAAATTAAAATAATTGATGATAAACTTGACATGCCCTTCCATATCACCGATAAAACAAACCTCTTTCTCTTGACCAAGATACTTGATATTGGAAAAATCCCAAAGTGAGCCAGTAAGATTAATTGCACTAATTTTACTCGCATCCACCAAGTCATAATGGATACTATCGCCAAAGTGCAAGTTATCTATATCACTTGACTTTACTGTTTGATGGGCATTTGCAATCAAATTACACTCAAACACTAAACTTAGAAATAATATTGTCTTCATAACACCTTAAATTTATTTGCTAAAAAACTATCTAAAGACTATTCTTTACAAGATACATTATTCCTTTTATATGGTTTTTGAAGATACAAAGGTTTATAATTTATCCGTTTACTTCCTTTTTGAAGATAATCCACCCACAAAGTTTGGCAACGAATTTGCTTGATATTATATTTGATATCGTAAACTAATTCTAAGTCTACTGTTTCATAAATGGCAATATTATGTAGAGCTGATACAAATAGAGAATCATTAAGTTTAGCTGATACAACTCGTTTTTGACGACCACCAATTAGAAATGTTGTATCAATTTCTCTTTTGGTTGTCATAAAAATCATAGACTTACCATATTCTTTAAGATAATACTCTCCATTTTTGTTGTATAAATTCCAAACAAAACCAGTATCATCAATGTCACTATATTCATTTTCTCGAATTGATATATACTTTTTAGAATGCATCACTTCATAATTCTTCATATAGAAAAATGGTAAGTACTGCATATTTTTTCTCTGCTTACAAGAGAATACACTTACAAACAAAATACTTACAACAATATAAAAAATAATATGTTTCATGTCATTTATGCTTAAAAAATTGTTCTATCTGATTCATAACTTGTTGATAGAGATTAACTTTTTCGTATTTCTTATTTTCCATCTCTAAATGTTCTTGTTTACTGCCTTTTTTGCGAAATTCAAAATTAGCTTTTTGAAAATCTTTTGTATCTTCATAAAGTTTCAAAACACTTTCATAATTATAAAGATGACCAGCCAATTCGTGAGCTATTGTTTTTGTCAATTCATTTGTAGAGCGATCAACATCAAAGATAACAACAAATCTTGGCTTTCCCTGATCAGTTTCTAACAATTGTGTTTGAGCATTTATGTCTCTCCAATATGCAGTTTTCTTTTTAGGTTCAGTAATGTCAATTTCTTGCAGTTCTAAATCATATTTTGAATATTTTCCATTACCTTTCACCCCAAACAAATATGAATCTTTTGGAGTAAAATCTGACAATATTTGTTTTCCAAAATCAGTTTGCGCAAACTGCATCATCGCCAAATAAAAAGACTTTGAACTTCTATACCATTGAGGATCCTCTTTATCTTTGAAATAAATAGTTTTTACTCTTTTGCCATCTGCATCAACATTTACGAGAGAATTATTTCCACAATATAGATACGGACTAAGTTGAGTATACTTTTCACCAAGTCTATCCACTCTATCCCAAGCCACCTTGGCAGCATCATACATTCTTGCCCCATGATCATACCAATCCAATCCATGTATGTGGTCGAACTCTTTACCTATGTACTTATTTCTTTGGGTTTCAGAATTGTATGACAAGTCGCCATATACTCCACCGAAAGGATAGTAATGGTTCACTTGCTCTATCGTTCCATTCTCATTCACCACCATCCTTACACTACCGAGATGGTCTTTCTCATAATAATGGAACGTAGGATTCTGACCATTGTTGAAGGAGCAATAGCCACCATCGAAGAGATACTTGTCAAGCTTACCGTCTTCAAATATGAAGTTACCGATGTAGTCTGTCATGTTTGTCACGACTGACTCATGGGTGGTTCGTAGCTTATTACCAGCTGCATCATAGACGTACTTCGTCTTGAAGACATTAGAGAAAGTAATACACTTCAAGTTGCCAAGGACATCGTACTCTACATTGCTGATTCCCTTGTTCAAGTCCTTGACCAATGCGCCATTGGCATCATAGAAATACTCCACGTCCGCATTTGCACCATCCTTGAAATCAAAGGAGCCATCATAGGCAAAGTCGTAGCCACGGAGCACATGGTCCATACTTGACAGCCATTGCATACGGCTGATGTTAGCTATGGCTTGGATTCCACAGGCATCAAGCATCTGCCTCTCAAGAATATAATTCTTGGTAGGACTCAGAGCCAATGACATCAAGCTAAAAACAGACAATAACATCAAAACTAAAACTTCTTTTTCCATAACGTACGATATTATTATCCAACTATTGCAAACAATTTCATATTGCCATTTAAGACTTAATTTTTATTCTTCCAAAACTCGCATGCACTCCCATTCTACTACTAAAGAATCATACATGCAAGTAACCTTATTCTCTTCGACACTAGTTATAAAACTTGAAATATATTTATTAATATCTGATTCTTTACAAACTATCATATGCCGTGAAACATAACTTTTTATCTTTTCAAAAGGGATATTCGAAGAGATTATAGTAAACTTAAACCTTTTCATAGGATATACAATTTTTATAAATGTCTGAGGAAAGATAAAAGAATATGGCTCTCCACAATTTATCACATTATCATATGCCCAACAAGATAACGAAAAATCGCCATAACGACGATAGCACTTTCTATATAACACTTCTTCAAAATTCATTTTTTCCAAATCATCCTCTGTAAAAAGAATTACAATTGGTTCCATGTTACTATTCACGACATCAAAAGACACACATCTTATCGTATCACGATCTAACGTTCCATGAGCAACATAATAAACTTGCTCATGGTATTCTAAACTATATGTGAGCAAAAAATACCCAAAAAACACAAAAAACACCAAAATTCTTTTCATTTAGTAAAATTTTTAACAGTTTCTATTCTAGCCTTAATTGAACACTCTTTAAGATATTCATTTGTTTCGATATTTCCATCATAATGATGTACTGCTTTGTACCTGTCCCCATTTGTTGTAACATAAATATAAGCATGTCCATACCCTTCATGAGAAAAAGCCTCCGCAGCACCCAACTGGGATAAAGTTGGATTTATGTTTATATCAATACTTGTACCATCAATAGGACCCTTACCTACCGTATTATCTAACGGCATATACGTAACACCCAAATTACCTGTCTCACCCGTAATATTACCATTACATGAATTAAATTGATTATCTTTAAATTCTTCTAAAACTTCAACTTGTCCAAAATTTTCTTGCTTTATTATACCGTCAGATATATAATCCATCTTAGGAAGCATTGTTACATTTATTATATATTTGCTTTCAACCAAAGTCTTTAGACAATTAAAATTATTGCTTATACTATTACATTTTTCCAACTCCGTCTTATCAATAAATCCTTTATCATTTAAACGCACGTAATTTTGTTCTTCATTTGATAAAGTATTCAATATCACAACAAAAGAATTATCTGTAGGTTTAACTTCCATTCCGTCATCATCCCAAAAAGCAACAGGATTATTTCCACAATATAAATATGGGCAAAAACGATAATACTTTTCACTAAGTCTATCTACTCTATTCCAAACGACCATAGCTGCATCATACATTCTTGCCCCATGATCATACCAATCCAATCCATACATGTGGTCGAACTCTTTGCCTATATACTTGCTCTTTTGGTATTCGCCTTTGTATGACAAGTCGCCATATACTCCACCGAATGGATAGTAATGATTCACTTGTTCTATCGTACCATTCTCATTCACCACCATCCTTACACTGCCGAGATGATCCTTCTCGTAATAATGGAAACTTGGATTCTGATTGCTATCGAATGAACAATAGCCACCATCAAAGAGATACTTGTCAAGCTTACCATCTTCAAATATGAAGTTACCGATGTAGTCGGTCGTGTTTGTCACGACTGACTCATGGGTGGTTCGCAGCTTATTGCCTGCTGCATCATAGATATATTTCGTCTTGAAGCCATTGCTGAAACTGATGCACTTCAAGTTACCAAGAATATCATACTCTATATTGCTGATGCCCTTGTTCAAGTCCTTGACCAATGCGCCATTGGCATCATAGAAATACTCCACGTCCGCATTTGCTCCATCCTTGAAATCAAAGGAACCATTATAGAGTAAGCTACCAGCCTTATCGCTGATTGCCTTTATCTGGTTGCCATTATAGGAGTACGTCAAGTCGTCTATGAGACCAAACGTTCCATTGTTCTTCTTGCCATATCGCTGCAAACGCTCGACGCTACCGTTGGCGGAATAAGACAGAACATTCTCTGAGTAACGATTCTTGCTCTGGCTCAAGTCCGCCCCCTCTCCATAGGCAGATTCCTCCAAGCGGTTCAAGCCATCATAGATGAAGTCATAGCCACGGAGCACATTGTCCTTGCTTGATTGCCATTGCATACGGCTGATGTTGCCATTGAAGCATGGATTTTCCTTTGTGGACTCATAATACAGATTCTGCTTGAACCTGTCCGACTTCGTCTCCTTCAGCCAGTTGCGGATATTGTAGTCGTAATGCACACTACCAGCATTGCCGCTTCGATTGACGGAGACGAGCCTACCGATGTCATCATAGCTGTATGATGACACTGTCTTTGTTACATTTCCAACTTGTATTGTCATTGTCTCGATTTTGTCATTGTTTGGATTATAAACATACAGCTGAGTAACATTCTTTGTCATGTCACCTTTCATCAATTCCGCCTTGACTTCAATTGGCTTTCTTGTAAAACTATACTTGGTGGATTGCCTCAAAACGACTTCATCTGGCATGATCTGCATTGACTCAACGACCAACCCACGCAAGTCATGGTAGGACACGGAAGCCAAGAGGTCACCATCCGTGTTTCGTGTCACAATACCTGTCTGTGAGCCAATGTTGTAGGATTCCTGCAAACCAGAAGTCTTCGCTGACAAACTTTTCGAGGTCAGCTTCTTGACCATCTGTCGATTCAAAAAGCTATGGCTGTCATAATACCAGGCACTAAGAAACTCTTCATTCTTAAGACCTAAGTTTCCCAATGGGGTATAGCCACTGTTGCACAAACCGCCGACCTGCTCCTCAAACGCTGCCAAAGCAGAAGTACAAGAGGCATTTATGCTAGTTGTCGTACCTAAAAGAACTTTACGTTTCATTTTGTCATAGAGGTAGAAAAGATACAAACCTTTCTTGCGCTGTTCACCATCTTGAGAGAACATCAAGTTGTCAGCTGCATCATACCACATTTGTTGATATTCACAGCCAGGCAGACGTTTCCACACGCACCTGCCATATTTGTCATAACGATACTCATAGCCATACTTTTGCAAATCCGGATCTTCCTGATAAGAAGGAGAAAGTACATAGCGAAGATGACCTATATTGTCATATACATAATATGTGTCATTGTCCACATCCCTGCGCTCCAACACCTTATTACCAAATAAATCGCTGAAGGTCTGCTTTGTCTTTCCATCTTCATCAGTCACTTCCAACATAGAAAGGGAATTGGCTGCATAAAAGCCATTTTCCACCAAACTACCAGAACCACTCACTTGGTATCGTTTAACACTATTCGCTACATTCGAACAGTAACGCTGCTCCACAAACTTCTTCGCAGTGAACCATGACTCCCCAGCACCCAATGTTGAAACCTGTCTATCCAAGGCATCATAACTATTCACAGAGTACGGATTCCGGTCTTTATGAAAGGTTATGAGAGAGGAGGACAGTTCGGAAGGGGCCACGAAAGAGCAACCATCCTTCTGCGTTCCAGGAAGCCAGCTTTGCTTTTCCCTGCCAAGTGCATCATGCTCCAGTAATGTATAGGCATACTTTCCCGTACCACCAAGACCATTGGTTGCAGTCTCCACAGGATACCCCAAGCCATCATAATACGTAACAGTCGTTATGGCGTGAGTTCCATCGACATCAAGCACGTCCTTACTCAGCACATAGTTTTGAGTAGGACTTTGAGCCTTGACTGAAATGTCCAAGGCACAAAGAAACAACATGATACTTAAAGTTCTTTCAATTTTCATTTTCGTTTGAAATTATATGAATATTCATGCAAAACACCAATATGATCTCTAACGCTTTCCAACCTGCCTTCCGAGTCGTAGGAATAACTCGTTTCGTATCCATTTGGATTGATGACAGACGATATATTCAAACGTTCATCATACACATAAGCAGTCGTTTGGCATCCCTTATTTCGCGCAGCCTCATAAATAGACAGCAGCATACTTTTTGATAAGTAATTCCGACCACCCAATGATGCGACATAACTTGAGAGACCTTTCATTTCTGCATAGGTCACCCCTACGATTTTCATAACAGGACATTGATAATTATAAGACCATAGCAATGTTACAGGCACACCATCCTTTCCCTCATATTGCAATATATTACCATGCTCATCATAAGCATCAACAGTAGCTTCTGTCACCAAAGTTCTGTTAGGTATTATCGAATAGCACTTATTTATTACCGGCAATCCATTTGATTGTGTAAAATCATACCGTCCTCCTCCTGTAAAAGTACCATTACGATAGAACTCTTGCCCTGTGATTTTGCTCATGCAATGCTTGTCAACAAGTAAAGCCGAGCCTGCTGATTTATCATCACACGGATACCAATAATACGTATCAGCCGTTTGTTTCCCTAACTCATCTGTGATTTTTTCTAACGATATTTGCATATTTTGTTGATTATACGAATAATTTATGTCTTTTGCGAACTTGACATTTCCCTGTTCATAATTGGTTTCTTTCATCTCTGTCAAATAACACCATTCTATAGGTTTCCTCAATATAGCTAAATCAAATTTTCCAACTGTTAAGTATTGACTTGGCAGATGAGTAGGCACACATTTTGGAAACAAGGCATATCCCAACTCTTTCTTATCATACGAATACTCCAACTTACGCAAAGGCATGCCATCTGTAGAAAACACCGTTTCACTTTTTATTTTTCCATTCAAATAACCCTTCGAATTATAAAAGAAAGCATTATTAACCCTCGCATTGATACTATTGTCTAGACTATACCCTTGGTTATAATACTCTGTCAAAGTCTTTTTCAACAACATGCCAGAAGAATCTAAGTCATATTTAGTGACTTTAGAATAGCCAATCATTGCCGGATTACTCAACGAGCATATGTAAGAATAACTTGGTTCCGAACTTGCATAATCGAAAGCAACATTTACGGATTTTTCCACATAATCATTTACACCAATATATGAATAATCCACAAAATGTTTTTCCAATCTTTGTGTAGGTATCAACAACTTGCCATTTTGATATTCATATCTGGTTTCACCAAGCAATTCATTAGTTGAATCATAATTTTTGATATTCTTAATTCGTAAACCTGCGCCAAGTGACATTCCTCCTTTTTCTCTTCCAGCAGTATCACTTGCTTTTACTATCTGATAACTTAAGGAACATTCTGCCACTGGTATAGAAGAACCTTTGCACTCCGGCACCTCAACCTCCAAAGAGTATTTTCCTGGAGCCAATATCAATCGCTTGGTGATTTCAAAAGGACTCCCAATCGAAGTATCAGAAGTTGAATAGCTTTCAATTACCTTACCTGTATCCTCATTTTTCAAATAAGCTTTTGCTGTATATTTTTTCAAGTCCGGGGTATACAAAGAAACACAAAAGCTATACTCTGTTGTTTCCGTCACTGTGATTTCCTTCTTTTGATGATTAATTCCTCCAGTACCATAAGCATTGGCACTATATCCAACAACAGAAACACCAAACCTATCGGCTGCATCCGGATAGTAATATTCGTCATCAAAACGATTAGGCTCATATTCAAAACATGAATAGCCGCCTGTTGGATATGTGAGTTTAGTCAACACTCCTACCTTAGAATATTTTTCCGATGCATAACGATTGGCATTACCCAGATAAGATATGGGTTTCACCAATTCACCTTGTAAGCTATACCTTGGCGAGCCACATAATGTACGACCATTATCAATACCATTAAAATACCCCCAGTAATCCTGAGAAAGGCTTCTAGGAGAAGGCAGTTCTGAATTTTCATAAGCCAGCTCATATATTTTAGAGTTAACCTTTACCCCTGTAAGTTTCAGACGTTTACCAGAAGTTCCATTCTGAGGAGAAGATTCTTTAAAATAATCATAACTAAAAGATATTCTGTCAAGAACATTGCCCCTAACAGTAGATTTTCTTACAATGCTGGCAATTGATTTTGCACCATCTAAATCCATTCTATCTGCTATGCTAAAACTGACAGAATCACGACAAGTGATTATCTTGGAAGGATATACTTTGTAAAATGAGCCAGAAGGATCATTGGTTGTATTAACATACGTTTTATTCTCACCCATAAGCGACATCATTTGGTCTCCTATATCATTGGGATAATTGCTTTTTTCATCAAGCTTTGCTTCTGAATAAAAGGTCTTTACGCCTCCCATACCTTTACTATAATTCATAAAATGCTGAACATACTGGAGTTCTATATGGCTCTTACCATTTTTTCCATCCAATCCGTATATATGAGTCAAAAAATATGAATCCTTATTCGAATCTTCCTTAAAAGCCTCAAACTCATAGGTGACGCCATGTTCATCTGTCAATGTTATATTAGCAGGATAATGATTTTGAAAATCAGAAATAACAATTTTATACTTGCTAGTGTTCTCATCCAATGGGATTGCCACATTCCTTTCCCTGTCAATATAGAACGATACTGAGTTTCCACAAAAATTACCTTGGAAAACATCTGGAGTATAAAATCCCCTGACTAGATCAGAATACATTAAATACTGCTTTTCATTTCCTGGTGGCAAACCAATATCAACAGATGAGCCCGACACAACCACACCCATATTAGCTATATAATGGGCATAAAAAGGACTATAAGCCGAGTACACCTGAAAATTGCTTTCAAAATAACTTTGAGGACTATTCGGTGTTTGCAAGAAATCATCGTGTCCACAAACAATATGTTTTATATAGCCACCACAACTTAAGTTCCATCCTAAGCCTACGAAAGTCGCATTTTGCTCCACTTTTATTCCAGAGGCATCATAATATAGTTCTATTGGATATGATACGTCACCAGACTTCACCTCAAGCAATGGTATTCTAATGTTCGGGGTACCTGTATATTCTGTCATCGCAATCGTTCCATATTTCCCTAATGAAGCTGCCTCTGGAGTCAGATGATTAAAATCTGGCAACAGCTTGTCTATGCTCAAAGAGTTTTCTTGGGAAAATGAAAATTGAATATTGCACAAAACTATCACCAACAAACAGAGTATATTTTTATTACTCCTTTGCAGTATTGAATAGGAATCATAGAAAATAAAACTTTTCATAAGAAACACATTATTATATAAAATTACTCAACGGAGACTTTCTCCGAAAACTTCTGATCGTTTACATTAATATATAAAACATACTCACCACGAGGCAAGTCACCTAGCTCTATTACTTGCTCATATCCTTCACCTGCTGGTTGATACTGGTTGAATGACTTCAAGAGCATACCTGATGTGTTACTGAGCACGAACCGCAGCTGACAGTCTGAGGACAAGGAATATGCTATGTGCAATTGCTTACCCGAAATCGTTACGTGATAGGTGATATGAGAAGACGTCTTCGGCTCTTGAGTTTCCTTACCTTGCTGCCCAGCTCGCAACTTTTCATTTTCAGAATCTTCCAACTTTTCGAAGCACTCAACATTGGCCACGCAAGCATATTTTCTCTGCAAGATTTCTCGATTGGCATTTTTCAAAGATGCCAGCAATATCTTGAACACAGGATAGCGATAACCTTGGGCATACCAATCATAAGAATTAACCTCCAACTGCATCTTTTCGGCATTAGGCATTACTTCCGTGCTATCATTCAAAGGAATAATGACTCCATTAACACTCCTCTTGATTAATAACGTATTGGACAAAGATTTATTGTCTGGAAGGATGATTTTTCCAATATCAATAGCCTTAGTGTTACTTATTCCCCTCAGAACAAAATTTATCTTTGAACTATAAGTTCCGTGCCCTTTGATGTTACACACTAAGGAGTCATTAGCAACAAAGGGATAGCGAAGATACTCAAAAGTATCAACGAAATCTATCTTCACAAGGGATGTCTGTATCTGAGACAAGTACAAGCCTGCTGTAGTTTGCACGAAATCCAGCATCTCGTCTTGCCCTATCATCCTAACCTTTGCAGAATCCTTACCATAGAAGGACACTTCTCTCTCCTTTCCCAAATACTTAAGATTTGAGAAATCCCATGTCGATTCATCATTCTCTGGGATACAGAGCTTTTCCATATCCACTAAGTCATAGCGGATACTATCTCCGATACGGAAGCTATTGGAGACACCAGAAAGCATTATTTTTCGCTGTGCTGATAAAACAGAGCATCCATAAAATACTATTACTACAAACATTATATATCTTTTCATAAGCTGATAAAACTATATTAATTTTCTATCAATGTATCTCGTTTAATTTTTGGCATTACAAGCGTATCGGGTTGATAATTAACCAAAACACTATCTCGATGTCTTTTATACATCCTTGATCTTTTGGTATAATTAATAAATGGAGTTTTATTTATAAACATCGTATCACTAGCATTTTCTGAATTAACAATTGGTACAGAATCCCGAACAGCATAACAAATCGAGATAGTATCTTTGCTTTTCATATGTTTATCAAACATATATACATTCTCACTAGCTGCAATTTTGTATACATTTCCACTAGAAAAAGAGAATCCAAAAGGAGATTGTATCAAATCCTCATAAAAAGGACCTACCCAATATGAACCTTTAATGCGATTATACCATATTGGTACATCTTTAGATTTTACAATCAAATAAGAATTCTTACCCATTGGATATCTTTCCAAGTCTTTAACTATAAAAGAAGCCATATGTCGTTCTCTTCTCTCCTGTGTACAAGAAAACATACAAAATAACAGCATAAATACAATTAAATTTTTCATTATTCTAATGGTCTAAGTTGATAAATTGCCTTCGATAATTTAATTTTCCCCTTTAACAAGCTCATTAAAGAATTCTTACCCCAAACCATCATAATACGTAACAGTCGTTATGGCGTGAGTTCCATCGACATCAAGCACGTCCTTACTCAGCACATAGTTTTGAGTAGGACTTTGTGCCTTGACTGAAATGGCCAAGGCACAAAGAAACAACATGATACTTAAAGTTCTTTCAATTTACAATACTTTCAAGTCTGCCTTCTTAGTCAGATTTTTCTTAATATTCATAATTTACCATTATCTTCTTCAAGTCCTTATCTGCCGAGCTATTGCCATAATATACCTCATAGTTACCTGCCTTGGCACGGACGGTATTGGTTGCAGCATCGAAGAGTTCGAAGTTTCTGCTATCCAGCGTAATGACAGCCTCAGCAGTCTTTCCTGCCTTCACCTCCACTCTCTCGAAAGCCTTCAAGCTCTTCAATGGTCCTTCGGTATCGGCAGGATCCTTCACATACACCTGTACCACCTCGGTTCCATCTTTCTTGCCAACATTACTTACAGGCACCTTCAAGGTAATCTTTTCACCCTTCTTCAAGATAGAGTTAGAAAGTGTAGCATCGCCAATACGGAAAGAAGTGTAGCTTAAACCATATCCGAATGGGAAGAGCGCATCGTTCATATAACGATAGGTTCTGCCTTTCATGCTGTAATCCTTGAAATCAGGCAACTGATTGGAATTGCGATAGAAAGTGATTGGTAACTTGCCGGCAGGATTATACTCCCCGAAGAGTACACGAGCCACTGCTTCACCACCTTCCTGACCAGGATACCAGGCCTGGAGAATGGCATCGCAACTCTCTGTCTCTGGAGTCAAGGCGATAGCCGAACCCGAACAGTTGACAAAGACAACCTTTTTGCCCGCCTCCTTCAAAGCCTTCAGGAAATTGCGCTGAACCTTAGGCAATTCGATGTTGGTGCGGTCACCACCCTTGAAGCCAGAAAGCTCGATAGGCATTTCCTCACCTTCCAACTGTGGAGAGATGCCACCTACGAAGACTACTGTCTCGCAATCCTTCAACTGCTTGAGCGAAGCCTGATAGTCGATAGGATTCTCATGACCGATATTGATCTTCATATTGGCATTATAGTTAGGCATCTCAGCATATCGTATTTCTATCTTATACTCCTTACCTTTCTCGCCATCAAACTCAATACGAGATTGCGCAGTACGCCAATCGCTCTTTTCTGATTTTTTCTCACCATTCAGATAAACCTCATAATGACCGCAGGCAGCCACATCGAGCAATACCTTGGCGTTCTGCTTAGGACGGAATACAGTTTCATACTTGGCAGAAAAGCCCGTCAACTTCACATTGGGTGCAAACGAATGCTGACCATAGGTAGTTACCTGCACTGGATTCTTTTCCTGGGTGATGGTAACAGGCTTACCGTTCATCTCACGATTGTTCCAGAAAGTGCCCTTAAAGCCCATTTTGCCATCCATGCTACACTGGTCGAAGTAAGAATCCAAAGTCTGATCGTTCACCAGGTCACACCCTTTAAAGGTGACGACCTGGTTTTTCTTCAAACGACTCTTGATACCATCCAGGATGGTAATTGTCTGTCGTGGAGTACCATTATAGTTTCCCCACATCATCGGTTCGTTATCCACATTTGGTCCGATGAAAGCAATCTTCTTTACCTTTTTATCGAGAGGCAAAACCTCATTCTTGTTTTGGAGCAGCGTCATGGTCTGCAGAGCCATATCGAGCGAGAGCTGGCGATGCGCCTTGCTGCAAAGCAC
>CDYZ01071218.1_pt1 | contig 14513 bp, 13 predicted proteins | sample 554921 | NCBI WGS metagenome assembly CDYZ01 (sample SAMEA3182058, study PRJEB8094) | gut metagenome | biome: human; feature: gut; material: Stool; isolation source: human stools | place: Canada | collected 2012-11-26 | reverse complement strand
GGTTTGGAGGGGGGAGGAGGGAACTTTCTGAAGAAAGTTCCCTCCTCCCCCCTCCAATTGTATCGCCTAACTCGGAAAATGCTCCATGAACCGGCGCTCGGCATCGGCGGTGCCGATGAGGACAAGCACCGTATCGGACTTCATGGGCGCGTTGGGGTCCGGGGGCACACGCAATACGCCCTGACTCTTCAAGGCGACCACATTGCAGTCGGTCTTTTCACGGATGCGGCTGTCACGCAGGGACAGGCCCACAAGGGCCGGGGGCGCCGTCACCCGGAAAATGTTCAAGCCTTCCGTCAGAATGGTTACCCGGCCGGGACTGAGCAGATTGATGATCGTACTCGCCGCCATCGAAGCGTGCGACATCACCAGATTCGCCCCGGCGTTGTACAGGGAGGGCACGTTGCGATCAAGTGTGGAACGGCTGAGGATCTGCACGTCAGGCCGCAGCTTGCGGCAATAGATGGTCAGATAGATGTTCAGGTCATCGTCATGCGTGGTCACGATGACGGACGGGGTTTCCATGATGTGCGCCCGCTGGAGCACCGCCAGTTCCCCGGCATTCCCGAGAATGTAACGGGGATCGTCCGGCGGCACGAGCCGGGGGTTCTTCTCGACGAGACAGAACGGCAGCCCGCGACGTTCCAAGGCATCCGCCGCCGCTTCCCCCACCTTGCCGCCGCCGAGGATAAGCACGGGCGTCCGGTTCGCCTTGCTGCTCCGCTCGGCCTTGCGGTCATAAGCCTCAAGCTGATCCGCCGTCCCCGCGAGCAGCAGGATGGAGGCCTCGTCGATCCGGCTGTCCGGGCGCGCGGACATATAGGAATTGCCCTCCCACAGCCCGGCCACGTTGAGGCCGAAGCGTTCGCGGAACCCGCACTCGCGCAGCGTCTGCCCCATGAACTCGGTGTGGATGACCGGCGCCTCGGCAAGGCACAACGTCCCGAACCGGGCGATGATGTTCGACTGGGCGCGGGTCCCGTAGACGCGGCGGGCAAGGCTCCGCCCAAGCATCTCGGTAAACGAGTAGACGTGGTCGCACCCCGCCAGCATGAGGATGTTCATGGCCTCCGGATTCTCCGCACTGGCGGCGAGCAGGGTCGACGGCGCGACTTCTCGCACCGTGGAGGCGATGTTCGTATTCCGCAGATCCCCTTCGAGCGCTGCGACCAACGCCGCCTTGTCCGCCCGCAGGTTCCGGTAGGTGTTGGCGTCGTCGAACTCGCCGGTCACCACATCATAGCGGTTGTCGTACAGTTCCAGCGCGTGCTGCCCGTCCGGTACGAGGATGACATACGGATAGTTGTGCTGCCGGAGCTTGCGGGCCACGCTCAACGAGATGTCGTTGTCACCCACCAGAACCGTGTGGCCGCTGGTATCGGACGGCAGGGAGCGCGGCTTGCGCTTGTTGTTGTATTCCTCGATCCACGGCTGGTACACGAAACGGATGAACGTAAACGGCATCACGATCATGATGAGGATGATGCCCGACACCAGTACGATGATGGAGAACAGTTTCCCGATATCGCTCGTGAAGGTGATGTCCCCGAACCCCAGCGTGGACATGACGGTCAGCGTCCAGTAGACGCCGGTGATATAAGAATAATCCCGCCCTTCGTAGGCCATGATCTGATGAAACACGATGCTGAACAGCGCCACCAGAACGGTCGTGAACAGCAGGAAGCCGATCACGATGCGCTGATTGCGGCGTCCCGTGGTCTGGGTCAGAAGCGCCGGGAGAAGGGTCAGGAGCAGTTTCATGGTCAGCGCCCGTAGCTGTCTTCAAGACGCACGATGTCATCTTCCCCAAGGTAGGTGCCGGACTGGATCTCGATGATGACCAGCGGGATCATGCCGGGATTCTTGAGCCGGTGCACGGTGCCGAGGGGAATGTAGGTGGACTGGTCTTCATGGTACAGGAGCACCTTGTCGCCAACGGTGATCTCGGCCGTCCCTTCGACCACCACCCAGTGCTCTGCCCGGTGGTGGTGCTTCTGGAGCGAAAGCTGCCCGCCCGGCTTGACGATGATGCGCTTCACCTGAAAACGCTCACCTCTCGCCAGCGTTTCGTAACTCCCCCACGGGCGATAGACCAGCGGGTGGCTTTCCGCCTCGCCGCGCCCTTCCTTTTTCAGTGATTCGACGATCTTTTTCACATCCTGCGTGCGTGCGCGATCCGCCACCAGCACGCTGTCCGCCGTCTCCACGACCACCAGATCCGATACGCCGAGCGCGGCGACCATCCGATTGGAGGCGTGCAGATAGCAGTTTTCCGCGCCCTCGGCGTAGACATCCCCCACACGCACGTTGCCGTCCCCGTCGTGCGGAGCGGCTTCGTAGAACGCTTCCCATGACCCGAGATCGCTCCAGTCGGCTGTCAGAGGGACCACGGCGGCCCGGTCCGTCTTTTCCATCACCGCGTAGTCGATGGAGTCGGCGGGCGAACTCAGGAAGGCGTCGGCGTCGGGACGGATAAAGTCCCGATCGGCGTGGTGCCCTTCCCACGCCGCCTTGCACGCCGCATGAATGCCGGGAGCGTGCAGGGCCAGCTCTTCAAGGTAGATGGATGCGCGGAACAGGAACATGCCGCTGTTCCACAGATACCCTCCGTCCGCCAGCATGGCCTCGGCTCTGGCGAGATCCGGTTTTTCCACAAAGCGCGCCACAGCATACCCGCCCGAGGGCAACGCCCCACCCCGGCGGATATACCCGAACCCTGTTTCCGGTGCATCCGGCGTGATGCCGAATGTAACGATACGCCCGGACTCGGCGCAGGCGCGGGCCCGCGCCACGGCTTCGGCGAAAACATCCTGAGGTTTCAGCACATGATCGGACGGCAGCACCAGCAGCAACGGATCCCCGCCGCCGGACAACGCCGCGAACGCCGCCAGCGCAATGGCGGGCGCGGTATTCCGTCCCTTGGGCTCCAACAGAATAGTTCCGGATACGCCTTTCTGCTGCAAGGCCGCCGCCACATAAAAGCGGTGCTCTTCATTGCAGACCACCAGCGGATCGGCGCTGCCCGGCAAAGCCGCCGCCCGATCCACCGTATCGCCGAACAGGGTATGCCCTCCCAGATCCATGAACTGCTTGGGATACAGGGCTCGGGAAAGGGGCCAGAGGCGGGTGCCGCTGCCGCCGCACAGGACAATGAAACGCAATGTGGACATAAACACTTCCTGTTCTATTTCACGGTAAATTTATGAAACACCAGACACGCCCCATCAAAAGGCGGCAACAGCCGCACGGAGGCTTCAGCCGGTGGAGAAAAGCGGGAAAGCCAGCTCCACGCGGCCCGCTCCGACGCAAAGCCGCGCGGAGCCAAAATATGAAACGACAATCCTTCGCCCGGACGCCAGATCGGGGTCAGCGCCACGGATGGGGAGCGTTTGCCGTAGCCGCGCCACGCCGTATACGCCTCTTCCAGCGTGCCGAACGCACCAAGGCTTAAAAGCACCCCCTTGGTCATGGACGGCGGAGGGGCATACAGTACGGCGGGAAGCGTCAGCTCCTGAGGCCCCGCACCGATATCGTTTCTGTATCCGGGATTTTTGCCTAAAACCAGTTCCAAGGCGGAGCCGGAACCGTACAACGCCCGCACCAGTTCGGCAAGAGCCTCGCCGGGCTGCAAACGGAACGTCCCCAGCGTTTCGGGGACCGCGCTCTTTTCCGCTTCGGCGCCCTGCCCACCCGCCGCTTCCGCAGTGGAGGATTCCGCCTTTTCAGGGACGGCGGGGGGCGCTTCATCCGGAGGCAGAGGCTGCGGAACGGCTTCCCGCGACGCCGCACGCCGCACGGCATCATCCCCGGCTGCCCGCCCTTTTCCGGCAGTCCCGGCGGTATCCGCCTTCTCCGCTTCCGGCAGCCAGCCCAGCACGCCGGACACCACCGCCTCCAGCCGGGCGTGCGCGTCGTCCTTTACAGCCTCCGGCATCCAGCGGTATCCGCCCGCGACGCAGATCAACGCCAACGCCACAACCAGCCAGCGGCCCCACCGGTTTTGCACATCGCTGCCGTTACGGGCCACCTGCGCCCACACCATACGGCCGGTTACGGTTGTACGGTTGCCCACAAGCAGGGCAAGCAGCATCTGATGCCCGAGGCGCATGAGCTGGCGGGGCTTCCCCCTGCTGGCCCGGTGCAGGGCGATGAGGCTCCCGAGCGAAAACAGCCGTTCCGCCCTCTGCCCTCCCGCCAGCCGCAACCGGTGGCGCACAAGCCGGATGCTCTCGCGCATGGAGAGCGGCTTCAGATACAGGTACTCGTTGATCCGATCTTTAAAGTTGGGCATACCTTCAATGATCTGTGCCAATTCCGGCTGCCCAAAGATGACGATTTGCAGGAGCTTTTCCGTGTTCGTCTCGAAATTCAGCAGTTCGCGCAGCACTTCCAGCGCCGCCGGACTGAGCTTCTGCCCCTCATCTATAAAAAGGACAAGATTCCGGTTCTGCTCCAGCGCCTTATCGAAAACCCGATTTTGAATGACGCTGATGCACTCCCGGCGCGCCACGCCCTCGGGAGGCCGCTGCCCGGCGAACAGCTCGCACAGGTGCCGCACGAATTCATCGGCATCCTCGAACCCCGCGTCCAACAGCAAAAAGACGTCGATGCCGCTCTGCTCGTTCAGGCTCCTCAGCAGACAGCGGCACAGCGTGCTCTTTCCCGTGCCCACCTCGCCGAGAACCACGTTCAAGCCCCGCCGCAGCCGGATGGCGATTTCCAGCCGGTTCAGGCAGTCCTCGTGCGTCGGCGTTCGGTAATACGCGTCCGGGTCCGGCGAGTTCGAAAACGGCTCCCGCGTCAGATTCAGGAGCTCCAAATAGCTGCTCATTCGGCAATACCCTCAAGAAAACGGCATTGGAGGAAAAAGGGAAACGCTCGTCGCGGGAGCGGGAACGCACAGGCCTTCCCGTTTTTCCCGGCCTCCATCCTTCCGCGCTATTTCAACTTCCCGATGGCCTCACGGAGACGCCCCTTGTCCTGTGCGTGGACGAGGGCCGCCTCGGGCGCGATGATGCGCTGCATAAGCAGGCGTTCGATGTCGTCGTCCATCGTCTGCATCCCAACATTGCGATTGGTCTGTAAAACGCTCGGCAATTGGAATGTCTTGCTCTCGCGGATCATGTTCCGCACGGACGGGATGCCGAACATGATTTCCAGCGCGGGTACCCGGCCCTTCTTGTCGGCCCGTTTGAACAGCGTCTGCGCGATGATCGCCTGAATCGACTCCGAAAGGCTCGTCCGTATCTGCGCCTGCTCCTCCGGCGGGAAGACCTCGATGATGCGGTCGATGGTCTTGGGAGCGGAGATGGTGTGCAGGGTCGCAAACACGAGATGCCCCGTTTCCGCCGCTTCGAGGGCGAGGGAGATGGTTTCGAGATCGCGCATTTCACCCACGAGGATGATGTCGGGGTCCTCGCGCAGTGCGGAGCGCAGCGCCGTGCCGAACGAGCGGGAATCGCGCCCTATCTCGCGCTGGTTCACGAGGCAGCTCTTGGATTGATGCACGAATTCGATGGGGTCTTCAATGGTAATGATATGGTCGCGGCGCTTGGTATTGGCGTAGTCCACAAGCGCGGCCAGCGTGGTGGACTTGCCGCTCCCGGTGGGGCCGGTCACAAGCACGAGGCCCTTGGGCAGCAGGGCCAGCTCGCGCAGCATGATCGGAAGACCCAGCTCCTCAACCGTGCTGATTCGCTGCGGGATTTCGCGGAACACCGCGGAAATGCCGCGGTTCTGCCGGAAAAAGTTGGCACGGTAGCGCGCCAGCCCCGGGATGTCATAGGCGAAGTCCAGATCGCCCGTCTGCTCGAACGCCTGCACGCGCTCCATGGGAACCATTTCACGCAGTACGGCCAAAAGTTCCTCGGTCGTAACAACCGGAGCGTCCACCCGTGCGAGGTCCCCGTAGATCCGCAGGAGCGGCGGATTGCCCGCCGAAAGGTGCAAATCCGAACCGTGATTGGCGTGCAACAAGTGAAAAAGATTGTCTATTTTTGCCATGCATGACCTTCCTGCACGGTTTTTGTTGCCGGAGCGCCCGGTTCTTGGTACACCTTGGCAGGAACAAGGTGCGTATGAAATACGCGAGACGGAAGATTCTGTCATCACCGTTGAAGGCCTGATCGCCATTTGTGAACAAGCCCACAACATGCTGGACTTAATCACAGAAGGCTTCCGCAGCCCGCGCACCGTTGCCCGATCGGGCGTGCCAAAGGAAGGCTCCGCGTGTACCAGACCATCCCCCCGGAATTGCTGCATCCCGAAATGTTCATTCCCGCCGCCACGCTGCTCGGGCTCCTGCTCGGCAGCTTTTACAACGTCTGCATCCACCGGTACGTCAGCGGCGAATCCATCCTTTTTCCGCCTTCCCATTGCCCGCATTGCAAACAGCGCCTCCGCTTCTGGGAACTGATCCCCGTCCTCAGCTATCTGCTGCTGCGCGGCCAGTGCGCCCGCTGCCACAAGCCCATCCATATCCGGTATCCGCTCGTCGAACTCCTGTCCGGCCTGACGTCCGGCCTTCTGGCATGGCGTTTCGGCCCCACGCTCGCCTTTCCCGTCTATCTCGTGTTCACGGGAATGCTCATCGTCGCCTCGGGCATCGATCTGGAATGCTTCATCCTCCCCGACGGCATCACGCTCGGCGGGACAGTGCTGGCCGTGCCCGCCGCCGTCTTCGCCCTCGGCATGGACTGGACGGACGCCCTTCTCGGCGGCCTTGTGGGCGGCGGGACGTTCCTCGCCGTACTTCTTGTCTTCAAACGCCTGCGCGGCGTGGACGGCATGGGGTTCGGCGACGTCAAACTCATGCTCATGCTCGGCGTCCTGTGCGGGCCCCTCGGCCTGCCGCTGATCACGCTGGTCGCGGGCGTCTCGGCCCTCGCCGCCTTCCTGCTCATCGCCTGCCTGATGCCCCGCGAAGCGCCCTTGCGCGAAATGCCCATCCCGTTCGGCCCGTTCCTGAGCCTCGGCGCCTTCGTGCATATCCTCGCCGGTCAGGAAATCCTCGACTGGTGGATCCGGTTCATCACGGGGTAGCGTACAGCGCAAGCACTTTCCGCACGTAATTGCGGGTCTCCTCAAACGGGGGGATGCCGCCGTACTTGTCCACGTTGGCGGGCCCGGCATTATACGCCGCCAGAGCCAACGAAACGTTCCCGCCGTACCGATCCAGCATGGATCGGAAATAGCGCACCCCGCCCTCCACGTTCTCATCGGGATTGAACGCATCGCGCACCCCCAGATGCCGCTGCGTGCCGGGCATGAGCTGCATGAGCCCGCTGGCCCCGGCCGAAGAGACGGCCTTGGCGTCGAACCCCGATTCGACCTTGATGATCGCCATGACCAGCCGGGGCTCGACCCCATGTTGCCCGGCATACCGTTCCGCGAGCCGCGCCACGCCGTCCGGCCCCACCGCACGCATCAGCCGCTCGGCGCTGAAGCGCCCGAAAAACTGATACCTCCCGTCGCCGTCCGGCCTGTTCGTCAAAAAGACGGTCCCGTCCTCCCCCACATGCCGATAGATGGCCACGGACTCCGCAGGCAACGGATCCGCCGGCTGAGCTGACGGGGCATCCGGGCGGGCCGCGTGGGGCCGCTGAGGAAGCGTTTTTTTGATGGGAGGCCGCACCACGACCTTGAGTTTGGAAGGTTCGGCTGCCCTAACGCCGGTGGCGCACAAAAGGCAACACACCAGAATGAGGCCCGCCCATACGGGGAGCCCCAGCCATGAGAGTCGAGGCCCCTCGTCTTTCGGAACAGCCTGTGCTACCATCATTTCCAACCGTAACGAGCCTCCCGTCAAAAGACAAGGAGCGCCCTCCGCACCTGTCCGGCGACGCCGAGGGAAAAGGTCCGCCCATGAAAAAACGCAAGCGTTTCTCCCTCGCATGGCTTGCCCTGCTCGCACTGGCGGGCGGGGTGGAACTGCTTATCGTGGACGGCACGCTTTCGGGCGGTGCCCCATTGTCCCGCGTGGCATCCAGCGTGCGGAAAACGCTGGACCAAACACCCACCCCAGCGAATGCGGCCTCTCAGCAGATGTACATCTGGAAAGACGCATCCGGGGTCACGCACATCAGCGAAACGCCGCCTCCCAAGCCGCCCGCGGGCAAAGTGGAGGAATACCAGTTCTCGCCGCAGCCTCCAGCCGCGCAGCCCGAGCCCGTCGCCCCTCTCGATATACCGAGCCCTGAGCACCAGCCGTCCGCCGCCGAACTGGAAAAGGCCGCCGCTGAAGCCCGGAAAAGGCTCCAACAGCAGGTCGAACAGCTGCAAAAGGAGCGGGGGCAGCTTGAAAAGCAATTATACCGCGCCCGGGCCACGGGCGACGGCTACGCGCAGATCCGTTTCCGTACTTTGCTGGAACAGAACCGAGAGGCGCTGGAAAAGCTCATCCCCAAACAGTGACATATGCCATGCAGCCACCCTTCCGCAACGGATTTACCCTGATTGAAATCGTCTCCGTGCTCGTCGTGCTCGGCGTGCTGGCCTATCTCGGCATTTCGGCCTTCCGGGGCAATGACGAGATAACCGCCTACGCGGAACGGGACAGGCTCCTCTCCCAGCTCGTCTATGCCCGCGCGCAAGGCATGGCGATGGGCGGCGGGCAATGCGTCACCATAGATACAAACAAGGTGAGTTTCTTCATGAAGGGCAAATCAGCCCTGCCGACACTGCTCAAGGATTATACGCCTTCCGCATCAATCCAGAGCACCCCTCCGGCTACGTTCTGCTTTGACGCGGCGGGAAGCGTCTGCGGCGAGGACAGCCTCGGAAATCCGAACGACACGGGCATCCTCTACTGCACCGCGTCAGCCTCCGATCAAACATTCAGCTTCGGCGGCGGGATCACGCTCACTCTCTTCGCGGAAACGGGGTTCGTCCAATGAACGCGCGCGGCTTCACCCTCATCGAGATCATCGTCACCATCATCCTCATGGCGATCATGGGCTTCATGGCGGCGCAACTCATTGCCACGACCTTGCGCGGAAGCGCCGAAAGCGCCGGGCAGATCAAAGATCTGACGGAGGCCACCAGCACTCTGGAAGAATGCATCGCCTACCTCAACACGGAAGCCATGCAGCAGAAGGCTGCCAGCGACCTCATCACGGATAAAGGCCTCGAAGCTCTTTTGGAAGCCCAAGATAAACGGGAACTGTGGCACCCGGACGGCTGCCCATCCTGCCCGGACAACCTGCTGCTCACCGTCAAGCGCGGTTCCGTGGAGCTTTCCCGTGCGTTCTGATGCCCGCGCCCCCGAACGGGGTTTCACGCTGCTGGAAATCGTCTGCACGCTGGTCATCCTCGGCGTGCTCGGCTCGCTCGTGTTCTCGGGATTCGGCACGGCCATCACCGGGTATACGCAGATGCGGGAAGTCGGAACGTCGGACATGCAGGCCGAACTGGCTCTCATCCGCCTCCGGAAAGAGCTTGCGGGAGCCGCCGATTTTCCCGAGTCACCTTTCAAAGACAGCCCTTCCGTCACATTCACGAAGACGGATGGCACGCAGACAACCATCAGCTGCGAAGATACCGGAAACAAGCTGCTCATCGACGGCCAAATACTCCTCTCGGACGTGGCCTCATGCCGTTTCACCACGAACGGGGCCGGCCCCTCCTACATCGGCATCGTGCTGACCCAGCAACTCGCCGAACGGCAAGTCACCTGGACGCTTTCCGTCGCCCCCCGCAACACCCCCCTCGCCAAGGATTGAGGTTCCCCATGCAGACGTCACAACGCGGAAGCGTCCTTCTGACCATCATCGGCGGGATCGTCATTCTGGCCCTGCTCGGCATGGTCGCGGTTTCGCTCATGACAGGTTCCGTCATGACCGGACTGGACGCCAAGGAAACGGTGCAAGCCTCCTACCTCGCCGAATCGGGAAAGGAAATCGTCCGGGTGCAGACGTCAAAGGCCGATACCGGAGCAAGGCTCATGACTTTGGTGGATAATACGCTGGATGGCAAAACCTTTTCAATCACGGGCGGGAACGTCTCTCTCAAGCTGTTCCCCTCGTGGTTTCGCACTTCAGACACAGGGACGTTGCTGAAGGGAGGTTCCGGCTGGTATCCCGAAGCGCCATCCGGGACGCGCGAACTTTTGCTGATTGCCAAATCGGGTACAGCCAGCAGAGCAGAATACTCTTTCGGAAAAGCTGCGGCGCTCACCCCCAACGCGGATGCGTATCTTATCGGGCGCGGGACGCCGACGTATCCCACAAAAACGCAAACGACCATTTCCGTCAACACGGCAAAAAACGACTTTGATTACTTTCCCGAAACCGGCGGACTGATCGGTGTCGTGAACAAGGGCGGGGCCACGCTCAATCCCGACAGCGCGAAACGCCTTATCTATGAACGCCTGTCCAAATCCGGTTCCACCTATACGTTCGAGGGCGTCCGCCCCGTCTCGGGCTCTTCCTACCCGGAACTTGGCGAAGACAAGGAACTCGTCCTCGGGCAATATATCCGCGTGGTCAGCGAAGCCCAAACCGCCAACGGTGCACGGGCCGCGCTGGTGTGGCATACGAACGGGAGAAGTTCCCTCCGTTTCGCCGGTTCAGGAGGAAGCGAAGAGGGGGGGAACGCCACTGAAAACATTATTGGGGGAAACCTCAGCAGTGAAGAAGATCTCAAAGAACTCTTCGGCCAGCACCTTACGGAGCATAATCTAAATAAAGGCTATACGTTCACGAAATACGGCCCGGATCTGACCGCATTGAGTGTACAAGGTTTTCAGCCGAGCATGCCCAATCATTTTCTCCTCAAAACAACACGCAAAACCAGCACAGACTACTGGTTCGCGGGAATTACCGACAAGACGATTCCCATTGACTCTTTTCAGAAAGAACGTGGTGTAATGATACAGATTTCAACCATGATTCATCCTCCAGGCTCTTCAAAAAAGCCTCACTTTTTTGGCGGGCTCCTTTTCAGGACCCATATGCTTCAAGGGAAATCGGCGCTCACTCCGCATGGCGTCTCCGGGCTGGGCATGGGAATCGTTTATGGCTCCATTGAAATCGAGAACTCGGAGAAAGAAGGCTATTACGAGGTTGACGACTGTACTATCAACCCTGCCCTCCTTCCCGGCTTTGAATGGGTTTCCAAAGACTCCAACGACCCGGAAGAGCCTGACGGCTCTTTTCGCATCGCCAAGACAGATTGGGAGCAATACAGCCGTATCTTTGTACAGGGGGTTCCATCTGCCGGACGCAAAATGACCATCAAGCCAACGTTGATTCTCTGGGCATACGATGACGAGGAGCTCAACGATGGGAACGTTTCCGAACCCCCTGATTCTCTTCGCTGCCTTGCCGCCGCCTCTCTGGGACCTAATGACGTGTATTCTCCTCTGTCAACGCCGCTCGATGCTTTCTATTTTACGCGCATCGTCACGCAAGTGCGGGAGCACGAAGGAGATAACAAAATCAGAGCGTGGATAGCCTCCCAACGCCCTCCCAAGTATGGGGTTACCGACTATACGAAATACGACCCTGAAACAAACAATTTCCTCTATTCGTATGATATCGCACATACTCTTGAATTGGGTAAAATTCTTGACGATATCAGAAACGGTTTCAAGGTATCCGAAGGCGCGCTGTGGCCTGTTCTCGATTTCTCTGATGGCGTGGAGCAAAATTTGATGACAGATCGCTTTACGCTCATAGGATGGGACTATGTCAATCCTGAGTTTTCCCGTTTTGAAACGGAAAAGGTTGACGGGCGCTCAAATATCAAAACAACAATCCTCACACAATTCGCTACAGGGGCTGCGTATAACCGCGCGGGCATATTCCAAGGAGCCTACACGGAAGATGACGACAAAAATAATATTCCCAGCACCTATAATCTCAACTTCCGAAACTTTGCGGTCGGCATTCCCGGCACCGGCGGTTCCGGTACCGACGATATCCCCGGCCTCACTCCCGGCATCGTCCAGTAACCCATCCCCCAAAAAGCCCCTGTTCCGTCGGGAACAGGGGCTTTTTTCTTGTCGCTGCAACAAGGCGCTATCCATACAGATGGCAACGGGCCAGATGATCCGGCGCGATTTCCCGGAGTTCCGGGGCTTCCTCACGGCAACGGGGCATTGCCTGCGGGCACCGGGGATGGAACGCACACCCGGCGGGCGGCGAAAAGGGGCTCGGCAGTTCACCGGGCAGGAAAGCCCGGATATGCCTCTTTGCAGGATCGTGCACGGGCGCGGCGGCCAAAAGAGCCTTCGTATACGGATGCGCCGCCGAACCGAACAGGGTGTTCCTATCGGCCTGCTCGACGATGCGTCCCAAGTACATGACCGCCACCCGGTCGCTCATATAGCCGACGACCGACAAGTCATGTGAAATGAAGAAATACGTCAGCCCGAAATCAGCCTGTACCTCTTTCAGCAGGTTCAGCACCTGCGCCTGAACCGAGGCGTCGAGGGCCGACACGGCCTCATCGCAGACGACAAGCTCCGGGCGGGTCACCAGTGCCCGTGCAATCGCCACACGCTGCCTCTGGCCGCCGGAAAACTCGTGCGGGTAACGTCCGGCATGTCCGGGCTGCAACCCCACGCGGCGCAGGATTTCGCCCACACGCTCCTGACGCTCCGCCGACGGCGTGCCTATGGCCATCAACGGCTCGGCAATGGACGTACCGATCCTCAACCGGGGATTCAGCGAAGAAAAAGGATCTTGAAAGATCATCTGCAAACGGCGGGAATACCATGTATCATTGCGGCCCGACACGCCGGGCAATACGGATTCGCCGTCGAAAAGGATTTCCCCGCCCGTCGGAGGAAGAAGCCGCACAGCCATGCGCGCCAGTGTCGACTTGCCGCACCCGGACTCGCCCACCAGGCCGAGCGTCTCGCCGCGACGTACGGAAAGCGATACACCATCCACTGCGCGAACTTCGCCCCGCACTCTCCCGAGCACACCCTGCCGCACCGTAAACGAACGGCTCACATCACGAAAATCAAGAAGCGGAGAAGAGGCGGAAGACATGCATACTCCGAGGCTGAAAAGGAAGCCGAAAAACGTCAAACCAGAAAATCGGCTAGCATTTTAGTACCGTTTCTGGTAAAAAAATTGGTCTTTTACCATTAAAAACGAAAAGCATCGACAACCACCGACGCTTTTTGCCTTTTTGCTATGGCAGTTTTTACACGTCAACTTCTAACAAAGCAAGGAAGACTATGAAACGGATTGCCTCCCTGTTGCTTGCCGCCTGCCTGTTGGCGGCTCCCCAGCTTACTGGAAAAGCCCAAGCGGAAGGATTTGCCCTGTCCGACTTCGGCGCCCGAGGCACGGCTCTCGCCGGCGGCATGGTTGCCCGCGCGGACGATCCTTCCGCCGTGGCTTGGAACCCCGCTGGGATCACTCAGCTCCCCGGTACCCAAATAATGGTGGGCATGACCGCCATTCAGCCTTCCGGGACCGTCGACACGGTGGACCGCTTCGGCATCGGCCGCTCCACCGACGTAGACAAGCACACATGGGCAAATCCGCACGCCTATCTCACCCATCAGTTCAGTGATAACCTCTGGGGCGGCATCGGCATCTTCTCCCGGTTCGGCCTCGGCAATTCTTATCCCACAAACTGGCCGGGCCGCGAAAACCTCAAATACGTCAGCCTCAAGACCGTTTCACTGAATCCCAACCTTGCCTTCAAGATCAATGATAATCTCTCCCTCGCCGTGGGCCTTGAGTTCATGTACGCCACCATGCTCATGAAAAAGGACGGCGATCTCGGCAAAATGACCGGCTCCCCCTTGCTCTCCGGTCGATACGACCAACAGATGCTCACCGGGTCCAGCATCGCCCCCGGCTTCAACATCGCAGCGCATTACAAATTCAATGACGAATGGGCCGCAGGCCTGACCTACCGCAGCCGCGTCAAACAGGCCGTGCGCGGACACGTCGAATTCGAAAATAAAAATCCGGTTCCGGGCCTCGTTAATCTACCAAACTCCGATCTGCACGGTAATCTGAACCTTCCCGACACAATTTCCTTCGGCGTGATGTGGAAGCCCATGGAAACCCTGAGCTTCGAAGCCGGAACCGTCTATACCGTATGGAGCAACTACCGCTCCCTGAATATCCATATGGACAATCCCCAGTACGGCACCGCATACAGCCCCAAAAACTGGCGCGACACGTGGGGCTTCAACGTCAGTGCCGAATACAAGGCGCTCGACTGGCTGACCCTGCGCGGCGGCTATGTTTTCGAAACCAGCCCGATGAAGGATAGCACCTGCGACTACATGACCCCGAGCAACGGGCGTCACCGTATCACCGCCGGTGTGGGCTTCAATTGGGATCAGTGGACCGTTGACCTTGCTTACGGCTACCTGATCATCAAGGAACTCAGCTACGACAAGTCCACCGCCGACGGCGTCCTGAAGGGACGTTCCCACAACGGGAGCAGCCATATCGCCGCCGTATCCGTGGGCTACAAGTTCTAGCGGATAAAGAGAAGAGACACTTGAGGGGGCGGGGAGGACTTTCTGGAGAAAGTCCTCC
>CDYZ01041634.1_pt1 | contig 14555 bp, 9 predicted proteins | sample 554921 | NCBI WGS metagenome assembly CDYZ01 (sample SAMEA3182058, study PRJEB8094) | gut metagenome | biome: human; feature: gut; material: Stool; isolation source: human stools | place: Canada | collected 2012-11-26 | reverse complement strand
GAGAAGCTGGACAAGGACCGCTTCCGCCGGGACCTGGGCGGCGTGGAGGGCGCCTATGCCGAGGTCATGCAGAGACTGCTTGCCCATGATGCCGACTGAGCTGAGCGCCGTGCTCCCGGCCCGCCACATCCAAGAGGAGTGCGGCGTGTTCGGCGTGTACGCGCCGGAGACGACGGATGTGGCCCCCCTGGCCTATTACGCCCTGTACGCCCTCCAGCACCGGGGCCAAGAGAGCGCCGGCATCGCGGTGAACGATGATGGCGTGTTCACCGCGTACCGGGATGTGGGGCTGGTGAACGAGGTGTTTCCGGCGGAGCGGCTCCGCTCCCTGGGCACGGGCACCATCGCCGTAGGCCACGTGCGCTACGGCACCACCGGGTCCGACAACAAGCGGAACGTCCAGCCCATCCTGGTGAACCACTACAAGGGCCGCATGGCCCTGGCCCACAACGGCAACCTCACCAACTCCCACGCATTGCGCCAGGAGCTGGAGAGCCAGGGCTCCATCTTCCAGACCACCACGGACTCCGAGGTCATCGCCTACATCATCGTCCAGGAGCGTTTGCGCGCCCCCTCCATCGAGGAGGCGGTCTCCGCCGCCATGGACCGGATCGAGGGGGCCTACTCCCTGGTGATCTCCTCCCCCACCAAGCTCATCGCCGTCCGGGACCCCCACGGCTTCCGGCCGCTGTGCATGGGCCGACTTCGGGACGGGGGCGTGGTGTTCGCCTCCGAGTCCTGCGCCCTGGACGCCATCGGCGCCCGGTTCGAGCGGGACATCCTGCCCGGGGAGATCGTGGTGGCGGACAAGTCCGGCGTCAAGTCCGACACCCGCCACTGCGGCAAGGCCCCCAAGCGGCTCTGCGTGTTCGAGTTCATCTACTTCGCCCGGCCGGACTCCGTCATCGACGGGTCCAGCGTCCACGTGGCACGGCAGCGGGCCGGGGCCTTCCTGGCCCTGGAGCACCCGGTCCAGGCGGACATCGTCATCGGCGTGCCGGACTCCGGCCTGGACGCCGCCCTGGGCTACGCCCGGCAGAGCGGTATCCCCTACGGCATGGGGTTCATCAAGAACAAGTACATCGGCCGCACCTTCATCTCCCCCACTCAGGCCATGCGGGAAAACGAGGTCAATATCAAGCTGAACCCCATCCGCTCCGTGGTGGAGGGCAAGCGGGTGGTGCTGATCGACGACTCCATCGTCCGGGGCACCACCTGCCGCCGGACCATCGACCTGCTGCGGAAAGCCGGGGCGAAGGAGATCCACATGCGGGTCAGCGCGCCGCCCTTTGTGGCCGCCTGCTACTACGGTACGGACATCGATGACCCCAGCAAGCTCATCGCCAACAACCACTCGGTGGAGGAGATCGCAAAGATCATCGGTGTGGATTCCCTGGGGTATCTGAGCCTGCAGGACGTGGTGAAGCTGGCGGACAATACCCAGTGCGGCTTCTGCACCGCCTGCTTCGGCGGGGGCTACCCCACCGCCGTGCCCCAGGACGGCGGCAAAGACCGATTCGAGTGCAAGATCAGTGAGAGGGAGAGGACCTGATATGGAGAGTTATTCGGAGAGCTACCGGAAGTCCGGCGTGGACATCACCGCAGGCTACGCCGGTGTGAAGCTGATGGCCCCCCACGTGGCCCGGACCAGGATCCCCGGGGTAGTGTCCGGCATTGGAGGCTTTGGCGGGTTGTTCGCCCCGGACCTGACCGGCATACGTGAGCCAGTGCTGGTGTCCGGCACCGATGGGGTGGGCACCAAAATCCGCATCGCCCAGCTGCTGGACCGGCACGACACCGTGGGCGTGGACTGCGTGGCCATGTGCGTCAACGACATCATCTGCTGCGGGGCAAAGCCCCTGTTCTTTCTGGACTACATCGCCATCGGCAAGAATGTGCCGGAGAAGGTGGCCGCCATTGTCTCCGGCGTAGCAGAGGGCTGCGTCCAGGCGGGCTGCGCCCTCATCGGCGGCGAGACCGCCGAGCACCCCGGCATCATGGCGCCGGAGGACTACGACCTGGCGGGCTTTTCCGTGGGCATCGTGGACAAGGGCGATATCATCGACCCGGACCGGGTCCGCTCCGGGGACGTGGTGCTGGCCCTGCCCTCCTCCGGCCTCCACTCCAACGGATTCTCCCTGGTGCGGAAGGTCTTTCACGTGGAGCATGCCAATCTGACGGTCTACTGTGAAGATCTGGGGGAGAGCCTGGGCGAGGCCCTGCTGACCCCCACCCGCATCTATGTGAAGCCGGTGCTGGCCGCCATCGACGCGGCAGAGGTCCACGGCATCAGCCACATCACCGGCGGGGGCTTTTATGAGAACATCCCCCGGTGCCTGCCGGATGGGATGACGGTGAAAATTGAGAAGGCTGCCGTCCGGACGCCACCCATCTTCAAAATGCTCCGGGAGACCGGCCACATCCCGGAGCGGGACATGTTCAACACCTTCAACATGGGGGTCGGCATGGCGGTGATCGTCTCCCGGGACACGGCGGACCAGGCCCTCTCCGCCCTGGCCCAGCACGGCTGCCCCGGCTATGTGATAGGTGAGGTGATCTCCGGAGAGGAACGGGTGATCCTATGCTGAACAAGGCCCGTATCGCTGTGCTGGTCTCCGGCGGCGGCACCAACCTGGAGGCGCTGCTGAACGCTCAGGAAGCAGGCGCCCTGCCCCACGGGGAGATCGTGCTGGTCCTCTCCAGCAATCCCGAAGCCTACGCTCTGGAGCGGGCAAAGCGCCGCGGCGTGCCTGCCATTCCCCTGTCCCGGAAGCAGCTGGGGCAGGAGCCGTTTGAGGCGGCGCTGATGGAGGCGCTGACGCAGTACCGGGTGGATCTGGTCGTGCTGGCCGGGTTCCTGTCCATCCTGTCCGCGGACTTCGTCCGTCGCTGGCCGGACCGGATCGTCAACGTCCATCCCTCCCTGATCCCCGCCTTCTGTGGGAAGGGGTATTACGGGCTGAAGGTCCATGAGGCAGCCCTCCGCCGTGGCGTCAGGGTCACCGGCGCTACCGTCCATCTGGTGAACGAGATCCCGGACGGGGGGCGCATCCTGCTGCAGAAAGCGGTGGACATTCTGCCCGGCGACACGCCGGAAACCTTGCAGCGCCGGGTCATGGAACAGGCGGAGTGGGTGCTGCTGCCCCAGGCCGCAGAACAGCTGGCCGCCCACATCGCCACGGAAAAGGAGGAGCATCTGTGAAACAGGATTTATGTGCCCTGCTGCGGGGCAATCCCTATCCCGGCCGTGGGATCGTGCTGGGCATGACGCCGGACGGCAAGTCGTCCGTGGCCGTCTATTTCATCATGGGCCGCAGCGCCAACAGCCGCAACCGCGTCTTCGCGGAGGAGCCGGACGGCATCCGTACCCAGGCGGCGGACCCCGCCAGGATGGAGGACCCCAGCCTCATCATCTACCACCCGGTACGGCAGATGGGCCGGGGACTCATCGTCACCAACGGGGACCAGACGGACACCATCCTGGAGTTTTTAAAGCAGGGCCTTCCCATGGAGCAGGCCCTCCGCACGCGGGAATTCGAGCCGGACGGTCCCAACTGGACCCCGCGGATTTCCGGGCTGCTGGGGCCCAACGGCAGTTACAAGCTGTCCATCCTGAAAGCCGCCGACGGGACCGGCAGACGCTGCCTGCGGCAGACCTTCGAGTATCCCGGCCAGCCGGGGACCGGCCACTTCCTCCACACCTACGCCGGAGACGGCGATCCCCTGCCCTCCTTTGCCGGAGAGCCGGAGCAGGTGGCCGTGGAAGGGGACATTGACAGCCTCGCCAGCGCCGTTTGGGACGCTCTGGACGAGGCCAACAGGATCTCCCTCTTCGTCCGCTTCACAGACCTGGAGACCCGGGACTTCCAGCAGCGCATCGTCAACAAGTATTCCGGAAAGGAGACCCAGGCATGAACGAACTGGAACTGAAATACGGCTGCAATCCCAACCAGAAGCCCGCCCGCATCTTCATGCGGGACGGGTCCGACCTGCCCCTCACGGTGCTGAACGGCAAGCCGGGATACATCAACTTTCTGGACGCGCTGAACGCCTGGCAGCTGGTGCGGGAACTGAAAGAAGCCACCGGCCTGCCCGCCGCCGCGTCCTTCAAGCACGTGTCCCCCGCCGGGGCCGCCGTGGGCAACCCCCTCAGGGATGTGGAGCGGCAGATGTACTTTGTGGAGGAGGGCGCAGACCTCTCCCCCATCGCCTGTGCCTACATCCGGGCCCGGGGTGCGGACCGGCTGTGCTCCTACGGGGACTGGGCGGCCCTCTCCGACGTGTGCGACGCCGCCACCGCCCGGTATCTGAAATATGAGGTGTCCGACGGCATCATCGCCCCCGGCTACACCGACGAAGCCCTGGAGATATTGAAAACCAAGAAGAAGGGCAATTACAACGTCGTGCAGATCGACCCGGACTACGTCCCCGCCCCCCAGGAGTACAAGGACGCGTTCGGCGTCACCTTCCAACAGGGGCGGAACAACTTTGAGATCAATGAGGCGCTCCTCACCAACCTTGTCACGGAGAACAAGGACCTGCCGGAAGCGGCCAAGCGGGACATGATCGTGGCCCTCATCACCCTGAAATACACCCAGTCCAACTCCGTCTGCTACGTGAAGGACGGACAGGCCATCGGCGTGGGAGCAGGCCAGCAGAGCCGCATCCACTGCACCCGCCTGGCGGGCACCAAGGCGGACACCTGGTGGCTCCGCCACCATCCCAAGGTGCTGGGCCTGCAATTCGTGGAGAACATTCGCCGCCCGGACCGGGATAACGCCATCGATGTATATCTCTCCGACGAGTATGAGGACGTGCTGGCGGAGGGCATCTGGCAGAAGACCTTCGCCGTGCGCCCCGATCCTCTGACGGCGGAGGAGAAAAAAACCTGGATCACAGCCCTCACCGGCGTCACATGCGGCTCCGACGCCTTCTTCCCCTTTGGCGATAATGTGGAGCGGGCGAGAAAATCCGGCGTCCAGTACATCGTTGAGCCCGGCGGTTCCATCCGGGATGACCATGTCATTGAAACAGCCAACAAATACGGCATGGTGATGGCGTTTACAGGGATGCGGCTGTTCCACCACTGAGCGTCTTTGAAGAGAAGCGGGCCTGCCCGGCATCCTGCCGCCGGGTCTGCCGAGTCTGGGCCCGGATAGGGGCAATGAAGTTTCCTTTTCTGATTTGCGATGGCAAATCAACCGGGAAAGCCTGTCCGGTTTTCCCCGGTCTCTCTTCACACTGTTTTATACACGAAGCAAGGAGGACGATTCGATGGATCTTCTCGTAGTAGGCGGCGGCGGCCGGGAGCACGCCATCATCAAAAAACTGAAAGAAAATCCGGTGGTGGAGACGATTTACGCCCTGCCGGGCAACGGCGGCATCGCCGCTGACGCCGTTTGTGTGCCGCAGATCAGCGCCACAGACATCGGCGCTATTGTGGACTTCGCCGTCTCCCACGCCGTGGGGTTCGCGGTGGTGGCGCCGGACGATCCTCTGGCTCTGGGGTGTGTGGACGCCCTCCACGCCGCGGGCATCCCCTGCTTCGGGCCGGACGCCAGAGCCGCCCGGATCGAGTCCAGCAAGGTCTTTGCCAAGGACCTGATGAAAAAATATCACATCCCCACCGCCCGATATGAGGTGTTCGATACGCCCGCTGCGGCGCTCGCCTATTTGAAAACCGCCTCCTTCCCCATCGTCATCAAGGCGGACGGTCTGGCCCTGGGCAAGGGCGTGCTGATCTCCCGGTCCTATGAAGAGGCAGAGGATGCCGTCAGGACCATGATGGAGGACCGGGCCTTCGGGGACTCCGGCAGCCGGGTGGTGATCGAGGAGTTTTTGACTGGCCCGGAGGTCAGCGTCCTGGCTTTCACCGACGGCACCGCCATCGCCCCCATGGTGTCCTCCATGGACCACAAGCGGGTGGGGGACGGAGATACTGGCCCCAACACCGGCGGCATGGGCACCGTGGCTCCCAACCCCTGCTACACCGAGGACATCGCCCGAGTGTGCATGGACACCATCTTCCTGCCCACTCTGGCCGCCATGCGGGCGGAAAGCTGCCCCTTCAAGGGCTGCCTGTACTTCGGTTTGATGCTGACCCCGGACGGGCCAAAGGTCATCGAGTACAACTGCCGCTTCGGGGACCCGGAGACCCAGGTGGTGCTGCCCCTGCTGAAAACAGACCTGCTGACGGTCATGCAGGCGGTGGAAAGCGAGACCCTGGGATCGCTCACCGTGGAGTGGCGGCACGCCTCCGCCGCCTGTGTGATCTTGGCCTCCGGCGGGTATCCAGGGCACTACGAAAAGGGTAAGCCCATCTCTCTGCCCGCGTCGGCACCGGGAAACGTGACCATCTACCACGCCGGGGACAGACTGGACGAGAATGGGCAGCTGGTCACCAGCGGCGGCCGGGTACTGGGCGTCACCGCCACCGGTCCCACTTTGCGGCAGGCTTTGCACGACGCCTACGCCGCCGCCAGGGCGGTGGACTTTGACGGCAAATACCTGCGCCATGACATCGGCCAGCGGGCTCTGGCGGCTCTGGCGGACTGAAACGCATATTTTGATGAGCGCCCAACCGGCGCCGGGAGGTCATACGATGGTAAGACGGATCTATGTGGAAAAGAAGCCGGGGCTCCGGCAGGAGGCCCGGGGCCTGCTGCACGAGCTGCAGACCGTGGTGGGCGTCTCCGCCTTGGAGGACCTGCGCCTGCTGAACCGCTATGACGTGGAGGGCCTGGACGAGGCCGCCTTCCGCCGGGCGGTGGGGACAGTGTTCTCTGAGCCTCAGGTGGACGATACTGCCGCAGCCCTGCCCGCCGGGGACTGCATCGCCTTCGGCGTGGAGCCCCTGCCGGGACAGTTCGACCAGCGGGCGGACTCCGCCGCCCAGTGTATTCAGCTGATGACTCAGGAGGAGCGGCCCACGGTCCGCACCGCCAGGATCTATCTGCTCTTCGGTCCCCTGACGGCGGCGGATGTGGACGCGGTGAAGCGGTATGTCCTCAACCCCGTGGAGTGCCGGGAGGCGTCTTTGGACCTGCCGGAGCGGCTGGCGGCAGAGACCGCCGTCCCGGCAGACGTGGAAACGGTCACGGGCTTCACTGCCCTGGACCGGGCGGACCTGGATACCCTGCTGGCGCGGCTGGGTCTCGCCATGGACCTGGAGGACCTGTCGTTCCTCCAGGCATACTTCCGGGACACGGAGCGCCGGGACCCCACCCTGACGGAGATCCGGGTGGTGGACACCTACTGGTCCGACCACTGCCGCCACACCACGTTCTCCACCCATCTGGACCACGTGGAGATCAACGATCCGGCGGTCCAGGCCGCCTATAACCGGTATCTGGCCGCCCGGGAGGAGGTCTATGGGCCGGAGAAAGCTGCCCAGCGGCCACAGACCCTCATGGATATCGCCACCATCGGCGCCAAGGTGCTGAAGCGACGGGGGCTTCTGCCGGAAATTGACGAGAGTGAGGAGATCAACGCCTGCTCCATCCATGTCGCCGCCCAGGTGAACGGCAAGCCCCAGGACTGGCTGCTGATGTTCAAGAACGAAACCCACAACCACCCCACGGAGATCGAGCCCTTCGGCGGCGCGGCCACCTGCATCGGCGGCTGCATCCGGGATCCCCTGTCCGGCCGGGCCTACGTCCACCAGGCCATGCGGCTCACCGGCTGCGGCGACCCCCGGACGCCGGTGGCGGAGACCCTGTCCGGCAAGCTGCCCCAGCGCAAGCTCGCCCAGACCGCCGCGGCGGGCTACTCCTCCTACGGCAACCAGATCGGCCTGGCCACAGGGCTGGTCAGCGAGGTATATCACCCCGGCTACATCGCCAAGCATTTGGAGTGCGGCGTGGTGGTGGCCGCCGCCCCGGCGGAGAATGTGGTCCGCGAACGGCCCCAGCCCGGGGACGTGGTGATCCTGCTGGGGGGGCGCACCGGCCGGGACGGCATCGGCGGCGCCACCGGCTCCTCCAAGAGCCACAACAGGCAGTCTCTCACCACCATGGCCAGCGAGGTCCAGAAGGGCAACGCCCCGGAGGAGCGGAAGATCCAGCGGCTGTTCCGGGATGGGAATGTCACCCGGCTCATCAAGCGGTGCAACGACTTCGGCGCAGGCGGCGTATCCGTGGCCGTGGGTGAGCTGGCGGACGGCCTGGATATCGATCTGGACGCAGTGCGGAAGAAGTACGACGGCCTGGACGGCACAGAGCTGGCCATCTCCGAGTCCCAGGAGCGAATGGCAGTGGTGGTGGCCCGGTCAAACGCAGACCGATTCATCGCCGCCGCGGAGGCGGAGAATCTGGAAGCGTACCCCGTGGCGGTGGTGACGGCGTCCCCCCGGATGGTGATGCGCTGGCGGGGCAGGACCATCGTGGACCTGAGCCGGGACTTCCTGAACACCAACGGCGCCGTGAAGCACGCCCGGGCGGCGGTTCCTGCCCCCATTCCCGCGTCCCCGGTCTCCCAGGATGCCGAAAACTCCTCCCTCCGCTCCATAGCCTCCAGTCTGGCGTCCGCCTCCCGCAGAGGGCTGGCGGAGCGGTTCGATTCCACCATCGGCTGTGGCAGCGTGTTGATGCCCTTCGGCGGCAGAAATCAGAGAACCCCCGCCCAGGTGATGGCCGCCCTTCTGCCGGTGCTGCCGGGGCAGGAGACGGACCAGGCCAGCGTTATGGCCTGGGGCTTCGACCCGGAGGCTATGGCGGCGGACCCCTACCGGGGGGCCTATAACGGTGTGGTCACCTCCCTTGCCAAGCTGGTGGCCGCCGGGGCAGACTATCGAAGGGCCTACCTCACCCTCCAGGAGTTCTTTGAAAAGCTCCGGGAGGACCCCGCACGCTGGGGCAAGCCCTTCGCCGCCCTGCTGGGGGCTCTGGACGCCCAGCTGGACTTCGGCGCGGCGGCCATCGGCGGCAAGGACTCCATGTCCGGCACCTTCAACGATCTGGACGTGCCCCCCACCCTCATCTCCTTTGCCATCGCCCCCATCCGGGCCGGGGAGGTGCTCTCCCCCGAGTTCAAGGAGGCGGGACATCCGGTGTACCTCTTTGCTCCCGCCAACAGCGGCGCCCAGAGCCAGAGGGAAGCTTGGGAGACCTTCCACCAGCTTTGCCGGGCGGGCAGGGTGTGCTCCGCCTGGGCGGTGGAGCACGGCATCGCCGAGGGGATTATGCAGATGTCCTTCGGTAACTCCATCGGCTTTCAGGCCGATGGGCGTGAGATCGCCTGGGACCTGCCGTGCCCTGGCGCCATTGTGGCGGAGCTGACGGAGGACACAGACCTCCTCTGCGCCGTCAGGCTGGGCACCACCACGGCGGAGCCGGTCCTCACCACCGGCGCTGACAGCGTCTCCATCGACGAGCTGCTCTCCCTGAACGAGTCCGTGCTGGAGGATGTATACCCCAGCCGAGTCCCTGCCGATCCTGCGCTGGTGCCGGTACTGGAGGCCCCGGCCTTCTCCCGCGCCGCTCCCCGGACAGGCACGGCAAAGCCAAAGGTGCTGATTCCTGTGTTTCCCGGCACCAACTGCGAGTACGACAGCGCCCGGGCGGCGCTACGGGCTGGCCTGGAGCCGCAGATCCTGGTGCTGAATAATCAGACACCGGACCATGTGGCGGCATCCGCCGCCCGGTTTGCCCAGGCAGCCCGGAGCAGTCAGATCCTCTTCCTGCCCGGCGGCTTCTCCGGCGGCGACGAGCCCGACGGCTCCGGCAAGTTCATCACCGCCTTTCTCCGGTCCCCCCAGGCCGCAGACGCGGTGATGGACCTGCTGCAAAACCGGGATGGCCTCGTCCTGGGCATCTGCAACGGCTTCCAGGCCCTCATCAAGCTGGGGCTGGTCCCCTTCGGAGAAATCCGGGACACAGATGCCGCCTGCCCCACGCTGACTTACAATGTCATCGGCCGCCACCAGTCCCGGATCGTCCGGACCCGGGTGGCCTCCAACCGGTCCCCCTGGCTGACCAAGGTCCAGGTGGGGGACATCGTCAGCGTCCCCATCTCCCACGGGGAAGGGCGGTTCCTCTGCCCGCCGGATCTCTTGGCACAGTTGGCGGAAAACGGCCAGATCGCCACCCAGTACGTGGATCTGGACGGCCATCCCACCATGGATATCGACGGCAACCCCAACGGCTCCGTCTGGTCGGTAGAGGGCATCACCTCACCCGACGGCCGGGTCTTCGGCAAGATGGGGCACGCCGAGCGGGTGGGGCCCTGCCTGTACCGAAATATCCCGGGGAATTACGATCTTGGCCTGTTCGATGCCGCAAAGGACTATTTTTCTCTCTAACGGTTGACAGACCGGCCGGAACCGGGTATCATATCTGAAACATCCGCCGGGAGGTGCTTGAATATGGATTCAACCGTTGTGATCGAACCGGCCTATAATGCCCTCTCAGACGTTCGGGCCCTGTTTGAGGCGTACACCGCCATGCTGGTGACGCACGACCCAGCTTTTCAAATCTATCTGGACATCCAGCACTATGCGGACGAGCTGCGCGCCCCCGCCGCCAAGTACGCCCCGCCGGACGGACGGCTGTACCTGGCCCGGGTGGACGGGCGGGCGGCGGGCTGTATCGCCCTGCGGCGGCTGGACGGCGAGCGATGCGAAATGAAGCGCCTGTACGTCCAGCCGCAGTACCGGGGCCGGGGGCTTGCCCGGCAGCTGATCCGCCGGATCACAGAGGACGCGCGGCAGATCGGCTACCGCTGTATGCTGCTGGACACCCTGCCGGTTCTGGAGGACGCCGTCCGCCTCTACCGGCAGCTGGGATTTTACGAGATCCCCTGCTACAACGACAGTCCTGTGGAGTCCACACTGTTTTTCCAGCTGGACCTGTAAATCCAGCTTCCACTTGAAATCTGATGAAATGAGGTGGCCCTATGGCTTATTTTTTCTCCGAGCCCTCCCGTACCTTCAGTGAGTACCTGCTGGTGCCCGGCTACTCCTCCGCGGAGTGCATTCCCGCAAACGTCTCCCTCAAGACCCCGGTGGTGAAGTACCGGCGGGGGGAGGAGCCCGCTCTCACCATGAACGTGCCCATGGTCTCCGCCGTCATGCAGGCGGTATCCGGAGAGCAGATGGGCATCGCCCTGGCGAAGGAGGGCGGCATCGCCTTCATCTATGTCTCCCAGCCCATCGAGCAGCAGGCGGAGATGGTACGGAGGGTGAAGAACTACAAGGCGGGCTTTGTCATCAGCGACTCCAATCTTCGCCTGGGGGACACGCTGGCGGACGTGCTGGCCTTGAAGGAACGGACCGGCCACTCCACCATGGCGGTCACGGATGACGGCACCGGCACCGGAAAGCTGCTGGGCCTCGTCACCAGCCGGGACTACCGGGTGAGCCGCATGGACCCGGCCACCCCGGTCAGCGAATTCATGACCCCGGCGGAGAAAATCGTCTCCGCCCCGGAGGGCACCAGCCTGAAGGCCGCCAATGATATCATCTGGGACCACAAGCTCAACGCCCTGCCCATCGTCTCCGCCGGCGGGCATCTGGTGAGCTTCGTGTTCCGGAAGGACTACGACTCCCACAAGGGCAACCCCCTGGAGCTGCTGGACAGTCAGAAGCGGTATGTGGTGGGCGCCGGCATCAACTCCCGGGACTATGAGGAACGGGTGCCCGCCCTGGTGGAGGCCGGCGCGGACGTGCTGGTGATCGACTCCTCCGAGGGCTACTCCGAGTGGCAGAAGCGGACCCTGGCCTGGATCCGCTCCCGCTATGGCGACACCGTGAAGGTGGGCGCCGGCAACGTGGTGGATGGCGAGGGCTTCCGCTTCCTGGCGGATTGCGGCGCCGACTTCGTGAAGGTGGGCATCGGCGGCGGCTCCATCTGCATCACCCGGGAGACCAAAGGCATCGGCCGGGGCCAGGCCACGGCGGTCATCGATGTGGCGGCAGAGCGGGACCGGTATTTTGCCGAGACCGGCGTCTACGTGCCCATCTGTGCCGACGGCGGCATTGTCCAGGACTACCACATCACCCTGGCCCTGGCCATGGGCGCGGACTTCTGTATGCTGGGGCGGTATTTCTCCCGGTTCGACGAGTCCCCCACCAGCAAGGTGCTGATCGGCGGCAGCTATATGAAGGAGTACTGGGGCGAGGGCAGCGCCCGGGCCCGGAACTGGCAGCGGTACGACCTGGGCGGAGCGGCCAAGCTCTCCTTCGAGGAGGGCGTGGACTCCTACGTGCCCTATGCCGGCAAGCTGTCGGACGGCATGGCCACCACCCTTTCCAAGGTGCGGTCCACCATGTGCAACTGCGGCGCGCTGACCATCCCGGAACTGCGGGAGAAGGCCAAGTTGACCCTGGTGTCCTCCGTCTCCATTGTGGAGGGCGGAGCCCATGACGTGCTGCTGAAGGACACCACCAATTCGGGGAATCAGCGGAGCTGAGAGATTTTTCCTGCCAGAAAATACGAGGCGGCTGGACGGAAGGCCAGCCGCTTTTTTATGGGTCCCACATGGGGGGATTCAGCCGCGATGACGGCTTGTCCCAATGCACATTCCAAAAGAACGCCTTTTGTCGCGCTCCGGCACGTGCATGCAAAGTTGCTGTATGGGGGCGGCATGAGAGGGTGCCTGCGGGTTTACGATGGCATCCCGGCGGGCGCGGCGGAGTGCCGCAGAGACTTGGCAGTTGATTCCCGCGGCGAAGTGCCGACCAAAATCAGGGTGTAAGGACGCCTTCGATCTGCCTCTGTTTTTCTGTCTCGCGCTGCGGCGCTCTCAGTATTTGCGACACCAGTGTTCCGCTGGTTTCCCTCCTTCTGCGCGCTCCGCTTGCCCGCATCGGGCACGCCGCAACCGTAAGGCGGCACAGCCGTCAACGGATGCGCAGTCGCTGCGCGCTCCCCTGGCGGTCGTAGGGGCCGCCCTTTTTGGGAGGGAAATAACGGGACGTTTCCGCATCAGCCCTTCCTGCGCCCTTACGGGGATAAGGTCTTTAATAGTTCTTCTCCTGTGACCCCCAGCTGCGCTTCATCACTTGCAAACGGGATCCGCAGCAGTGCTTCTCCGTCTACTTTATAAATATATATGTAAATGCCGGAACCGATGTCCTGGGTATCGCCCAAAAATGAAAGGACCTCTTCTCGCGTCATGGTCGGTGTCAATTCCCTGACCTGTTCTGATGTCACCTGTGTTGGCCTTTGTATCGGTTCTCCGCTATCTGGCAAAGGTTTGCGATCAAATCTTACAGCTTGTTTCGGTCCCTTTTATCATATCATACGACCGCCGCGGCTGATGGGAAAAGGGACGCTTTGTCTCCCGGCCTTGCCATCCCGCGCCCGCTGTGGTATGCTGATAGCGCAAAGATAAAAACACGTCCCGGTTGGTAGTCCGGGAGCGGCCCATGTGCCGTCAGTAACCTGCCTCCTTGGTTGTCCGTTCTTTGTGCGAGACCTTTAAAGGAGGACACACGCATGGGCACAAGCAGGCTCACCATCCTGTTCGACGATCCCTTCTGGATCGGCCTGTACGAGCGGGAGGACGGCACGGAGTACTCCGTCTGCCGGATCGTCTTCGGCGCGGAGCCCCGGGACCAGGAGGTCTACGCCTATCTTCTGGAACACTGGCGGACGCTGCGATTCAGCCCGCCCCGGCCAGGGACAGAGCATCTGCCCCCTCCCAAAAGCCCCAAGCGGCGCCAGCGGGAGGCCCGGCGGATGACCCAGGCCGCAGGGATCGGCACCAAGGCCCAGCAGGCCCTGAAGCTCCAACAGGAGCAGGGGAAGCAGGCCCGTCTCGCCCGCACCCGCCAACAGCGGGAGGCGGAGGAAGCGCGGAAGTTCCAGCTGCGGCAGGCGCGTCGAAAGGAAAAGCACAGAGGTCACTGACCTCTGTGCTTTTTTCGGGAACCGTTTTCATACGGGGGTTGCGAAGGCGGCAAACTCTGTTATAATAGCGGTGTTGAAAAATCGCCGCTCCGCTGGATACCGGGGCGAACTGGAAGGAGAACTGCGGGTATGAAGATCATCGACGCCCACCTGCACCTGTTTTCGGAAGATTCTGCCGAGGAGATGGCCCGGCAGGTGGGCCATCACAACAACGTAGACCATCTGCGGGAGGTCTATGGAGAACTGCACATTGCCCACGGCGTGGTGATGGGAAATCACAGTCTGGAGCTCCGGCGGCACGACTACCCCACAGACCTGTTCCACTACTGCGTGGGCCTGGACAGCAGCCTGCTGGAGGACGGGAGCCGGGTGATCCCGGACCTGGCGGACCGGGTGGAGGCGCACCTGCGGCGGGACAACTGCTGCGGCGTGAAGCTGTACCCCGGGTACAACAAGATCGCTCTGTCGGACCCCATGTACCAGCCCATCTACCGCCTGGCAGCCCGTTACGGTAAGCCGGTGGCCGTTCACATGGGGCTGACCGCCTTCTCCCGGGCCCATCTGAAATACTGCCACCCCCTGGCCCTGGATGAGGTGGCGGCAGACCATCCGGATACCCAGTTCGTCATGTGCCACTTCGGCAACCCCTTCCTGGCGGACGCGGCAGCAGTGCTGGAGAAAAACCCCAACGTCTGCGCCGATCTGTCC
>CDYZ01040454.1_pt1 | contig 14625 bp, 18 predicted proteins | sample 554921 | NCBI WGS metagenome assembly CDYZ01 (sample SAMEA3182058, study PRJEB8094) | gut metagenome | biome: human; feature: gut; material: Stool; isolation source: human stools | place: Canada | collected 2012-11-26 | reverse complement strand
ATCTGGTACTCATCGCTCAATTTCTCGGCGATATAAGACACTTTTAACCCTTCTCCCTTCATCGTTAGGAAACGCTTGTACATTTCAAGGTACTTAACATCGTCCAGATTGACTCCGGCACGCCTCATCGCTTCCAATATGGGACGGCTTATCTCTATACATTCGTGTACTTTCATGAATCGAACAATTAAATGGAACCTAAATTCTCTACCACTTTAACTTGTGAACCCACCTTGTTAATCTCCGTAACGGAAACAATCGGGTGGACATCTTGCATGCCTCGTGCAATGGCTCGTGCAATCATCTCCTCACCGAGAGCCTGACTGCTTTTTTCCCGAACTTGTATGGGCACACCTCCTCCGGCTACATTAATAGCAGACAGTAGCGGAGCGAACATGGAGGTAGCTCTTGCTGTCATCACGCTCTCACCGTTAGACAACATAGCGGGTATGCTGTCGCTCGTTCCCGTTCCGGGGCCTTCTACAAGACCACCATCGGCAAACTTGGCCGAGTTTATAATTCCTATCGCGGTTGTCATATTGGTGATTATCGTCGCGATTAAAGAAACAGCTTCTGCAATACCAAAAATACCCTTTGTAGCAGACGCAGCAACAGCCGAAGATATTGCTTTTCCTGTGTTAATAGCAACTTCTGCCAATGCTAATGTCTTCGATAAAATCATAAATGCCTTATTGTCCTCTCCAAGCTGCTCGAATAACCCCGATAGAGCTCCTGTAATTTGAGATGCCGCTTCGAACTTCGCTTGTTCTATTTCTATTTCCCTCTGGGCAAGTTCCTCTTTGGCATCCAAATATTCCTGCTGGGCTTCGAGTTGTCGGGCTTTGAACTCGGCATCGCTTTCTCCCTCTAACTGCTGTAAGGAATCAAGCCGTTTCTTGGCATTTTCAAGCTCGACTTGCAACTCATCTTCTCCGGCTATCTTTGCGGCTGCCAACCTGTTGGACAGTTCGAGTTCCAATGCTTCCATAGCTTTCTCTTGCTTTTTCCGCTCATACTCAGATGTCATTTCGTCGAGCTTCTTTTGATAACTGTCCTCAATCAGTTGTTTCTGCTCGGCAGTCAGTTTTGTATTGGATAGTTCTATCTCCTTTTCCTTTTTGAGTTGTTCAGCTTTCAAACTATATTCCTGAATTGTACCCTCTGTTGCCAATTGAAGCCTCTGCTCAATATAAGCAGCTTCTTGCTCTAACTTTTCCCGAATCGATTCCTCATTCACTTCTGCTAACTCTGCATCTCTCTGCTTTTCCAAGTTGGCTATTGTGGCACTCATGGCGGCCTTCGCTTCGGTCGTTAGATTCTCTTCTGTTTCCATTCGCTTCTTTAAATCTGCTATCTGATCATCATAACTTGCATTTATGTCTGCTTTCTGTTTTTCAAAACTATCTTTAATTAGCGCATTTTCAGAATCACGGAGAGCACGCATAGCTGCAAGCTCTTTATCCGAACGCTCTTGCACTAATTGTAACCGTTGTTCCTCCTCTTGATTTAATTTAGTTTGAGCCTCTGAACGTTGTGAATATAACTCCCTTGTTTTTGTATTATATTCTTTTTGAACATTGTACAAATTAGCTTCTGCTTGTGCCAATTCATCATTCACTTCTTTACTATTTTTTGTTCGCTCAGCTTCTTTTTTAGCTATTTCTAATCTCTGTTTCGCTTGTTCCAACTCATTGTCTGCCATAGCTTTTTCCTTATCTATGGCTTCATTCAAGAATTGTATGCGTTCTTCTGCTGAATATTTATCCTTCTGAGCAGATTTCGCCCTCAAATCAGAGGCTTCCATACTTAATTTCGCATTCTCTACAAGGTCGCTCCTTTCTTTATTGGCTAAATCTAATTTCTGCTTTTCAAGTTCTATATAATCCTTTGAATTTTGATTTATGCTATCTCCTACTCCAATAAAATCCAAAAAAGCACCCACCAAACCAGTAACAGCTTGTGCGGCAGAAAGAAAAACATCTACAATAGATTCAACAACCCTTGTTATTCCGTCCATTGCCATTTTCAACGGAGCCAATACCTGCTGCAACTTAACATATTGTTCTTCGTTGTTCTTTGCTGAATTTGCCAGTTTCAAGAATAATGCCGTAATGACACTTATAACAGCAATTACCGGGTGAGATTTAAGAAGATCAAAAGCCTTACTTACCCCTATAACACCATTCCTTACAGCCTGAATTCCTGCAACAAGCTGATTGTTCCCAAATACGTTTTTGATTGCATTTTCATAGTTACCTACATTCCGGTTGAATCGACCGGTTGCCTCTTCTGCTCCTTTAAGCTCTTTTGTAACAGCATTAATCTTTTCTTGTAATTCTTTCCCTTTCGCCGAATCCCGTTCCGCCTTACTTAGATTGTCATATTCGGCAGTCAGATTGGATAAAGCCGCACGCAGTTGAACAAGTGAACCCCTTAAATCCGATTCAACTTTAATATTATTTTGAATCTCTTTCCTAAGAGCTCGTATCTTTGTAGAATATTCGGTAACATGTTGTTTTGAAAGCTCCATTTCCCGATTATATTCTTCCCAAGAAACAGTCCCTTCCTTTAACCATTGGTTGTACTCTTTTTGCAAATTCTTTTCCCTTTCTATTTGGGTATTCAGCTCCATTATTTGTTTAATCGCTGCTTCTGTATTTGTTTGTACTTTAACTCCTATAATAATCTCTTTCTCTGCCATAACCTAAAACATTTATAGTATTCATAATAATTTAAGTAATTCACACTCTGAATAATCGCCTTGCGACTTTATAGAGATAATAGCAAAAAATGCCGCATATCGCTCTATATACACAGGTATCTTGTAATCAATGTTTTTCAAATCTATCTCAGTAAGCCTGAATGTGTCCTTAATCACAAACGGGTATTTTATTAAATCTTGATATAATGTATAATATTCTGGAATAATCTCGTTAAAAGAAAGTCCCTTGAACGACAGTTTAGGATATTCCCCTGTACCTGATTCATAATGCAAATACATGATTCTATCCCCGCAATCAACAAGATCTATATTTTCACCGTCGTCATTCCACTTGAAATACGGAACAGAACTCATATCTCCATTGTCACCACCCGAAGTATAAGGAAGTTTTACTAAGTCTTTTTCGTTGTCGAGTGTCTTATTTTGTACAACCATATAGCCATCTGCACTCTTGGCGTTCTCGTTCTCCTCATAACGGAAATAGTTCTTCTGTGCAAAGTCCCCAAACGTGTACGAGGTCTCTTCGGCCGTCCACCCTGTCGGTACTAATTTCTTACTCCAATCGACCGCCTTATTTTTATTATCTATTATCTTATTTACAGGTATGAAAGAGACACCGGTATCGCTTTTTATTGCAAAAAGACCGAACAACCAACATATTTGTTTTATGAAATCGACAACTTTTATATTTGGTAAGTTAGACCCTATTGGATAAGTTTCACCATATACTAACGTCCCAGAATAATCGTCTTTAAAGATTGAAATACGGTTTGTATAATTATTATTTAAAGTGCTGTATGAATATATAACCACATTCACTCCTCCATTTTTTACATCATCTTCTGTAATTGTTATTTTGCCATTATAATAAATGTTATTATCATTTATTTTTAAAGGGATACTTTTTATAAAGTCCCCAATCGGATTGCTTGAAGGTCGTCCTATTCTAATAAAGGGCAGCAAATCGGCACTATACTCTGAGCCTCTCGTTAGATTAACATTAAAAGTATAACTGCCAGCCTCGTCTATTTTCAGAACATAATTATATTTTGGATCTAAGTAAACTATATTTATATGCATCTTTTGATCTATAATCAATGCTTCATAAATAGAAGGCGTAGCATAAAGTTCCCCATAAAAATAATTTAACTTAGGATTTCTTTTTTGAGAAACAAGAGGGATATATAACAATTCTATCTTTTCCATTACATCACTAGGAAAAGATAAATTCATTCCATATACATACTCAATTTGATCTAACAACACTTTCACACTTGCTGACGGGTGAACAAAGATTTTATCTCGATTTGAATCTACATCTATTCCTGTATTCATAGGGATATATCCATGTTGTGGATAAGACCTATCTGGTGTAAGTCCATAATCGTATGTAGACGCACTGTTCCATTGTAAAGACTCATCTGCAAACTCCTGTATGCTTTTATCATCATTAATGAGCTGAATAAATTTCTCACTCATTCCCCAAGTCAAGGCCACATCAAACCCATCTTCGCTACACGATATAAGAACGGCTTTTGCATCGAACAGTTTTACCCCATTCCTGTAATACTCCACATTGAAATAGTCCCTCATCAAGTAGCTCTCATGACCGGCAACATCGGGAAAATCAAACAGCCTTATATTCTTATTCGTCCTCGGTAGGGTTATCGTATAACTGTTCGAGGCTGTTATCTTGGAAATGTCCCCTAACAAATTGCTCTTGAAATTGAGTGTTATCTCACTGTCGCCCAAATCGACACTTTCACCCTTGATATATAGTTCCTCTTTCATATCTTTATTGTTAACTCTTCGGGTAATTCAATCTTGAAAACAAAATCTTGAAGTTCAGCACTCGTCCGTTCAAAATCCCCAGTCTGTACATTTACCTTTATAAAGGCATATTTATCTATGTCATAAACATACACCTCTGGGGAATATAGAACATCTTCTATATAACTATATTCATTCTTATCAGCCATCGGTACAGAAAGCGTGACAACACGAGTCGCTGTCTTATTTTGCTGAACGGAATTATCGACTAATCGATCTTTATAAGATAGTGTTTTATTATATTCTTCTCCATCAACTTTAAGTGTCTCTCCTTTTTTCTTGAAAAGGAAATAATTCCTTCCTCCCAATCTATTTAACCACATCAAATATACACCATCGGTGCATCCATAGGTTGTCACATAATATACAGTTTTACCACTATCCCATGTCTCTATAATAGGATAAAGAGAATCTGTATCAACGACTATTTCTTTATCGTTTTCAACATATACAAGATAAGATTTGCCGATCGAAATTTTTGGCTTATCCAAAAAGATACAGACGAGGTTGTCGTTCACACCTTTATACTCTACTAATTCAAGTGAATTAGTCTGTACAAGTGCACCTTCCTTCAATAAGAAATTAACAGAAAACGGGAATTCAACAAACTGTTTAACATGGATTGGAATATTTGAAGAATTATATCTTTTATAAGGCTCAACAGCTCCATATATGAAATTAATAGTACCCATATCATGAGACTCTAATGAGTCTGATGTCTGCACATCGACAATAATCCTAAATTGTTTAGAAGTATTCTCTACCATACCTGCATACATGTGTGGGTTTAAACCTTCATACTCGAATAATGACTGTAATATGTATCTAATATCCTTTTTAAAATTAGTCTTATAATCAACGCTCCAACGTTCTTTATAATCATTTGAAATGTGTGAGCAAGAAATAATAATGGTTATATCTTGCAATAAAGAACTATTTGCCTCTATATCAATTACAAATGGAGAGAAACAATATCCCATATTACTCATTTGTACTGTTGAATAATCTTTTTCGCTTGTCATAATCTTTCTAATATTTCAAGTTTATACCCTAAATAAATCTTATCTTCTACCCGTCTAAGAAACTCATCTATAAATGGAGTGTAAATGTCTGCTCGTCCTCCTTCCCTATATAGCTTCGTACCCTTTGTGGCTATCGTATGGCTTATAGCTCCCGCTGCCATATTCAGGCTTCTTTCCTCGACCGTATATTTCGGTTGCCAGTTCTCAGACGGTTGGCGAATGTATGGAACTTGCCTTACCGATATTCCTTTGTCAATAATCCATTGCCTGATAATATCTACCATATTAGATGGAACACCCCCCGCAGCCCTACCTTTCTCAACCGTGGAAAATGCAGGTCGCCCTAGTAAATAGGCTTCGATTTCCTTTTCATTGCCTTCTATATAGACCTCGATACTATCGGCCGTCTGTCCCGTTACCGTTGTTCCGGTAGCTCTCAACTGTTCTACAATCTTGCCTTTGAGCCACTCCAATTCTTCTTGTAGAATTTCCCTTATACGCATTTTCCTGTCGATTCTTTAAGATTCAAAGAAACTGATACTCCTGAACACTGTATCGCCATATCCCTGATTACATCATGGCAACTCCATGCGGTTATTGGTTCAAAATATCGGGTGTCGTTTACCCGAACAACAAATTCCTCGACGGCAGAACGCATTCGCTCTATAATAGTATTCGTATCTTCTCCTTCCGGATCTATTCCCTCATGGTCGAGAAAGAATAACAAAGGCTCTATATTCTTCTTCAACATTCCCGAAACTGTTATTTCTCCTCCTCCATTGATAGGCATTACATACAATACGGCAGGAAGTTTCTCAGGCTGTTGAAGCCACTGGTTCAAATGATATATATCTCCTATTGAGAAAGAGAAGCCCATGGACTCTACGATCTCCCTTATCTTATCCTCCATCATTTTTTCTTGTAAATTAACTTTTGCAATCTCCTTTGATAAGCTACTACTTCGTTATCCATCTTCATACATTGATAGATAACTACCCACGGCACACATTGAAGAACATAATCATGATCTATTATTCCCATACGTTTGGCATAAGAATCGACAATACCGAATGTGCCAAAATTCAACGATGTTACTCCTGCGGCTATCTCTTCCGATGAATAGCTCATTGTTTCACCGAGTGCCTCAAACATTTTGGAAACCCTCTTAACCTCATCTATAATCCAATTTCTATATCCAGCCGTGACAGATATATCAGCTTTCAAAACCTCCTCCTCGGTAAGTCCCTCAACAATCTGCATGGGCTTTATAAATTCTTCCGAGGTCGTCTTTATTTCCATTAACTGCAACAATTCACCGTACATAATACCGTTTATGTCTGTTTTTAACGGCTTTCCTTTGAATGTAGAAACTCTTTTAGCTCCTTTTACACTTTCTACCGATTCTTCGGTTAAACATTCCATGATGGCTAAAAAATGAGCCGTCGTACATGTCTTTCTTTTTTCTCTTTTCATATATTTCCGAGTTTAAATATCTTCTTATGTTGTGGCGGTGTAAACAATCTATTGAGGGCTACATAGCGGATAGCATCTAGCGAGTGATTGAATAATTCGATAGGCTCATTTGTAGGTTCTCCATCATCTCCTTCTTCCCACTTATAATTTGCCAGCTCTTTCCTTATATTCGTACTTCGCCTTGTCACATGCCACTTATATCTTTTCAATACCGAAATACCTAGTCTTATACTATCATTCCCTTTCTTCGCTCCCTCTATCCTAAGCCCGAACCTCTTCAATTCCTCTATGCTCTTAGGTTCTGCACTATCGGCGATAATGGTAATGGATGCCATTCCATTCTGTCGAACAACTCTCGAAATATCGGGATTGGTTACCTTTCCTTCAAATAGAATCTCATCAATCCATAAATCGCCACCAGATAAACGAACATCAACCAATGCCGTTGGGTCGTTATATCCAAAGTCAAGTCCCAACCATCTACCCTTGTAATTATCAGGCATAGAATCGACAATATCGTAATTGTCATAAACCATACCTCGGAGTCTTCCAGTCTTTCCCCTAGCATATACACGGTGAAGCTCCTTATCTTCAATCCCTTCTATCTTATCATGCTCCTCTTCGGAGAGAAAAGTATTGTGGCGATGATCAGTAATGAATAGCTTTGCTTCTGGCTTACCTATTATCTTATCATGTACCCAGAAACGAGCTGTCGGGTTATAATCGATAAATATCTGCTTTCTTGTACGAATGGCAAGCTGCCAATATACAGGATAAGGTATACCATTAGCTTCATTGATAAACAAATAATCTCGCTTTCCACTCTTGGCATCCTGCTCATTCTGAAACGAAGCAAATTCTATTATGGAACCAGTAACGCACTTTACAATTCTGTCGCTTTCGTTGAATGAGAACTTATCAGAACAAAAATCGCTATTACCTATTATCGTCTTGACATCTCGATATGCTCCCTTTTTCAAGTTAGGTATATCTTGTCCGACAACAGTTATAACTTTATTGACAAACGAGAGTGCATAATATACTAGCAACTGCAATATCGTATAGGTTTTACCAGAAGACGTTCCACCTTGATTAATTATGACGCGCTCGTTACTATTCATCATGCTGTCAAATAAAGGCAAGGTTGTGAATATGTCAGTCGGCGATGTCATCTTCACTGTTGGCTATCGGTGGTGTACCTTCTTTATGTACAACAGATATTTTAAATCCGCCTACACTCTCATCGACAGAAAGCCTGTTATCCTGTCTGTTTTTCCAATTTTCAGGGTCTAAGTTCGTCAAAGCAAATACAAGAGCACCCGTATCGGGTGGAATAATTTTTTTAATTTTTGTCTGTTTTATAATTATAGGCTTCCCATCGTTCCCCGCAACATAGTCAGTCTTTGTTTCATCGAACTCAAATCCAGTAGCTCGTTTCCATAACGAAGTTTCTAACTCTTTAATAATTCCAGCTCTAAATTCTTTCCTTGCATTTTTTAAAGCCTCCGAAAACTCAGGTATTTTATTAACCCATTCATAAAAAGAGCTCTCACTAATTCCTGCTTTTTTACAGGCTAAAACATTAGAGTCCCCCTCCCTTATATAGGAGATGATGTCATCTTTTACATTGTTGTATTTACCGTTATTCATAACTTTTAATTTTATCAAAATAATTCTTGTAAAAATCGACCAAACCTCTATCTATGGTTATAACGCCTTGCTCTGTTCTTGGATTAGTGTTTATATTAGCAGAACTTTCAATAACAAAAGGGAATTTATCTCCATATCCAGCATATATCTTAGAGTGGTTTTTAAATGCTGCAATTCTTCCGCATTTCTTTCTCTTGTAAAAATCATTTAACATTATCCATTCTACAACATAAGATGTTGGAAATATTTCTCCAACATAAAAATCAAGTTTCTTTATCTTACCATTATCTACCCATTCTTCAAATTGTTTTACATCTTCTGCGGCCATACACCATGTAGAGCACATAAGCCATTCTATATTTTGATGCAATAATATTACTTTCAAAAATGAAAGAGAATCCACATTCCCACCTGTTATGCAATGATAAGAATGCCCGTCCTTGAATTTTTCAATTCCAAGTTTTTGCAATAATATATCTTCACCAAAAGCTCTTCGATATAGATATTTATTACTTAATTCAAATACTTCTGTTGTTCTTCTCTTACTCCCCCTATTACTATTGCCAATAGGTTTATTTTCATCATCAGTAACGCTTTTCGCAGGAGATTGCCATACGGCATCATTTGTATTAAAAACATCATCAAACATAATAACCTAAAACTTATATAAATATACTAAAAATCAATCTGATTAGCAAGTAAATTCTTGCTTTATTTCAGAGCGAAGTCGCCCCTTTTCAGAGCCTTCTCCATCTTGCGACTGTACTCCTCTTTCAATATTTCAATGTTCATATCAGGACAATTTTAACTGTTCAACGTTACTTTCAATCTTAACTATCTCTTCATCAGTCCTAACATTTGATATAAGTCGGAGAGAGTAAAACGGAGTGGGAATAGGGTAACGTACCTCGTTAATCTCGTAGCCCCAATTAAAGTACACCGGGCTTGCAATCGTGTCGTGGCAAATAACCCGCCCTCTTGCCCCGTGAACCATTAAATTGAGGGCACACATTTTGCAGCTAATTCCGTCTATGTCCTCGCCGACGTAGTAGCCGCTTTTATTCTCTGTATATGCAGCTAGCAATGTCCGTCCCGAGCCGCACGCAGGGTCTCCTGTCTTTCCACTTATTCCCCCATTGATTTTCTCCATTATGGTACATAATCCTTCCGGTGTAAAGAACTGTCCCAGCATCGAAGATTTTCCTTTTGATTGATACAGCTCCTCGTATATATTCCCGAACACATCTATCCAGCCGCTCGACTCGATTCCCTTGCTTACTATTTCAAGCCACAATATAGTGGCATTAAACAGGTGTTCGTCTTCCTTCGCTTTATCTTCCAAGTGTTTGTCATATGTCCCGTTAACGATGTATTTCACATCGAACATATCGACGAGGTAATCAAGCCACATACCCAATCCTTGCTGCCCGTCATGTCCGTGTATCCTTACGGATTCCTCTATTTCTTCAATGATTCGTTTCATGATTACTCCTCCCACTCGATTTTAATTGTATCTAAATACGATGGCGGACAATTACTTACGGCTTCTTCTCTGTTAGGAAATACGCCAACAGCTAATGTATCTCCATAATTATTTTTGCACAAGTTAACCCACCCCTCTTTCTTTTCAGGGGACATCATAAGGTTAAGATTATTATCATGCTCATCACATACACCATCAATATCATACTGATACGCATTTTCTTCTGTATCACAATTTATAATAGCAACAATTGGAAAGTTTTTATTGTTTAAATCAAAGCAAATAATCCTTGCCTTTCTACCATCTCTCGTGCAGACTGGTTTGCCTGCTTTGGCTGCTTCAAGGTCAAATTCTTTTAAGTTCAATTTCTTTTCTTCCATATCTTCTTTGTTTTGTTTGATTTCTATACTTATTATTTTTTCATGCCAATCATATAATACATAATCATCGCATATAGGTTTATGATTTTTAAAATCTTCATATACCATGAAGTTTTGAACATAAACTTTACCGCCTTTAAAAATTTTGTCGTATATAAAATGTGGCTCTCCGACCTTTTCAAGTTTCTTGAAGATTACAGATTTACTGTCACTTCTATAAGTTCCACTACATTTATCAAGTTCGCAATTACCTATTCCACTAAAAGAACAGATTTTGCAAACATCACCTATATAATCTTTGGGTTGCTCTACACACTGATACCACTCACCGTTGTACTCAAATATTTCTCCTACTTTTCTTTCCATATCTTAATGTATTTTAATCGTTCAAATTCAATTATCTCTTTATCCCATAGTTTGGCCGCAAAATGTTCTAACTGGCAGCCTTTGGATTTTTCCCAACCGGGGCAAAGACATACCTCATCGCATTCCATAAGAGCCTTTATATCGTTTCCCAGAAGTTCATGATAGGGTTTGTCCAAATCGGGGTTTACATCGAAGTCTATCGGTGTGACGACACGGTAGCCTTTCATTTCGAGGACTCCCGAAACGTATAGTATTTCACTTTCCACTTCATCGAAGTCCCTGCCGGTAATGGGTAGGGAGATGTAGATTTTCTTTTTACTCATAATACAACAATGTTAACTAAACTATTAAAAGAGTTAATTTGATATTTGATAACTAAATATCGAAGTCGATTTGCATCGAACTTGATTCGGAACATTAACACCTCCGATCCGGCGAACTGTCATTCGCCATCATCTTGTCCATTCTCGTGTGAGAAAGACATTAAGCCCAATGTCCTGTAACTTTGGGCTTTTTTTAGTTGCACTTGACAGGGTGCAACTTATAGCTTGTCGATACAGGTCGGCAGGCAAAACGGAAAGGAGGTGTTAATGTGAAAGATCAAGTTCAAAATGAAAGTGGGAAAATCCGCATATTCTGCCGTTATATCATCAAGAACGGTAAAAAGATTTACCCTAAAAGGTCTAAATACTTTTCGTTCTTGGTGAGCGATAAGAAAAGTGCGTGATTTCGCTTTCTATGGGAATGTACAGGCATTCCCTTTCATCTATACTCCTACTTCTTTCCCTTCCATGATTATATTTCATTTTAAATCGAATATCTTGCTTGAATCCCTAATAGAATCAATAGACATCTTAGCACTCATTTGCCCCATAAATTCAGCAAAATCCATCGCCAGATTCCAACTAGACCATCTATGAGTAATCTCTACTAGTTCAAAAGCATTTAGTAATACCAATTTTTCGTTTTTCTCTCTCAGGTCATTTACAGCGTCCCGTATTCGATTATAAAGATCTCCATGTTCTCTACCGGTCCATACGGTTGTATTTCTTGGCTTGTATAGTTCATCAACCTTTCGTTCGATATGCCTATAATTAACTGTATATGAAGGGAGTTTGTCTTCCTGAATCGCATTATACACATCAATTTCTACCGGTCCATAAGGCACAGCATAGAAATTATCGAATATGTCTAAAAGGTCATCGCCTCCTTCTTCCTTAGGAGCAGCAGCCAAAAACAGCAGTTTCATGGCTGTAAGTTTAGGAAACGGTTTGCCCTTAATCGTTTCATGATTATCCCGCCACTCCTCAAAAAGATGGAGCATATAATCAAATGCCTCTATTTTATCTACTTCCATAATTTCACTTTACCAATTCAAAATCATACACAAATACATAGGGGTTTCTCTCCCATGTGCCTTTACCGATTATCTTGTCGATTAAGTATGAATAAGCCCCTTGTGGCGTGCAAAAAGGATCTTTTTTTAATGTCGGAATATAATATGCGTCCATAAAATGGGTATCTTCACTGCCGACTTTGCCTTTTATTATTCCCTCTTTCAAACAATCTTCATCTGAAATATCTTGTAACCGTTCAACACGTACATTGGTTATGCGGATTTGGTAGGGCATAAGGCCGGCACGGACAAACATTTTGTTGAAGTATCCGCTTCTTTTAGGCATTATTGGATACCCTTCCTCGTCAAGCTCATAATCAGGAAGATTTCCACAGTCTCCATAGTTCTGTGCCACTGCAACACACTCTCCTTTCCTGTATCTTTTGCACGACTTGTCATATTCAGTTCCTGATACAAAATTTATGTAACAGCCTAACAGCTCATTACTAAGACTAAGACCGTAAGCATAACCCTTCCAGCAAATTCCGCAATTATCCTGATATGTCGGCTGAGGAGTAATTATCCGCCTTGTCTGTGTTTTTAGACCTTCAAGTACAGCTTGGGTGAGTCCGTATTTATCATTGAACATTATTTTCTTCATCTCTTATTCCTCCTTTAATCATCTAACTATCTTTTTTTATATACATAAATTTAATATCAGACTTTTCTCTCATTTTTTTTATTTCTTCGATAATAACTTTTCTAATAAACCAGTATCCACCTGTAAGAAAATAATTTAAACCGCTTACTATTTCTGACTCATACCTCGTTCCTTTATAGATAACTCTATAATATCCACTCCATCCACCATCATGATATTCAAAATTTTGTAAAATATCATTCCTTAATCTTTGCAATAATTTAATCTTCATATCTTATTCCTCCTTTATAATTTCTTTCATGAAACAAATCTAGTGTGTATTAGAACGTTTGCCGGATATATGCCCGAATATTGGTTTTTCAGGTGTGAGTTTGAGAACTTCCGACACTTTGATGTCGGTCTCGTTCCATTTGAAAATCAAAAATCCTCCGGGTTTCAGGACTCGAAAACATTCTTTAAATCCCTTTGCCAGCATATCACGCCAATCTGAATACAGAGCTCCGTATTTAATTTGTTGGTAGCCTGTTGGCGATGCTTTTTCGTTCAAACGTCCGTACATATCTGCCATCTTTGACTTTCCAGCATTCCTTAATAAGTGAGGCGGATCGAAAACTACCATCGAAAAAGATTTATCCTCATATGGCATATTTGTAAAGTCGGCTTGTATGTCGGGATTTACTTCAAATGATCTACCATCGCATAAATGAGTAGAGACCTTTCGAATGTCTTGAAAAAGAACTCTTTCGTCATGTTTGTCGAAGTAGAACATCTTTCCCCCACAACAGGCATCTAATATCGTTTTTCTCATTGCTATTCCTCCTGTTTATTTGGTAACAAGTCTTCTACATATGCCCATTTTGAATACCCCTGTAATGTTTTTTCAAGAAAACCAATTCCAATGGTATGATGACATGTTTCCATAATTCCGTTGTGACATAATACAGCCAAATAACCACTTTTCGTAGGCATATCGGCAGTAGTATGCCACACTGAATTTATCCGCCAGTTTGCACCATGCTCGAAAGCATCAGCTACTGCGTACTTATCAAAATCTCCAAAGACACAAGATGGGGTTGCTGTTTTGGCATATTCTAATGACCTTTTTTCAATATCTTCTATTTTCATTGTTTATCAATTTTTATCATTAACTTCAACTAGATGACTGTCTATTTCCTCTATAACCTCAATAGCCGCTTGTAAGAATGCTTTATTAGTTGTACGGATATATCCTGATCCGAACTTACCTATCTTATATTTGTCTGCCGTAAAAACGATATATTGCTTTGCAAACAGAATGTTGATACAGCATTTTAATCGTTCAATCATTGCTCTCCTCCTTTCATAAGTTCGGTTTCTCCCATATCTGTATGATTTTTATAATTTATTGAAATAAACTGACTTGTATTCTTTTCAAGACCTTTTCATTTGCGTCGTTATAAAATTGCTTGTTGACCTCGAAACCATATGCCTTTCTTCCCAATGAGGCTGCCGCATACAGGGTCGTGCCGCTTCCTGCGCACGGGTCGATGACAACATCTCCCTTGTCCGTGAATATCTCTATCAACCGTTTGAGGAGCGGGACAGGTTTCTGGCAAGGGTGGCATTTGGGCGTGGTGTTGTCCCTCACCCAGTCGAAGCAGTTGAATATCATTCTCCCGTTGTTGTTGAATTTGGGCAACTTGTCACGATAAAGGATAAGACC
>CDYZ01026534.1_pt1 | contig 14711 bp, 7 predicted proteins | sample 554921 | NCBI WGS metagenome assembly CDYZ01 (sample SAMEA3182058, study PRJEB8094) | gut metagenome | biome: human; feature: gut; material: Stool; isolation source: human stools | place: Canada | collected 2012-11-26 | reverse complement strand
CCCCAGGACTCATTCGCCCAGACAGCACCGAGGAAAGTGCCGACAGTCATCAGGGCAAGCCCTACCCACAACGCCATCTCACCCACAATACTCAGTTCGGTGATACGGGCTTTCAATATCTCTTTGTTCTTCTTTCCGGCGACGGACATCATCACCATATTGGTCAGCCCGATCAGGCAACTGATACCGAAAAAGCCGTAAGCGGCAACAATGACCGCCACATGGAACATCAGCCACGGCGATTTCAGGACCGGTACGAGCGGATTGATCTCAGGGTCCATCCAGTTCAGACCGGAAACGAAGAGGATGATACCGCCGAACAGGGTGGCCAGCGCGAAAGTGATCGTACTACGGCGCACGAACAACAGTCCGGCAAAGACAGTCGCCCATCCCACATAGACCATCGTCTCGTAGGAATTGCTCCAAGGAGCATAGCCACCGATATACCAGCGCATCCCCATTCCGAACATATGATAATGGAAGACGACCAGTACGCCGGCTCCTAACAGCCATACGGCAACCTTCATCCAGCGGGTCCGGCGGAACAGCATCGCGAAAGAAAGGACCAACAACAGTCCGCCCAAGACCAGATAGCCGATCTTGCAATAGCGGAAGACATCCATCTTGTTATATTTCAATTCGGCCTGCATGCGCTTCGGACTGATATCGAGTGTCTTGTTCTTGGCTTGCTGGTAGGTGTCGATCATGCCGACCACTTCATCGGCTTTCGCCCAATCGCCGCTCTTCAAGCCCTCCTGCACTTCGCCTAAATACCAGTCGAAAATACGGGAGACGAACATGGAGTCTTTGCCAGTAAAGGCAGAGAGGTCGTCGCCGGGTGCATACCATTTATGATTCGGATCGTCTTCTTTCGGAAAAAGGTTCAGCATCTGGTGATTGATCAGCTGATGGAAGATGTTCAACTGCTCGTCCAGTTTCATCAGGTCCTTGTCGAAACGCGTACGCTGGGCAGGCATCTTGTTATAGGCTTCTTCCAGCTTCTCTTGCAGTTTGTAGTTGCCGTTACTGTCGAAGGCCTGGATATAGGCGCACTCGCCGTCCGTCAGGTCATAATAGGCGGCCAACTCCGGATTGGACAGGGCGATAAAGGGAACGCGCATCCACATATCGGGCATGGCTAAAAGGCTCAAAAGGAACTGGTCAGAGTTCAACTGACCGATCTTATCCGACTTATGGAGCTTACGTAGAATCTCCGAAGAGAAGGTATTGACCGGCATCATACGGCCGCTACCCGACTGGATCGGAAGGGCTCCGAAGAGGGCAGCATGTTCCGGGCTCACCGCATATTTCTGCACGGCATCGAGCATCGGGGAAGCCTTCCCGCCGGCATTTACGGACAGGGGTACGGCAAGGAGCGCAAGCAACAGGACCGCTACGTTGGTCGCCTTGCGCAATTCTTTCAGGCGGCGGCTCTGACGCATAAAGCGGGAATCCTTACCGACCAGGCAAAGGATCAGGCCGATGACCAGCAACAGATATCCGGTGTAGGTGATGTTCCGCCCCGCCACGTCGCGGTTGACGGAAAGGATGGTCCCGTGTTCGTCCTGGTCATAGGAGGCCTGGAAGAAACGGTAGCCTTTTACATCCAATACGTTATTCATAAAGATCCGCTCTTCGCGGTCTTCCCCGTCCACATGGACGATCACTTCGCTCTCGTAGGAAGAGGGACTGGCGGAACCGGGATAGCGGGTTAAGGTGAATTTCTTCAGTTCAACGGAAAAAGGCAGGGTATGAAAGGTCGTGTTATCGGAAGTGCGGACAGCAATCTGGTTACTTGTCTCCCCTTCACGCAGATGCAAAATTCCTTCTTCGCCGAAAAGGAAAGAGGTCAAGGCGCCGAGAAGGATGATGATAAAGGCGAAATGAGTCAGCATCAGTCCCCATTTGCCGCGTTTCAGGTATTGGTGTTTGATCGTAGCCGCAATAAAATTAACAACTAAAAGGAATTGGAGCAGAAAAAACAGGGGGGAATAATAAACCATTGCTTTGGCTGTCGCTGTACCGTGATACTTTTCGATGAAAGTGGCAACGGCCAGGCCAAAGGCATAAATCAGTAACAGGACGATCGTCGTTACAAAGGAGGAGAAAAATCTTTCGAGATTTGTTTTCATTTACTTTTTTATTAGAGTTCACAGATGCGGCAAATGTACGCAGATTAATCGTTTGATGAAATAACCGGTGGCAATCTGCCACATCTGTGTCCTCTATTAGTTGATAGATATCATCTATACCTTTTCATTATCAATCTTCAATGATCATACGGAAGCCGACGTTGAACACACGCTGGTACGGATAGTAAGCCTTACGCGTATGGGAAGCCGCATATTTCGGACGGTCGATATAAGAACCGCCGCGGGCCACCTTGTATTCGGATGTCTCTTTCGTCTTCTCATTGTACGGATACGATACATAGTCGGAACGGGTCCATTCGGCTACGTTTCCGTGCATGCTGTACAGACCGAAGGGATTGGCCTCATAAGCCTTGCCGCCGACCTGGACCAGGTTACCGTCGTCCACGCTCTCTTCTTTCGGAAGGAAGGTATAGTACTTGTACCACGGGTTGGTCTTCGCCATCGGCTGCGGGTCTACACCGTAAACGGCAAACAACAGCGTTGTCTTGTCCGCCAAATTGTCCTTCTTGCCGAAGTCCGCATGCATGTCGCCATACCAGAAGTCCTGGTCGCTACCGGCGCGGCAAGCCCACTCCCACTGTGCTTCTGTCGGAAGCGTGATCTTGAGACCGGTCTTTTCGCTCAGTTTCCGGCAGAATTCCATAGCATCGTTGTAGCTGACACGGATAACAGGCTGTTCCGGTTTATTGGCCGGATATCCCTGAACCACGTGGTCTTTCCACTGCTGGTCGACGAAACGGCTGTCGTGATCCGGGAAGACAACGTTGAACTGTTCGTTCGTCGTTTCCAGCTCGGCCATCCAGAAGGCTTTGTCGATCTTCACCTTGGCAGTCGGATAAGCATCCGGTTCGCCACGGTAGCTACCCATCACGAATTCACCGGCCGGGATACGGACGAAATTGACTTTCACACCCGGAGCGATCTCAACCACCTTACGGGTTTCCTTCTCCTTAGCCAGCATTTCCTTGATCCGGTCAGCACCGAAAGGCCAACCTTTCACCTTCAAGGTCTTTTCCTTTACAGGAGCGGCCTTTTCAGGCATTACCGGGGTGATCGGGCCTTGTTTCTTCAGGTAGTCGGCATAGTCGGCGATTTCTTTCTTCCAGTCGACACCGGCTCCGTTCGCATACTTGTCGGTCAATTCCTTACGACGCTTGATCTGGTCGAATCCCTTATAAGGAAGATCAGTCAATACGTTCGCATTGAAATAACCCTTGTCGGGAGCGTTGTAGTCGATCCAGTTATAAAGCGTCTTCCATTCCTTATCGGTCAGTTTCACGTTGTGATGGCCTTTCTTCAGCAAGCGTACCAATTCGCTCGTGTTGGGATGATATTCGTACGGCTGCAAAACGACCATGTCGCCTTCGCCTCCCTGACGATGCACATACGGATGCAAGTTCAGATAAGACGTGCCATAACCTAGCTTGTCTTTCTTTCCACCCCGCAGGTCGAACGCTTTTCCTTCACCGTTATGACAAGCGATACAAGCGCGGTCCAGGATCGGCTGCACTTCCAGGTCGAACGTGAAAGAGCGTGTACCGCCTTCGGGCAGAGTCAAGGCAGACGGAGCTTTCTGCGAAGCGATCACACGTTTCGGGATCGCGATCTGGTTCTGGTCTTCATGACAACCGATACAGGAAACCACTTCGCCCGGCTGACCGGTCACCCAGCTTCGCATCCACTGGATAGCCACGCCGTCCTTATCCAAAGGCTGGATGGAGATCGGTGTATTGGCAGGAGCCTTGAAGATCACGGAACCGTCTTCTTCGACAGGAACCGTCCCCAACATACGCTTGATATCCCAACCGGACTGGATTCCGTGCCAGTTATGGTCGGAACGGGTCTTTACATACGCATATTCGTAAGCATGCAGACGCAGAGACTTGACCGTTCCGCGAGGAATACCTTTCAGGCCTTCTCCTTCGTAGATATCCTGAATAAAGAAGGTCGCTTCCTTTTCATTCAGTTTCACACGGTCGGGAATGGACGGAGGAGTCTTTGTCTTGCGCACCAGGATCGGGCTGATATAGCCTTCGCCTTCTGCCTGCATCAGACAGGTCACGTTGTCGTAGACGTCCACCAGATAGAGTCCCCACAAGGCATGCGGGTCCAACTTGGCTGCAACCAGGAAGTATTTGTCGTTCAGCGGAGTCGGTTTGATGAACTGCGGCCATACACCGTTTACCAGCTGGTCCTTGATTTCTTCTTTGATCGGACGGTTACGGTGAGGGATTTCCTGTACCATACCGGCTGTGCTCTTACGTCCCTTGGTCGGATCGAAGATGATCATACGGCCTGAACGTGCCACACCGTGGTGGCCGGAGATGATACCGACGAACGCCGAACCGTGGCCGGGCAACGGCTGCACGTCGAACGTACTGTTCGGGAACATCGCACCGCTACCGTAGAGGGCTTTGTTTTCCGTTCCGTCCGGGTTCATGTGCATTACGATACGGGAATAGTAGTGGGTCAGGTCGGTGTACTCCCAGCGGGTGTACATCACGCGGCCGTTATTCATGATGACCGGATTCCAGTTGGCATCCTGGTCGAATGTCAGGCGGCGCATGCTCTTGTCCTTCGGGTCATACAGCACCATGTTACCTACCGCATCGCTACCGTTCACACAAGGAACACCCTGGTAACCGATGTTGGAGATAGCGATCACACGACCGTCGGGCAGGTAAGTACCATCGTAGAACTCCAGATCCGGCTCGTCGTTTTCCACAAGCGGCTTGAAGCCTGTCCCATCCAAATTCACTTCATAGATGTTCCAGCGCTTGTCGTCCTGTGTCTGTGTGAACATCACACGGTCACCGTCCCAATGCAGTTTCAGGTCAGCGATGGAAGAACCGTTTTTCGGTTTGTAGACCTGACGCATCTGTATATCGCCACGCAGATTGGAGAGTTCGACGATCTCGGCATCGAAGCCCTCACGACCGGCAGATTCCTGGTTACTCCAGTTATTGGCCTGAGTCCCCAAGGAAGGAGTCATGATCTGGTGTGCCTTTGAACCTACCTTGAAACGGGCTGCCACGATCTTGTCGGCATCCAGCAACGGGTTAGCCAGCAAGATGGCACGTTTGCATTCCAATGCTTTCTTGGCATCGGCGATAGCCTGTTCGTCACCGTTATAGATGCCTTTGAAACCTTTCTTTTCGAGCCGTACCAGTTCGTTCAGCATCGGTTCGTATTTGGCGGCGTCGTAGCCTTTCTGCTTTTTCATATCGGCGAAAGCCAATTTGACAGCCTCGACGTTCAGCCATTCCAAATCGCTCTGAAGCGTGTACAGCTCCTGTACTTTCTCAACCAGTTCGAGATATTTGCGTATCTGTGTATTGAGATCTTTTTCGTTTGCGATCTGCTTTGCCACATTCGAATAGTAGGCTCCGTCCTTCAATCGGGCGATCGCATTATCCGCAGCCTGCTTTTCGACTGAGGCATCCGGGGTGATCAACCAGGTATCCAGGCCGTCCAGTACCGCACCCAGCATACCGATTTCTTCCGGATACTTGTTGTTCAATTCTTCCGCCACAAAGGTCGGAACCGTATTCAATACCTGGAAAAACACACTTCCGCCACTTGAAGTATCATCGATACCGACTTCGGCTTCGAAACGGACATACTGGCCACCCACCGGGTATACCAACGTGCCGTTCGCATGGCAGAACACACCGTGTTTGTATTCCTTTCCAGCAATAACGATCTCATGATCGTATGCATTCGTGTTCATCTTGGGTTTTGCCCAACCGGCAACACCGTATTCATAAGGAACTTCGTCCAACCATACGGCTGTACCATCGGCTTTGATCAAACGGGCATTCGCCCATACAGCCTGGTCGTAATCCGTACCATCGGGACCACCGGCCGTTACAAGCACCAGCTTATCCACGCCTTTCAAGTCTACCACGAAAGGTTCGGCTTTCGCCTTATGCTTCATCCAGGTAGAAACGATCGGCATTCCGGATTTCTTCAGCTTTGCCTGTAATTCCGTTTTGGCTTTGACTGAAGCATCAATCCACGTTTCCGCCTTCTTCTGCTTGGGGCCGGCAGACACCATAACAGAAGAGGACAGAAAGAGTGATACTAATAAATAGTATTTGTTCATGTAATAAATTATAAGGTGTTTATTACTTATTATAACGCAGCTTTCGTGTTGGTGAAGCGCAAGCCGTCATTATCGTGGTAGCATGCCCATTCATCAACAATAGCACCTTCAGGACCAGCCATCATAAAGTGGAATGTTTCCAGTTTTTTCAGGCGAAGAACATCACCTACATTCTGTACGACGAAATTTTTGCTCTTGATCGCACCATGGGTAGCGGGGATAGCAGGAGCGTTCGGAGTCTCGTCGCCTACTTCAGAGAAGTTGTAAACCCATCCCTTTTCTACCATCCAGGATTCATGTTTAGCCGGGAATTTGGTCTTTACATGCGCATGTTCGGGGATCATCTGTCCCGGAAGCAGGTAGATCGCGTGAGCGAAGTAGCCGTATTCAGGATCGTTGACCCAGAAAATACCACCCATACCCACGTTTTCAAAATCACCCAGACCGAAATCAGTCACCCACATGTCCTTAGCCATCAGTTCGGTGAAAGGAACACCGTAGAAAGCGAACATGTCTTTCATTGCTTCCATAGCAACATCCTGTTGGAACTTGCCGTCTTTGTAGAAATCGGCATTTGTGTACTTCTTTGAATACTTCATTTCTTTATTAATTTTACAGTTAGCATTGTTGTTACATTCATTCTTGCAGTCGTTTCCGCACTGTTCGGTGCATTGTCCTTCGCCTGCCGCTGCGCAACAGGTAGCCTCGCCAGTAGATGTTTTGCCGTTACATGCAGCCATCGAAAGCAGGAGGGCTCCCATAGCGGCCGATTTCATAAGATTCTTTTTCATTTTTTCTCTTGTTTATTTAGTTAGTAATATTTGTTCTGTACCTATTTCCTACCGGAGAAACTTTGTTTCCATAGGGTGAAACGACTGTTTCCATACGAGGAAACTTTTGTTTGATGCCTATGAAACGTTTACTCGATGGCGATCCCTTCTATTTCGATCAATAACTCATCCCGGCAAACGTCCGCCCACATATAAGATATGGGGATATTCAAATTATATCCTTCCAGCAGTTCGCGTGCCTCCTCATAGAAGGATTTCTCTTTCAGATAGACACGCAGCATTTTCAGTTTCGCCTTACCAATCAGCTGGCCGATGTTTTCCATCGTGATATGGAGCTGGCGTCCGAGCCCTACTCCAACCAGGCTTTCCTCCCCGCGGATAGCTGCCGTACCGGAAATATAAACGATCCGCCGGTCATCGAAAGTCATGCTTTTGGCCCGTTCGAACTTCGGAGTGGCTTTCTTCTGCTGGGCAGCTTCGAGGACCTGGTCCGAATAGGCGTGGGCGGCTATCTGCAATTTATTGTCGATCGGGGTGGCATAGCATTCGGAACGGGCGAACACGGCCGCATCCAAATCGACCAGTATGCCTCCCAAGTTGGCCCCGATACCGGTAGCAGCCGGATAACCGTTGCTCCAGTCCGTCTTTCCATAGAAATCGGCACGGGCGTTGTTGAACATCTGGTAATGCTGGTCCGGCCCGTCGAAGCGGGTGATCTGCTCGATGTAGTTCCACTGACGGATGATGCAGTTTACGGGGAAGCCTTCCCGGCGCATCACCTCTCCCATCATGTGGAATACTTCGGCGGACTGCTGCTGGATACCGAAGTTTATCACATCCCCGTGGAAGCCGCCGGCAAAGAGAAAACGGCCATCGGCATTTTCCAGTACGACATACGGGAAGCCGCCGTGACGGCGGAAGGTGATATGATCGTCTTCGTCCGCTTTGTAGCTATGGACTTCCAAGATCAGTCCGGCATTCAGAGGTGGCTGGGAAACATAACTCAATACCGGTTCATGATTCCCATAAAACTTACGGATTTTCTCACGCAGCATGATGCGACGGGAAACGTATTGTTCGTTGTCGTTCGGCATGCCGAAGAATGCCAAACGGAGAATCTGTTCGTCTTGAGGCAACTGTGCCAGCAGGGCGTCTACCATTTCACCGAAAGTAGCCAGTCCGGTCGTATAAATATTATAATGTATTTTATCGCAATAGTTCATAAAGAGTTCACATATTCGGTTAATGCTTCGATATCTTTCTCTGAAACTTTCTTCTCGATGCCGTGTTTATGGACACTGAACACTTCCTTCATGGTAGCGGCACGTCCGTCGAACAAATAGGGAGCCGTACGCCACACTTCACGCAAAGTCGGAGTATCCCAACCTTTTTCGAACTCTATATCCTCACCTATGCGGTGGTATTTCATATCCGTATAATAAACACCGCTATGGCATTCCCCGCATTTCAGCTTTTCGAAAACCTTTTGCCCTTCCTTTGCCAAATCAGACAGCTCGCCATTCACCAAGTAAGGACTGGGCACGGGACGAAGTGATTTCAAATAGGCATCCACACAAGCGGCATCTTCTTCCGAGACTTCAAAAAACTGGATGAAGTTGAATCCTGCCCGCACAGCCCGTTCCGCATGTTCACGGATACCGGAAATCATATTGGGAGGAGTCATATGGCTAAAGAGCATGCTCTTGCAGTTCTTGGAATTGCCGACACCGTCATTCATCAAGTCCCAGTTCATACCGTCCGTCCGGGCATCCCCCGGATGGCAGCCGTTACAGCTCTGCCAGTTCTGGAAGCAGTGAGAAGCATCGTTGAAGTAGCGTTCACCCTTGTTTTCAGCCGTTTCTTCACGTCCGGGATTCAGCTCGACCGACGTCACTTCGTTCGTATTGATATCCATTATGTTCAGGATATCGGCAAAGTAAGTCGGGATAATCAGCTTGTCACCGTTCAGGATCATATTGCGAGGACCGTTCCCCTCCAGCGGGATACGTTCGCGGAGGCCATACAAGAAAGTCAGGTCGTAGTCCAACACCGCCTTATTGGGATAGTTCAGGAATTTCTCCAACATCGCCTTATGGTCAATCACGCTGACCTCGTGCGTTCCCGAATGAGAGATGAAAACAGACTCGTCGTTGCAGGCAATGCTCCAGATACCGGCCGCCCCCCGTTCGGGTTCATCCACGACGATGGCTCCCAGGAACTCCTGCTTGTCGACATCGATCACGCTGAAAGCACTCGTGTTCATCCATCCCTGCTGCAATTGAGATGTAGGGACGGTGAAACGCCCCAAGTTGTGGGATACATATATATATTTGCCGTCGGGAGTTATACAGATTCCCCGAAGGGCATTGCTTCCGTTTGCCAACTGGATGTCCTTCACCTTCGTGAAGCCATCCATTTCGATGACGGATACACAGGCGGCCACATAATCGAGATCAGCCCGCTGTGCAGGAAGGAAGTTCGTGACGAACATATATTTGCCGTCCTTGCTGAACACGGCGGACTTCGGTTCGCGCAATACCTTCACCGTACGCATCACCTTCCGCGCAACCGGATCGATTTCGGAGATCGTGGTCTGGAACTGGTTACATACATATATATGCTTCTTGTCCGGACCGAACATCGGATGACATGCTCCCGAACCGGTCGGAATAGAAGCCTCCACCCTGCCCGATTCGAGCGAGAGGATCTGTAAATGGCCTGTCGTTCCGAATGTAGTCACATATGCCTTGTCGCCATCCAAAAGGATACCCGTAGGCGCTTCGTCCATCGGGAAAGAACGCAACAATGTCTTGCCATCAGGCGAAAAAACATCCACCCGCTTTACTCCTTTATCTGTCATCAGCAACTCACCTTTGGCGTTCGCCACGACATCTGTCGGGAAGAACGGTGGGTTGCCTGCTGAAGCAAAGGAGATGCAACAGCAAGCAAAACAAGCCACCAGTGAGTTTTTAAACATGTATTTTCGTGTGTTCATGGTATATTATATTTTTTTTGCTTTACTATATCCCAACTCAAGAGAAATCGTCTGGGCCACTTTCCTTATACAGTCTGCCGAAACACGTACGACCTCTTTCGACAGCCGGTCCTTAGGGCCTGAAATCCAAATTGCCCCGCAAGGATAACCCGTATAATTAAAGATAGGCGCTCCGATGCAAATCACACCGTTCAGTTCTTCCTCATTATCCATGGCATAGCCCAATTTCCGGACCTTCTCAAGTTCCTCCAGATAAGCGTCACGTGTAGTAATAGTCCGGGCGTTGTAGCGTGTAAATTCCATATAAGACAAATATCGGTCCCGGACTGTATTCGGCAAATAAGCCATGATAGCCTTTCCCGGAGCCGAACAATGCAAATCGAAAGGTTTTCCCGGCGAGAGGATAAAACGGAACGTATGATGTCCCTGCGCCTGCTCGATAAAGATACCTTTCCGGTCCCCCAGCACGCCGAAGCATGCCGTCTCTTTCACTTGGTCGCGCAAATCGCGCAAACGAGGCAAAACAGTTTCCAGCAAATTGTGTTCATTCAACGATCTGAATCCCAAAGTTAGTAATTTACGGGATAACTTGTACCTTTTTGTGTCTTCATTATAGATCAAATAATCCAGACGGACCAACGTATTTAAAATACGGTAGGCCGTAGTCTGTGAAATATCAAGGGCGGACTTGATATCCTGAAGCGTCTCACCCTGGGTGTGAAGCGACAAGTACTCAAGTACAGCGATCCCTTTTTCGAGATTCGGAACCTTGTAGTTCTCTTCTGCTTTTTCCATATTTGGAATAACGCTTTCCATATTTGAAATATTGTTTCAGATTTGAATCAAATATAAAAGAGAGCGCATAAATGCAAGCAGGATGTTTGTAAAAATTAGTTAAGTATGTCGTAAAACACATTATAGTTGAAAGGTGAAAGTGAAAATGCAAATAGCAACTTTCAACTCTTCTTGTAGCTGACGATGGCCAGTATGTTAAAGAACACTACGAACAGGTAGATGATCCCCCTATTGCCTACCGACATCAACCCATATACAAGCCAGGCGATACAGGTACCTGTCGTGAGCAGGATAAAACCAATAATCCAATAATGTTCCAATATGTCTGACACACGCATCAAAAGCAATATAAAAAAACAGGAGCGCAACAGCTACACTCCTGTTTTAATATCTTTTAGAGATAAACCAAATCTTACTTATCTATTGTACGGGCGGGAACACCTTCGAAAGTCATTTTAACAGGATTTATAAATCCGTTCTCATCGAAAGTCATCCGGTCGATACAAGTCACACGGTGGTCGCGAGTATTGTCGTTCAGCGGGCGGCGATGGTAGACGATATAATAATCTTCAGTATTCGGAACATGCAATACGGAATGATGCCCGGCTCCTCGCGCGATTGTCGAATCCTGCTGGAGAATCGTGGCGATACGATTGAAAGGTCCGAAAGGCGAATCGGCAATCGCATAAGCGACACAATAATCGGGACCTGTCCAGCCCCCTTCGCTCCACATAAAATAGTACTTACCGTTCTTCTTGAACATGAACGGACCTTCCACATATTTATCCGGTGTCACTTCCTTGTAGACCATCCCGTCTTCAAAAGGAACCAACCCGGTGAAATCATCGTTCAGGCGAACGACATTGCAATGTCCCCAACCGCCGTAATACATATAGTAGCGGCCATCATCGTCACGGAAAACGAACTGGTCGATCGGCTGTGCCCCGTTTACGATCTCGTTGATAAGCGGTTTGCCTAACAGGTCCTTATACGGACCTTCCGGGCGGTCGCTGACGGCAACCCCGATTCCTCCTACTTCACCTTCATGCACGTCGTTGGCTCCGAAGAAAAAATAATATTTGCCATCCTTATGGATGATAGACGGCGCCCACATGGCTTTCTTCGCCCATTTCACGGCGGAGGTATCGAGCACAGATGAATGTTTCGTCCAGTTCACCAAATCCTTGGATGAAAAACAGTCAAAATAAGTCTGCTTCTCATACGCATCGCTCCAGGTCGGGAAAACCCAATAGGTATCACCATAAATGATCCCTTCCGGATCGGCATACCAGCCCTCGAATATCGGATTACCACTGGTCACGACATCAGCAACAGCCTTCTGTTGCTGTTTCGGCTGTCCGCACGAAACTAATGCGGCAGCACACAATAGCACATATAAACTTTTTTTCATTTATGAGTTAGATTTTTTCTGTTCCATATTCTTAGCCAACCCCCCTTCGGATGTTTCCTTATAGAGACTCGGCAGGTCGTTTCCGGTCTGACGCATCACTTCCACCACCTGGTCGAAACTTACACGGTGCTTGCCATCGGAGAAATTGGAGAAGGTGTTCGCATCCAGCGCACGGGCTGCCGCAAAGGCATTGCGTTCGATACAAGGAATCTGTACCAACCCGCAAACCGGGTCGCAAGTCAGTCCCAAGTGATGCTCCAGCCCCATCTCGGCCGCATACTCGATCTGTGCAGGCGTCCCCCCGAACAACTGACTGGCCGCAGCAGCAGCCATCGCACAAGCCACACCGACCTCTCCCTGGCATCCTACCTCGGCCCCGGAAACGGATGCATTCGTACGGACCACATTACCGAACAACCCGGCTGTCGCCAACGCACGCAAGATACGGGAGTCACGGAAGTCGCGGGACTCTTTCAGATGGTAAAGCACAGCCGGCATGACACCGCACGAACCGCAGGTCGGGGCCGTCACGATCTTGCCTCCGCAAGCGTTCTCCTCGGAAACGGCCAGAGCATACGCATAGACCATCCCACGGCTTTTGATACTGCTGCCGTAACCTTTGGCACGGATCATATAGTCGGATGCCTTACGCCGGATTCCCAGACCGCCGGGCAAGATGCCTTCGGCTTCGAGGCCATTACGGACTGCTTGTTGCATCACTTCCCATACTTCGGCCAGATAGTCCCATATCTGCGGACCTTCGCACTGTTCGACATATTCCCAGTAGGAATGGCCGGTTTTTTCACACCAGGCCTGTATATCCTTGATAGTATGCATTTCGTAAACCTGGCCCTGCGTCAACTCGTTGTAGGTTTCGTTTGCCAACGTCCCTCCCCCGATACTGTAAATCGTCCAGTTATCCAGTTCCTCTCCGCTTTCGTCAAACGACTGGAAGAGGATGCCGTTCGGATGAAAAGGCAGGAACACCTTCGGTTCCCAAGTGATATTGGTCTTGGCCACCGGGCTCAACACTTCGAGAATTGCCGCATCCGTCATGTGGCCTTTTCCTGTAGCCGCCAGGCTCCCATAGAGCGTAACATTAAAACGTACGGCTCCCCGATTGCGTTCCAGGAACATCCGGGCAGCACGCATCGGCCCCATTGTGTGGCTACTGGACGGCCCGTGACCGATCCTGTATATTTGCTTGATCGATTCCATTGTTTTGAGATTTATGAGTTATCATTTGTAATTTATGATTTATAGTTTATGCATTGATGATAAATTATAAATCTTTTCACACTTTCAAAAATATATTCCGCTTATAAAGCAGCCACAAAATTACATAAATAATCAATGCGTTCGACGCTGCAATCAAAGCCGGATAATAATTTCCTGTATATTGTTCGAGGCCATGAAAAAGAGAAGTTCCTATACATCTGAAACTAATCACGTTAGCCAGCATATAGGCCACGATCGAATTCATGCCGTAGACTTTCAACCAAGTCAGGTTCTTCCGGTGTCCCTTATAATCGATCCAATAATAGAACAAGCCCATCAACAGGAAACAATAGCCGCTGCTGACCAACACCATCGAGCTCGTCCATATCTTCTTGATCACCGGCAACTGCAAGCCCCACAGCCAGCCCAGCGCAACCATTATCGCACCGATTCCTAACAGCCATTGCCATTTGTGCTTCCGGTCCATTCCGCTCTTCAAGATATGCCCGGCAAAAACTCCGGTCAGCACCGTCACGCCAAAGTTCAGGCTGCTTAATATCCAGGTATAACGATAAGATTCGGCAAATACGATCTGTCCGTTCTCCACAACAGCAGCATCGCGGAATCGTCCCAGGACCGTACGGTCCACCCATTCCGCCAGGTTACCGTCCGGCGTGTAGTTGCCACCTCCATAACCATCGACCGTAATAAATTGCATGGCTCCCCAATAGGCTAACAACAAGGCGACCGCCGTCCCGATTTGCACGGACAGACGCACATGCAGGAACAGCATTGCCGAAATCAGATAGCCCATCGCAATTGCCTGCAATGTGTTCGAATAAAGATAAATCCGGTCCGGGTCCAATCCTAAAAGATTTCCCTGGCACATCATACCGAAGATCCAGAGCAAGGCCACCCGCTTGACGATACGACGGTAGACCGCCCATTTATCCGGCATCACTTTATATCGGGAAAGGGCGAACGGCATCGACACGCCCGCCATAAACATGAAGAGCGGCATCACCAAGTCCCACGAAGAGAACCCATCCCACTGCACATGCGAGAAGCACCACAAAAAATCGTTATACCAAGGCGCATCTATCGCACGTCCGAGAGGATGCAGAACCCCTTCCAGCGCCACCAGGCAAAACAAATCGAAGCCACGTAACACGTCGAGCGACTCCAGGCGTTGATAAGATGGTTTCATGATGATTTATGATTTATGATTTATGATTTATGATTT
>CDYZ01062051.1_pt1 | contig 14904 bp, 9 predicted proteins | sample 554921 | NCBI WGS metagenome assembly CDYZ01 (sample SAMEA3182058, study PRJEB8094) | gut metagenome | biome: human; feature: gut; material: Stool; isolation source: human stools | place: Canada | collected 2012-11-26 | reverse complement strand
AATATACACATATAAAAATTATATACTTTTGCACCGGAAAAATGCGAACATAAGTTGCGGTTTTGCCAGCTCTACCTTCGCATAAAAAAAACAAAATTCACACTCATGGATACAAACCGACTTGGCATTATGCCCGAGCCAAAGCTCTCGAAAGAAAGCGAACATAATCTTGTTTTCAAACCCATTACACTGGACTCTCTTTCCGAAATCGAACCCTTCCTGCACCGACAATGTTACCGCACCTGCGACTTCTCGATCGGCGGCATCTACATGTGGGTAGATTATTTCGGCTACGAATACTGTATTTCCCAAGATACGCTGTTTATCAAAGGAGGAGAGGAAGATAATTTGCAAAACACGGCTTTTGCCGTACCCGTCGGCAAATTGAATCTGCAAGAATCCTTACCGTTACTGAAAGAGTATTGCTGCCGACACAACGTCCCGTTCATTTTGTCTGCCGTACCCGAACCGGCCGCACTGGAAATACAACAACTTTACGGCTGCCCGATAACCGAATTGCCCGACTGGGGAGACTACCTATACAATGCCGTCGACCTTGCGACATTAGTCGGACACCGTTTTAACAAAAAGCGCAACCGAGTAAACAAATTCAAAAGCACCTACCCCGATTATCGCTACGAGATGATCACATCGCAGAACCTCCCGGAAATAACAGCTTTTTTCGAGACCTACAAACAAGAATATCAAAAAGACAGTTTGCTGTTCACGTACGAAGAAAGTAAAGTGGTTCAAGTATTGCACGAATATGAAAAACTGAAATTTGAAGGAGGCGCTCTGCGGGTATCGGGACAAATCGTAGCATTTTCTATCGGCGAAGTTATAGGCGACACGCTTATCGTCCATATCGAGAAAGCCCGTAAGGAAGTGGCCGGGGTATACGAAGCCATCAATCAATTCTATTCGGCGCAAATGGCCGAAAAACACCCCGAAGTGAAATACATCAACCGGGAAGACGATGCAGGGGATGCCGGCCTACGCGAAGCCAAACTGTCGTATAACCCCGAAACCATCTTAAAGAAATACAATATCGCACTTAACGAATACACTCTGTAAATCTATTTTTCTTACATAAAGACAGTTTTTCATCGTTTCCTCTTCCTTTTCTCATAAAAACAGCCGATATGAGTTTCAATTAGCCGTTTGCAAATAGGCTTGGTTTTGGACAAAGTTTATATTATCTTTGCGCAGTATGCCATTATAAAACAGACTCACAAAAAAACAAGTATATGAAGAAATTGCTATGGGCCATTCTTGCGACGGCTATCATCGCAGGCGCAAATCCCGAGACATGTTATGCCAAAAAGAAAAGTAAGAAAAACGATAAGAAAGAACAGGTAAAAGACACGACGGCCAAAGAGTCGAAATACGAAAAGCTCATCAAAGGAGCTAAGACTCAAAAGGGTATGTTCACGCTACACATTACGAATGACAACAAACTTCTGGTCGAAGTACCCGACTCGTTGATGAACCGCACGTTCCTGTTGTCGAGCCGTGTAGCCGCCACGACCGATCCAAAAATATTCGTCGCCGGCGAAATGACGACCAATCCGTTCATGATACGATTCAGCAAAAATGAACAGTCGCTCTTCATGCACCTCGTTCAGCACCGGAACATCATCAACGAGAACGATCCCATAGCGGCATCTTTCGACAAAAATTTTGGAGACCCTATTATCAAAGCATTCAAAATCTCTGCCAAAAACGGGAAAGACGTGGTAGTCGACATGAGTGATTTTTTCAAAGGCAATGAAAAAATCATCAGCCCTATGCCTACTCCGACTCCCGGCAGCTCTTCCAAAATAAAAACCGGAACCTACACGGCCGCCAATTCCTATATCTTAGGGGCGAAAAGTTTTCCTCAAAACAGTGAAATCCGTTCGGTATTGAGCTTTACCGGCGACAATAATTGCACCGTCACTATGCATCGCTCGTTGGTTCTTCTTCCCGAACGACCTATGACACCGCGTATCTACGACCGTCGGGTAGGATTCTTTTCGAGCGGTAAGAATATCTATTCCAGCGACAAAGATCGTATAGACTACACCAAATACGTACATCGCTGGCGTCTCGAACCGAAAGAGGAAGACCGCGAAGCCTATTTCAGAGGTGAACTCGTAGAACCGGCCAAACCCATTGTTTTCTACGTGGACAGTGCCTTCCCCGATAAATGGAGGGACATCGTAAAACAAGGCGTAGAAGATTGGAATACGGCATTTGAAGCCGCCGGCTTCAAGAATACCATTATTGCACGCGACTATCCCAAAGACGACCCGGACTTCGACCCAGACGACATGCGATACAGTTGTGTGAAATATGCCGTGACCGACATCGCCAACGCTATGGGTCCGAGTTATGTAGACCCCCGCAGCGGCGAAATTCTGACAGCCGATGTCATCTGGTATCACAACGTAATCTCTCTCGTTCACAACTGGCGGTTCGCCCAGACAGGAGCTGTGGATAAACGGGTGAGAAAAGAAACCTTCGACAACGACGTCATGCGCGAATCTTTACGCTACGTCGCTTCGCACGAAATAGGTCATACACTGGGACTGATGCACAATATGGGGGCCAGCTACTCCTTCCCTATCGACTCGCTGCGCAGCCCTTCGTTCACGCAAAAATACGGAACCACGCCCAGTATCATGGACTATGCCCGTAACAACTTCGTGGCACAACCCGGCGACTACGAAAGAGGAGTACGGCTCACGCCGCCCATTCTCGGCGTCTATGACATTTACGCTATCAACTGGGGATATCGTCTCATACCCGATGTAAAAACACCGAAAGACGAAATCCCTACATTGGATAAGTGGATCGAAGAGAAAAAGGACGATCCCATGTACACTTTTGGAGCACAACAGTTCCCCGGAGCTTACGACCCGACAGACCAGACCGAAGATTTGGGAAACGATCATTTCCGGGCAGGAGAAATGGCGGTTTCCAACCTCAAAATCATTATGAAAAATTTCGAAAAATGGCTGTTCGACGAGGGTAAAGATTTCACTACGATTCAAGAGCAATATGCCGCTATCGTACAACAATACAACCGTCACCTGCGACACGTCACTCCCTATATAGGCGGTGTGCTCTTCAAAGAAGTGAGACAAGGAGAGAATGAACTACCCTACACTTATCTGGACAAAGCTACGCAGAAAAAAGCCATGCGGTGGATTTTGAACCAAGTACGCACCTATCGAGACTGGTTGATGCCGGCCGATTTAATGCAACGAATCAATGCACCCACCAACTATGCCAGTTCGGTTCACCGTTATATTCCGGCTTACCTTGTCAACCCCACGGTGCTGTTCCGTATTCAGGAAGGTGGTATCATCGACCCCGTGAAAAATTACACGCTGGACAGTTACCTCAACGATTTGATCGCCGAAGTATTTAAAACGACTTATCAGGGACGTAAATTGAACAACATCGAACGCGACTTGCAAAGCGAGACCATCAATCAATTCATTCGCTATTCGTCGCTGAAACCGACTTCATCGGGAATAAGAAATTTAGACTTCACCGACGACATCGACCTCGAAAGCGAAGCGTTCCCTTGCAGCCACGCCCTTTGCCGTCACCACGATTCGGAAGAGCAATCGTTCACCCGTATCAACATGGGGCCTGCCCTATCGTCGGCCGATATGGCTCCTTACATGACCGGTGCGCTCAAAAAAGTTTTGGCGTTATACAAGCAAAAAAGAGCGGCCACGGCCGACAGTGCCACCCGCAATTTCTACGACTATCAGATCATCACGATAGAAAAACTATTTAATAATTAAAACCCGATGAAAACAAAGAGGTAAGAAAAAACATTATTTTTGGAGTACGTCTTTGTAAACATATAGAATGAAAGAATTTATTTTAACCCAAGAAGAAACCGAACGCACCGTTTTAGTGGGATTGATCACCAACACCCAAAACGAAGCGAAAGCAAACGAATATCTCAACGAACTGGCTTTCTTGGCAGAAACGGCCGGAGCGTTGCCCGTGAAGAAATTCCTGCAACGGCTCGACACGCCCAACTCCCGCACTTTCGTCGGGTCGGGAAAACTGTCCGAAATAAAAGCATACATCGAAGAAAACGAAATAGGCATGGTCATCTTCGATGACGACTTGTCGTCGAAACAGGTACAAAATATCGAACGGGAATTGCAAGTGAAAATACTCGACCGCACCAGTCTCATTCTCGATATTTTTGCCAAACGGGCACAGACTGCCAATGCCAAACGTCAGGTAGAACTGGCACAATACCAATATCTGTTGCCTCGACTCACCCGACTGTGGACTCACCTCGAACGACAACGAGGAGGTATCGGCATGCGTGGACCCGGCGAAACTCAGATAGAGACCGACCGGCGTATCATTCTCGATAAGATTTCTCACTTGAAAGAGGAGCTGAAAAGCATAGACCGACAAAAAAGCATCCAGCGGAAAAACCGGGGGAAGTTGGTACGAGTAGCATTAGTCGGTTATACCAATGTAGGGAAATCCACTTTGATGAACCTGTTAAGCAAGTCGGAAGTCTTTGCAGAGAACAAACTCTTTGCCACGCTCGATACGACCGTGCGCAAAGTGATTGTCGACAACCTTCCCTTTCTGCTCTCCGACACGGTAGGATTTATCCGCAAACTGCCTACCCATCTGGTCGATTCGTTCAAATCGACACTCGACGAGGTGCGGGAAGCCGACCTTCTGCTACACATCGTGGATATCTCGCATCCGGCTTTCGAAGAACAGATAGAAGTAGTCAATAAAACCTTACAGGAAGTCTGCGACTCCACCGACAAACCCATGATACTCGTGTTCAATAAAATCGATGCATTTTCCTATGTGGAAAAAGCGGCCGACGACCTCACCCCGAAAACGAGGGAAAACATTACGCTCGACGAATGGAAAGAAACGTGGATGGGAAAAATGCACGACAACTGCATTTTCATATCGGCCAAAGAGAAAAAGAACATCGACGAATTAAAAACGCTGCTTTACCAACGGGTGAAAGAGATACATACGACGAGGTTCCCTTACAACGATTTCCTGTTTCAACACTACGACGAAATAACGACCGACGAAGAATCTTGAATCCATAACCGGGCTACCCTCCGGCCTTTTACAAAATTTGTCCGATGAAGAATTACCGTAAACTCAATATTGCAGAAATCAATCAACTCACGACTCAATTTTGTACGGCCGAGAACTGGTCGAAAATAAATGTAGTCGAAGGGTTCTCTCCCGATCATATTACCCACACCCGTTTTTCCGGGAAAATCGAGCTGGGGATATTCGAAAAAGAGATGGAGCTTCCGGGTGGATTAAAGAAAAAAACGGGACTCCACCACGTCACCTTGCACAATTGCTCGATAGGGAACAACTCACTGATAGAAAACATTCCCAACTATATAGCCAATTACCGGATAGGGAGCGACTGTTTCATACAAAATGTAAACCTCATTCTCACCGAAGGCGAAAGCTGTTTCGGGAATAATACCGAAGTATCGGTATTGAACGAGACGGGAGGTCGGGAAGTACCCATTTACAATCGGCTGTCGGCACAACTGGCCTACATCATCGCCATGTATCGGCATCGTCCCGACTTGATAGCCCGCCTTCGAGAAATGATAGAGGCATATTCCCTCGCACAAAAGAGTTGCTACGGGGAAATAGGCAACGGCGTGCACATCGTCAATACAGGAACTATACGAAACGTTTGTATCGGAGATTACTGCCAGATAGACGGGACATCGAGACTCGAAAACGGTAGTATTAACAGCAACCGAGAGGCTCCGGTATACATCGGGCCGAATGTTACGGCCGAAGATTTCATCGTCAGTTCGGGAGCCCATATAAGTGACGGTGTAGTAATGTCTCGTTGTTTCATCGGACAAGCCTGCCACCTCACCCATCTTTTCTCGGCTCACGATTCGCTCTTTTTCAGCAACTGCCAAAGCGAAAACGGCGAAGCGTGTGCTATCTTTGCCGGCCCCTACACGGTCACCATGCACAAATCGAGTTTGCTCATCGCCGGAATGTTTTCTTTCCTGAACGCAGGCAGCGGGTCGAACCAAAGCAACCACATGTACAAACTCGGCCCTATCCATCAAGGAGTCGTTGAGCGGGGCTCGAAAACGACCAGCGACTCATATATCCTGTGGCCGGCCAAAGTAGGTGCATTTTCCCTCATCATGGGACGCCATGTTAATCACCCCGATACTTCGGGCATGCCGTTTTCCTATTTGATAGAACACGGAAATCGCTCTTACCTCGTTCCCGGCGCGAATCTCAAAAGCGTGGGAACTATACGCGACGCACAAAAGTGGCCCAAGCGAGACAAGCGCACCGACCCCGACAAGCTCGATTGTATCAACTTCAATCTGCTCAGTCCCTACACTATACAAAAGATGCTGCAAGGCATCGACACATTACAGGGATTGAAACAGACATCGGGTGAAACATCGGAATGTTACTCCTTCCAAAGCACTACGATCAAGAACAGCTCCCTCAACAAAGGAATAGACCTGTACACCCTCGCTGTCCATAAATTCATGGGTAACTCGATCATCAAACGACTCGAAGGAGCACCGTTCTCCGATCTGAACGATTTGCACGACCGGTTGAAACCGACCGACTCCCTCGGAGAAGGCGAATGGATAGATCTGTCGGGATTGATTGCACCCAAGCAGGCTGTTAAAGACGAAATAGACCGTATCGTCGGTAATCCCGATTCCACGTTAGAAGAAACCGAATCTTTCTTCCAAGCCATGCATCGGCGTTACTACGACATGGAATGGACATGGGTTTGTTCGATAATGCCCCGTTGGTATGGAAAAACAGTCAACAGGCTGTCTCCCGAAGATATTATCCGAATCGTACGGCAATGGAACGAAGCCGTTGTGTCGCTCGACCGAATGCTCTATGACGATGCCCGCAAAGAATTTTCGATGATTTCCCGTATCGGATTCGGTGTGGACGGTTCTACCCGGCAGCGGGATTTCGATTTCGAACAGGTTCGGGGCGAATTTGAGAACGATGCCTTTGTCAAGATGGTCTGCAAGCACATCGAAGATAAAACCGCTTTGGGGAACGAGTTGATAGACCGCCTCGAAACATTGATGATATCAATATCTCAGCATTAAAATGATATTGTATCCCCGCTACTATCTCTTGCAACATCACAGGAATATAATGAAAAGCTATTCAACCCCTCCACCGCTTCGTGGCATCTCGCCCTCATCTGGCTCACAGTCAGGCAAGCGAGAAATCACATTACTGAGTATTCCCGAACAGCTGTGACATTTATCGTTTACTACCAGACTTTTCTCAAAAGAACAACGGTCCACGTCGCAAGGACAAACGGAGCCGTCAGCGTCGTTATCCCGATGCGCATTCCGGCAATTTGTAATACCGTACTTAACAGCACGGCCGCGGTCGCCTCTCCAAAACCTTTTAAGGATGCCGTGCCGAGTGCGATAGCACAAAGCACCCCGTTGTACCCCAATAATCAGGCTTCCGCACCGAGGATTCCCATATCCGGAAAAAGAGCCGCTCCAAGCGGCTAAACAGCGCCCCACATGGCATAAAGTCCATTCAACCGGGAGTTGATCCATATTCCTACGAGGAAAAACAAACCAGACAAAACGGTTCCACCTTGAAACATGACTTGTCCGATGTGCAAACAGAACACTTGAAAAAAATCTATATTCACCGGCTCCTGCACGGCTACGGAGTCGGACGAGAGCTCCAATGAAGGAAATACAGTCCGTTCCAACAACAGCAAAAGCCAAGTGACAAGAATAAACGGTGCAGTATACCCCGACACGAACCGTTGACGTTGAAACATGCGCATCACCCATGTAGAAAGAGCGGCCCCTATTATCAATAACATAAAAGCCCATACGGATATGTTCATAAACACACCCACGGCAATGCCGACCAAAGTCCCATTAAAACCATACAATCCGTTTCGTATATCCTTGCGAGAATATCCTACTATCCGGGCAGTCGATGTGCTCACAACAGCTCCCAATAGAGCCAGACCTGCCATATATAAAGAATCACAGGCTATCCCGACCAACATCAAGACTCCCGACCAAGCGTTATTTTGAAACATCACCTGCCCAATTCCGCGAAATAAAATCTTTATCTTTTCCAAAATATCATTTTGCCAGTCCATAACCCGAGAGCGGAAAAAGTACATTCGTACTTCTCATTTCAAAATTTGCCCGAAAAGTGTAACGATTTTTTGTTGGACGATATCGAGCAAACCGCCGACACACTCGTTGTCCCACTCTCCCTTCCGACGAGCCTCGTCCAACACGATTCGACTCTCGGCGTATATCTCTTTTTCGAGCAATAACAATCTTTGGGTATATCCGTTACCTTCGGGATTATAAAGCAAAGCCATATGCAGATAATGCGGGCCGCTGCCTCTTTCCAAAGAAAACACTTTGTTTTTCAATCGGTTCGACCATTCGCACAACGGAGAGCGCACAGAATCTTCCGCCCCCTGCAACAGGGTCGGAACACCATACTCGCAGCCGATCCACACCGGCAACACGACCGAACAGGGAGGATACCCCAATATCGTCCACATGGTAGTGAATACAGGAGACTCTTCGGGTTTCACGCCTTCGATGACAACAGAAGCCGATGTACTGCGGCGAGGTATGAAATCCTGATCGACCACCCATGCATCGGTCGTAAAATCCCGTCCCAACAAAATGTGATAAAACGAGCGGGAACAAACGCCTGTAATCCATTCGGGAGTAATACTGCGCTCGGAGGCAGCACGTGAAAACAACCGGGCGGCATTATCGTAACGGATATAACCATAACCTTCGTTCGGCCTCCCCGATACAGAATAATTGGTACGAAGCAGATAACCGTCGGGACTATCTTTTACGTCATAACGGAATACCTCGTAACTATTCACTTCGAAATAGGCTGCTCCACCCAAAGCATCGACCACCCCGAAGTTAGCCTCCACCCCTATCGGACGAGGAAGAGAATCGAGTAACCGGGCGAAATCCTCTACCGTACGGCACTCGCCCAACACTTGTTTCATCACAACCCCTTCTCGGTCGGACAACGATGAAGTATCGTTTTTAAGATTATATGAAGCCGTATTCATGATAGCGAATCCAGAAGTATTATACCCGGCCCACACTTCGTTGGCCATCGTATCGACCCCGTTCACAAGTCCGACAAATTCCAACTTTCCTCCTTCTGCTTCGAAATGAACGATACGATTATTCAAATCCGATGCATCGCGATGTTTCCACAACAACGGACGCCCGTCGGGTGTTACCCGCCCCGAAACCACGGCCGAAGTACACGGGAACATAGGTATCCAGCCCACCAAATAGACAATAATAACACTCAACAATTTACGCATAACATCATCTTCACATCAATGCGTAAAAATAATATAAGAAATATTAGAATCAAACATACTCGTACAAAAACGTACAAACTCTGACAGAAATCCCAATTTTTAGGTATTGATACTCCTTTAACGGAAATCTAACTTTGCTTCACAAAATAAGTACTAAAACATTTATGCAAATAGCCAAAGAACATATCCGACAAAACATTCTAAATGCTGCTTTGCCCCTATTCTATGCCAAAGGCTATTCCAAAGTCACCATTCGTGAAATCGCCGACGACTCCCATGTAGGGTTAAGTAATATTTACAACTACTATAACAGCAAAGAAGATATCTTTCGCGAACTCGTACAACCCGTGATCAATGATTTTGAAATCATGTTAGACAAACATCATGGAAAAAGCGGATCTGACATCATGGAAATGTATACCGAACACTATCTCCGGGCTGTCATAGCCGAATACATATCGTTAATCAAAAAATATCGTAATCTGTTATTCCTGCTTTTATTTCGTTCGCAAGGGACTTCCTTAGAAAATTATAAAAGAGATTTTGCCGACCGTTCGACCGAAGTCGTCAAAGAATATTTTCGAAACATGAAAATAAAACACCCTGAACTAAATATAAACATATCGGAATTCACGATTCACCTGCATACCGTTTGGATGTTCACCATGCTGGAAGAATTAATCATGCATAAAAAGGTCTCCGATGAAATAGAACAAATAATAACAGAATACATGATTTTCAGTACAACCGGGTGGAGAGAGCTTATGAAAGGATAGGTTCTCTCTTTTTTTGAATGATTTTGAATATTGTTCGTTTTTGAAAATAACAAATAAGAATATGAAAAGAAAATACGAGTTCAAAAACATTGTAGCCGAAACACTGCTTATTCCACTTTATATGCGGGCAAAAGAAAGTAGGCGAAAAGATGCGATTCTAAAAGACAAAATGGCGGAACAATTAATCGCCTGCATCGAATACGATTATTCCAAATTCGACGGAGCAAAACTGAGCGAAGTAGGTTGTGTCGTAAGAGGTAGGTATTTCGACGATGCTGTCCGCCGATTTATCGATAACCATTCCCGACCGATTGTAGTCAACGTCGGTTGTGGATTAGATACACGTTGCCAACGCATTCATCGGGAAAACGATCCGACAAAATATTACGAACTGGATTTACCCGAAGTAATCTCTTTGAGACGAGAATTGATTCCCGAACCGGAATACGATACCTATATATCTTCTTCTTTATTAGAAACAAAATGGTTAGAGTGTTTGAAAACACAACACCCCGATTGTGATTTCATTTTTATCATCGAGGGCGTACTCATGTATTTCTATGAAGAACAAGTGAAGGCAGTTCTCCATAACATAGCTTCCCATTTTTCCGGCGGGGAAGTACAAAAGAGATCAACCATTAACTCAAAAACTCAATTCACATGACACCAAATAAAAAGAAAGAAGGACTTGCCCGTCTATTTCAAATAGCAGGTGAGCGAAAAGGCTTACTGATATTATCCGGTATATTGTCGGCAATCAGTGCTTTGTGTATGCTCGTACCTTATTGGTCGATATATGAAATTCTCAACGAACTCCTATCGAAAGCAGGAAATCTAGGTTCAATCGACAGCGATTTACTCATATACTGGGGGTGGATAGCTTTTGGAGGATTAATCATCGGATTGATACTACTCTATGCATCACTCATGGCATCACACGTAGCTGCTTTTCGCATCTTATACGGACTGCGTGTAAAACTATCCGAACATATCGGGAAATTATCCCTGGGATTTCTCAGCGATACCTCCACAGGTGCTATCAAAAAGACAATAGAACAAAATATCGAGAAAATAGAATCCTTCATAGCCCATACGATTCCCGACATGGTAAACGTCGCGGTAACCGTAATTTTCATGTTTGTTATTTTCTTTTCACTCAACGGTTGGTTAGCTGCAATTTGTCTTGCTTGTATCGTATTAAGCATTGGATTACAATACATCAACTTCATGGGCAAAACTGCAAAAACATTTACCGCCAACTATTTTGACACACAGGAGCGTATGAGCGCATCGGCTGTACAATACGTACGAGGTATACCCGTCGTGAAAATATTCGGACAGAGCGTAAAATCCTTCCGACAATTCCACGACGAAATTCAAGGATATAAAAAATGGGCATTGAAAGTTTGCGATACATACGAACCAGGCATGATCACTTTCACCGTGTTGTTAAACTCCATCGTCTCGCTTATTATCCCCGTCGGTCTGCTACTCATCAGTAACCAACCACACAATATCGCACTGGCCGCCGTATGGCTATTTTTCATCATCATGGGACCCGGTGTAACTTCACCGGTATATAAATTAATGTTTCTAGGAGGAGGTACTCGCGAAATCGACGAAGGAGTAAAACGCATAGACCGAATACTCGACGAAAAACCCGTTCCAGAAACAACCTTACCCCAAACTCCCCAAAGTTATGACATCGAATTCAGAGATGTCAGTTTCTCCTATGAGAGCAAAGAGCAAGTCACTCGCACAGAGGCGTTACGTCATATTTCTTTCAAAGCGTCACAAGGCGAAATCACAGCACTCGTCGGGCCGTCTGGTTCAGGGAAAAGTACGGTCGCCAGCCTCATACCCCGATTTTGGGACGTCGGCGAAGGCGGTATCTACATAGGAGGAGTCGATGTGAGAAACATCAAAACCGAGGAACTAATGAATCTTATATCTTTCGTCTTTCAAGATACATTCCTTTTTTACGATACATTGTATGAAAATATAGCCGTAGGTTCACCCAATGCCACCCGAGAACAAGTAGAAGCCGCCACTCGTGCCGCCCAATGTCATGAGTTCATTTCAAATCTGCCCGACGGATACGACACCCGCATTGGCGACAAAGGAGTATTTCTATCGGGCGGTGAGGCGCAAAGAATCTGCGTGGCACGGGCCATACTGAAAAATGCACCCATTCTCGTACTCGATGAAGCTACGGCTTTTGCCGACCCCGAAAATGAATACAAGATGCAACAAGCCTTGCAACACCTCATCAAAAACAAAACCGTCATCATCATAGCTCACCGATTATCGTCCATCGTATCGGCTCAACAAATCGTCGTACTCAAAGAGGGCTCGATAGCGCAAATCGGTACACATCAAAAGCTTAGCTCCATACCGGGAGTTTACCGACAGATGTGGGAAGCATACACCGATGCATTCCAATGGGAATTAAAAACCGAATATAAAGCTTAACATAACATTCACAAGAATATGAAAAAGAAAAACATAATCAACTCTATACTACAAAATACCCGTATGCCCGAAGGGTTCTTCGGTAGAATAATTCTACGAGGTATGAACAAGGGACATGCTTCACTCTCCCGCTGGGGGCTCTCCCAAATAGAATGGAAATCCGACTGGACGATACTCGATATCGGGTGCGGAGGTGGAGCGAATCTGAAACGCATGGCAGACTTCTGTCCGCAAGGGAAAATATACGGTATCGATATATCCTCCGAAAGCGTAAAATTCGCTCGAAAGGAAATCAAGAAACTGCTGAATACTCGTTGCTTTATCTCGCAGGGAAACGTAATGAACCTACCCTATGAGAAAGGAACGTTCGATCTGATTACTGCTTTTGAGACCGTCTATTTTTGGGGAAATCTGCAAAAAACTTTCAACGAAGTACACCGGGTTTTGAAAAATGGAGGACTCTTCCTTATCTGCTGCGAAGCTAGCGACCCCTCCGACGAAACATGGACAAGCCGTATCGACGGCATGGTCGTCCATTCTGCCCAAGATTTAGAGTCCTGTCTTGCCCGGTGCGGATTCTCAAATATCACCACACACCGTAGAAATAAAGAAAATATCTGTGTAATCGCACAAAAAATTCAGTAAATCATGAACGCTATTCAAAATATAACCATCGGCCAACCGGATCGTTTGAAAAAGCCCGTTGGCTATACCATATTATCCAATTTGGTAAATATCATACCCTTTTGCCTCTCTATCGAAGCTATCGACGTTATTTTCCGAGCTTTCGACGGGAACGGTACACCACTCGATACCACTCGATTATGGACAATTTCCGGTATACTCGTCATATATGTAGCCGTCATGGTAGCGGCCGAAAGAGCCTCCTACCGGGCGAACTTCCGTGAAGCCTATGCCATGAGTGCCGACGGACGCATCGCTCTGGCAGAACACTTGCGCAAATTATCACTCGGATTTCTATCTCGCCGTGATCCGGGCGACCTGTCCTCTATGATTATCACCGACTTCACCATGGCCGAAACCGGCATATCCCATCATCTGCCTCAACTAATGGGTGCTCTTGTCATGCCTGTACTGGCTTTCCTGTCTCTCCTCTGGATAAATTGGCGCATGTCGGTAGCTATGTTCATAGCTCTTCCCGTAGCCATTCTGATCTTATGGCTCAGTACAAAATTACAACAACGGCTCAGCAGTAAACAGATAGAAGCGAAAATAAACGCAGGCAACCGCATGGAAGAATATCTACAAGGTATTCGGGTCATGAAAGCTTATAATCTTTTAGGCGATCGCTTCGTCAGATTACGCAAAGCGTTCTCCGATTTACGAAAAGCCTGCATACGACAAGAAGCCTTGTTGGGCCCGTTCATCATGCTCTCTATCACAATCGTCCGAGCCGGACTAACCTTAATGATCCTGTGCGGAACCTACCTTCTTATTGGAGGAGAACTCTTGCTAACCACTTTCGTCCTTTTTCTGGTCGTCGGCTCACGGGTATTCGACCCACTGACTTCTGCCTTGACAAACTTCGCCGAATTTCGTTATTTTTCCATTGCCGGAGGACGCATATTAAATTTAATGAAAGAACCCGAAATGAAAGGAGATAGACCCGCTCCCAACGGCGGTGACATTGAATTTCATAATGTATCTTTTGCTTACCAAGATAAAAAGGTTCTGCACCATATTAACCTCACTTTGAAACAAGGTTCCCTAACCGCACTCGTGGGACCGTCGGGCAGTGGAAAAAGCACCTTGATGAAACTCTGTGCCCGATTCTATGATCCTGGGGAAGGTACTGTTTCAATGGGTGGGCAAGACTTATCTACATTAGAGCCCGAATCCCTTATGAAAAATATATCTATGGTTTTCCAAGATGTTTATCTATTCCAAGATACGATTCGCAACAATATCCGATTCGGGAAAAATGATGCTACCGACGAAGAAATTATCGAAGCTGCCAAGAAAGCACAATGTCACGAATTTATCACGAAGCTTTCCAAAGGTTACGATACGATGATAGGTGAAGGAGGTTGTACTTTGTCAGGAGGAGAAAAACAACGCCTCAGTATCGCTCGTGCCATCTTGAAGGATGCTCCCATCGTATTGCTCGACGAGGTGACTGCCTCGCTCGACCCAGAGAATGAAGTGGAAGTACAACGAGCCATTAACACCCTGATAGCTGGTCGTACTGTCATTGTTATCGCTCACCGTCTCAAAACAATCCGTAAC
>CDYZ01068912.1_pt1 | contig 14963 bp, 7 predicted proteins | sample 554921 | NCBI WGS metagenome assembly CDYZ01 (sample SAMEA3182058, study PRJEB8094) | gut metagenome | biome: human; feature: gut; material: Stool; isolation source: human stools | place: Canada | collected 2012-11-26 | reverse complement strand
AGCCTTGTAATCGCAGTTGCGCTAAACAGCAATATCCGCGGCAAGAGTGCATTAAGAGGTATTTATTTCGTACCGAATATCCTTGGCGGACTGGTTATTGGTTACATTTTCAGCTTTATTTTTACATATATTCTGCCGGTAGTAGGAAATACCTTCAACATCGGTTTCTTACAAAACAGTATTCTGGCGAGTGAAAAATATGCATGGATTGGTGTGCTGATTGTCGGGGTATGGCAGGCGGTTGCCATGAATACCATCATTTATATATCCGGACTGCAGACAGTGCCTGAGGATGTTTACGAAGCCAGCATGCTCGACGGAGCAGGCAAATGGAAGCAGTTCTGGAAGGTTACATTTCCACTCGTTATGCCATTTGTTACAATCAATCTGGTGCTCAGCACAAAGAACTTCCTCATGGTATTTGACCAGATTATGTCATTGACAAAGGGCGGCCCGGCGCAGAGCACTGAGTCAATCTCATACCTGATTTACAGAAATGGTATGGATGGAGGACAGTTTGGCTTCCAGAGTGCAAACGCAGTAATTTTCTTTGTTGTAATTGTGGCTATTTCACTATTCCAGATGGGCGTTATGAATAAGAAGGAGGAGCAGTTATAATGAAAAAACAAAAAACAAACTGGGTACTTACCATCGTTTTAATATTGGGAACCTTAACCGTATTTTTCCCACTGTATATGGCTGTTATCATTGCCTTCAAGAAACCGAGTGAGATGACAAATGATGTCGCAGGAGCTCTTTCATTCCCTTCAAAGTGGAGCTTTTCAAACTTCACAGAGGCTATGAAGGTGACTGATTTCTGGCATTCTCTCGGAAACAGCTTACTTATCACTATTGTGACCATTGTTCTCGCAATCCTTATCCATTCGATTGCAGGATATGTTATCGGACGAGGCATGGCAAGGAAAAAGAGCTTCCGTTTCATATATCTTTACATTGTAAGCGGTATGTTTGTGCCATTCTCAATTCTCATGATGCCTCTTGTAAAGCAGACTGCGCAGATGGGACTTGGAAACAGGGCAGGAGTTATCATTTTATATCTTGTATTTTACATGCCAATGAATGTATTATTATATAGTGGATACTTGAAAAATATCCCTATGGCACTTGAGGAGGCTGCAGACATCGATGGCGCAAGCACATGGACAACATACTGGAGAGTTGTATTTCCTATGATGAAGCCTATGCATGCGACAGTAGCCATCCTGACAGCACTCGGTACCTGGAATGATGTCATGACACCGCTTGTCATCATGTCAGGAACAGGACAGAATACACTGCCGCTGGCACAGCTGAATTTCCAGACACAGTTTGGAACCAACTACAATCTGGCATTTGCATCATATATTCTGGCTTTGATACCGATACTTATATTCTATATAATCTGCCAGAAGCAGATATTAAACGGTGTTGCAAACGGTGCAATCAAGGGATAATTTTTAAACACTATTTTAACAATGATATGGAGTGATTTTATGGCAATTATATTTAATCCAAACAAGAAAATTTTTACTTTACAGACAGCTCACACCACATATCAGATGCAGGTGGACAGACTTGGCTATCTGCTGCATCTGTACTACGGAGCAAAAAACACATGTGATATGGACTATGTGCTGACATATGCTGACAGAGGCTTTTCAGGCAATCCTTACGCAGCAGGCATGAACCGTACATATTCGCTTGATACACTGCCACAGGAGTATCCGACACTTGGCACAGGCGATTTCAGAAATATTGCGCTTGATATCAAAAATGAACATGGCACGGAGAGTGTTGAGCTTCTTTATAAGAGTCATGAAATCAGAGACGGAAAATATGCTCTAAAGGGACTTCCGGCGGTGTGGGCATCTGATGACGAGGCACAGACTCTTGAAATAGTTCTTGGCGATGATATCGCAGGCGTTGAGGTGCATCTGCTTTATGGTGTGCTCGAGGCTTGTGATGTCATCACAAGAAGTGTGCTCATTAAAAATACAGGCAGTGGAAATATTACAATTGAAAAGGCTCATGCTGCCTGCCTGGATATGGTTTACGGAGATTATGATGTGATCAGATTCTACGGTAAGCATGCCATGGAGCGCAATCTTGAGCGCACACACTTAGGACACGGCACACTTTCATTCGGAAGCCGCAGAGGAACCTCAAGCCACCAGTACAATCCGGCGGTTATTCTCGCACAGCGAGATACTACAGAAAATGCAGGAGACTGCTATGGTATGCTTTTTGTATATAGTGGCAACTTCTCATGTGAGGCAGAGAAGGATCAGATTAACCAGACACGCCTTTTAATGGGGCTTTCCGATGAACTGTTTTCATATCCGCTTGCGGCAGGAGAGACCTTTACAGTGCCTGAGGTGATCATGTCATACTCGGCAGACGGTTTCTCACAGCTTTCCCATCAGTACCACACCTGCATCAGTGAGCATGTGTGCAGGAGCAGATTTGCACATGAGGTAAGACCGGTGCTCATCAATAGCTGGGAGGCTGCTTACTTTGACTTTACAGGCGATACGATAGTAGACCTTGCAAAGGAGGCCGCATCACTGGGCATAGATATGGTGGTCATGGATGACGGCTGGTTTGGAAAGAGAGATGATGATAATTCATCACTCGGAGACTGGTTTGTGAATGAGAAAAAGCTTGGCGGAACGCTTTCAGAGCTCATCGACAGAGTGCATGCACAGGGAGTGAAATTTGGAATATGGATTGAGCCTGAGATGGTGAATGAGGATAGTAATCTGTATAGAGAGCATCCTGACTGGGCTATCCAGATTCCGGGAAAACTTCCTGTACGCTCAAGAAACCAGCTTATTTTAGACTTTTCGAGAAAAGAAGTCAGGGACAATATTTTCGATCAGATCTGTGCAGTGTTTGACCAGGGAAAAATCGACTACGTGAAGTGGGATATGAACAGAAGCATGGCTGATGTGTATGCAGGAAATATTGCATACGACTATGTGCTTGGAGTGTATGATTTTATGGAGCGTCTGGTGACAAGATATCCGGATATACTTCTTGAGGGCTGCAGCGGTGGCGGTGGACGATTTGATGCAGGCATGCTCTACTACAGTCCACAGATATGGTGCAGTGACAATACAGATGCAATAAACCGTACAAGAATACAGTATGGCACATCGTTCTTCTATCCGGTATCATCCATGGGAGCGCATGTATCGGCAGTGCCAAATCATCAGACAGGCAGAGTGACAAGCCTTAAAACAAGAGGCATCACAGCCATGGCAGGAACCTTTGGCTATGAGCTGAATCCGGCCCTTCTGTCGGATGAGGAAAAGGAAGAAATCAGAGAGCAGATCAAGACCTTTAAGAAGTATGAGATGCTTATAAATGAGGGCACCTACTGGCGTCTTACAAGCCCATTTGAGGATGAGGTGGCTGCTTGGATGTCTGTCTCAAGGACAAAGGACAGGGCGCTTGTGAGCGTGGTTCGTCTGTATGCAGAGGCAAATGCGGCAGCATGCTATGTGAAGCTTAAAGGCTTGGAGTCTGATGCAGTATATATTGAGGAAAATACCGGCAGGCAGTACACAGGTGCAGCACTGATGAATGCAGGAATACCGCTTCCGTTTGCCGTAAAGGAGTATGAGGCATATCAGTTTTCATTTATCAGGCTTGATGAGGCAAAGAAGCTGTATGATGAGATAAAGAAGGTGTGCGGCAATCTAAAATTAAATGAGGCTGACACTGCAGATAGTGCTTCTGATAACCGTATTGTAATAAGCATCTACGGCGGCTCAGGCTCAGGAAAGACAACGATTGCAGCAGCCCTGCAGCAGTATTTTCTTAACGATAATACAGCCTGCTATGTGCTGACCGGGGACAATTATCCACACCGTATCCCGATGAGAAACGACGAGGAACGCCTTAATGTGTATAACGAGTCCGGCGAGGATGGCTTACGTGGATATCTTGGAACACCTAAGGAGATTGACTTTGACAGGATTAACAAGGAGCTTTCAGAGTTTAAGGCAGGAAAAGATATAATTGAGATAAAGCATATGGGCCGCGAGGACGGTGATATCTCATATGACGAGACTGATTTCACAGGAATTAAAGTGCTCATCTTAGAGTGGACCCACGGAGGAAGCGAATACCTTAAGGGTGTTGATATACCTGTATTTCTGGAGAGTTCGCCTGAGGAGACAAAGGCGCGCCGCATTAAGAGAGGACGTGACGAAAACGCCGCAAGCCCTTTCATATGCCGCGTGGTAGAATTGGAGCAGGAAAAGCTTGATTTGCAGGGAAAAAATGCGCGTATCGTAGTTGGAAAGGATGGCAAAGTCTATGAACAATAAACCTATGCTTAATGCATATCCTGACAGTCTGGGCGGTAAGCTTTCCGATATCGCAGCGCTGCTAAAAAAGAAGGAAATGCAGGACACATTTTCATCATTTTATATTCTGCCAAGCCTGTATCATTCGGATTTGGACCGCGGATTTTCGGTCGTGGACTACAATCTGAATGAGGAGCTTGCGACAATAGAGGATTTATCGCAATTGAAGGAGTTGGGGATTGACCTAAAGCTTGATTTTATTTTAAACCATGCTTCGGCACAGTCACCACAGTTCAAGGATCTGGTTGAAAAGGGCGATGAGTCTGAGTACCGGGATTTTTTCATAGACTGGAACAAATTCTGGGAAGGTCATGGAGTCATGACGGACGAGGGCTACATACAGCCTGATGAGTCATGCTTAAAGCAGATGTTTTTCAGAAAGCCGGGGCTTCCGATTCTCATGGTGGAGTTTCCGGATGGACGAAGGGTGCCATACTGGAACACATTTTACCAGGAGGTGCATGGCAGAGATTATCTGGGGCAGATGGATTTAAATATAAAGTCCGAAAAGGTGTGGGATTTCTATCGAGAAACACTTAAAAAAATAGCATCTTACGGTGCGGCTATTGTGCGGCTTGATGCATTTGCCTATGCGCCTAAAGCACCGGGGAAAAAGAATTTCCTGAATGACCCTGAGACCTGGGAATTTCTACAGCAGATCCATGAGCTTGCAGCTCCGCTTGGGCTGACTCTGCTGCCTGAAATACATGCGGCATATGAGGAGAAAATATACAAAACCCTTGCAGATAAGGGCTATGCCACATATGATTTCTTTTTACCGGGACTGGTAATTGATGCGATTGAGAACAGGAGAGCAGATTACATTGCCAAATGGGCGCGTGAGGTTGTGGATGATAAAATCTCCACTGTCAATATGCTTGGCTGCCATGACGGCATACCTCTTCTGGATTTAAAGGGTCTGCTTCCGGAGGATGATATTCGTTCGCTTATAGATTTGATTGTATCTCGTGGCGGCATGGTCAAAAATCTTCACGGACAGAAGAATATATATTATCAGGTCAATGCCACATATTACAGTGCGCTTGGTGAGTCTGACAGCAAAATGCTTCTGGCCCGTGCCATTCAGATGTTCATGCCGGGCAAGCCGCAGGTATGGTATCTGGATCTCTTTGCAGGCAAAAATGACCATGAGGCGGTAAGACGCGCAGGAGAATCAGGACACAAGGAAATCAACAGGACAAACCTCAGTGCATCCGATATTGGGGAGGCACTAAAAAAGGATGTTGTTGCAAAACAGCTTGAGCTGCTTCGCATGAGAAATACCCATAAGGCGTTTGAGAAGGGAGCTGTCATCACAGTAGCAGGAGAAGGACCAAAGCTTTCAATCCGCTATGATAACGGTGAAGCATATGCACTTCTTACGGTGGATTTTGAAGCCGGAGCATATGAGATAGAGCTGAGCTGATTTGTGTATTACTTATATGAAGCAGTTAGAATATATTTATCATAAAAGATGCGATATCAAAAAGGAACCGGATTTTCCGGTTCCTTTTTTGCTGCGTAGAATTATTAACATTCCAGTATTTATCAGCTGTTAAGTATGTGTAAACGATTTCATGAATTAGCTTTGAAAACCTGTACTTCTGGTGTTTATATTGCACTCAAGCAAACGAGCTACAGCCGTTGCTGGAAGAAGCAAAAGAAGTGGATGGCTCATAGAGGATAATAAAGAAAGAGAGGTTCATGATGTTAAATGTCATGGACCTCTCTTTCTTTAGGGGAAAATTATAAATGTTTCAAATAATTTTCTACATTCTGATACTCAACGCCATTTTCCATGACGGAATCTTCACCACGATAGAGCACACATCGCTTGGTAATCTGGCCAAATCTCTGACTTGTTTGATTCAGTTTCTCTTCGTCAACTAAGAAGCGGGCTTGCATTGGAACAATTTTCGAGCTGTGTTTTATTTCGTAGCATTCACATGTATTGAGTTTAGCATCGTAAATTACCATATCGTATTCGCCGACAGCAAATTGCAATTTGAAAACACGTTGATGCCTTTTAGCCGATTTGAATGTTTCTAAAAGTACGATGTCTTCCATCATACGACCACGCACTTCTTCCAAAATACGTTCAGAAACTAACATTTTTTCGTGCTCGCTCAATGTAGAGAATAATTCATCTTTTGTCAAAGAATGAACCAATGCCTGTGCCTGGCAATAACGCATGCCTGGTTGCGTGAATAAAATATTCTCTAGTGGTTCGGCACTTGGAATTACCGTTTCTCGTGGAACGTCAACAATCAGGTCAAGTGCTTTCAAATATTCTTTGATTTCCTCTATGTGAGCATTTGTAATACCAATAGATTGTTCTTCTTTATTGTGAATCTCCAACATATCCATTAATCGTTTGGTTACTGCTTCTGTATCGATTTTATCCAAAATATCTGTACGCTGTTTGGGATTACGATCTCTTCGCAAAACATCAGCAGCTGAACCCAAATCATGAGATTTGAATTTGTCGGTCAGAATACGAATAAGGAAACGATGATTCATATCCTCAATGATTCGATTGATAGCACCTGTTAGTTCACCTGCCTCATAGAGTGATTGGAGATGACGGAAATATCCTCCGTCTTGACAACAACTCAGGGAGTGCTGGATATTTTTACAGATTGCGGTATCGATATAACGCCGTGTGGATTCGTCATCACGGAACGAAGCATCCTCTGAAATAACGTCTTTATCATCAAAATCCAGTTCTCCTGCACGAAGTGTGCCGCCATAGCGAATATACTCGTCAATACTGTCGATACCGAGTAAACGACTATGTTCACGGAATGGAATAAAGGTAGTGTGAATCGTAACAGCTCGATCATAAAGTTCCTGATGAAGCGCAAACCAAAAGCCAAGAGAATCTGTTCCGGATAAAACAATTTTCATACCTTGTGCAGCGTAGATATCAGAGAATAGTGCTGCTGAATCAATAAAGTCGGGCATTAGGGTTACTTCGTCAATAAAAACATATTCATATCCCAGATCAAGGAGTTTGCCCAAATCACGATTCATCGCTGCCATGGTATCGCTCCCTTTTGCTTTGATGTATGCTGATTTTGCGGACTGTGATGGAGTCATTCCTAAAACAGCCTGACGCAGCATTGTTGTCTTTCCTGTTCGTCGCAGACCAAATACCAAGCATACACGATCTGTTTCCTCACTGTTTAAATATGCCTGTAACTGTCTGAAACAATCACGTTTTCCCCAGTTTTTTACACCTTTTGTCAGTGCCAGAAGACGTTCTCCGATAATGACAGAAGTTTCAAAATCTGTAGATTTAGATGGATCAATAGAACTGTGTTGTTTCAGTTCTTTCAATTCTTCTTGAAGCTGTTTGCGCCTTTCAACACCTGCAAAAATTTCTTCGCGTTCGTTCTTTTTAATGTACTTGCTTTTGCTTTTTCCATTCTCTGTCCATTGCAGATAAGGCTGCTCTTTGCCGTAAATTTTCTTCATGTTGATAGAACCTTGTGGTAAGGCTGCTATCTCGTTTTCTAATTCATAAATTCGTTTGTAGATATCCATAATATCACCCCGTTTCTTACAATCTATTATAACCCATTTTGAGTGAAACATCAATGGGTTATAATGGGTTATAACGTCAAAAAATGTGGAAGTGAAACGACTACTTTTTTGTCGTGAACAAAAGATTGTGAAATCAAGATGGATAAAGTATAATAATCATAAGTTATTTTTCTGGGAACTATGCGTATTGTTGTAAAAAACAACGGCATTGTAGTATAGTTAAAATGTATTGATAAGCCGGAAGAGCTGCTGCAGATATAAGAGGTAACAATATGGAATACGAACACATAACCCACTCCTTCGAGCCTGTCTATGATGAAAACAGCCGCATACTGATCCTCGGCACTCTGCCGTCCGTTGCATCAAGGGAAAACAATTTCTATTACGGACACAAGCAGAACCGTTTCTGGAAGCTGCTTGCGTATCTATTGGATGAACCGGTGCCGGAGACGATAGATGAGAAGAAATATATGCTGTTTAAAAACCACATAGCCATATGGGATGTGATACAAAGCTGTGATATCAAGGGTTCGAGCGACAACAGCATCAAAAACGTCGAACCGACAGATATAAGGAAAATCCTTGAAACAGCCGATATAAAACAGGTATATGTAAACGGAAATAAAGCAGGAGCGCTTTATAAGAAATATCAGCTTACTCTGACAGGTATGGAGGCAGTCACACTGCCGTCCACAAGCCCTGCAAATGCGGCATGGTCATTTGAAAGGCTATGCGAAGCATGGACACGGATACTTGTAAACCTTTAGAGATTTATATATAGAGGTAAAATTTACTTATGAAAACAATAGAATTTGATACAAATTTTTACAAAAAGCTGTGGACACTCATGGTTCCGATAATGGTGCAGAATCTGATGCTGGCGCTGGTGGCGGTGGCAGATGCATTCATGCTTGGAGGACTGGACCAGAACTATATGTCAGCGGTTTCGCTCGCAACACAGATACAGTTCATCCAGAACATGTTTCTATCAGCAGCGACAGCAGGGCTTGCAATACTCGGAGCGCAGTATTGGGGCAAGCAGGACATAAAGGCGCTCGATGACATATTCGCTCTTGCAATCAGGATATGTGGCATAGTATCGGTGCTGTTTTTCGTGGCATGTGCATTTTTTCCACGATATCTGATGCTTATTTTCACAAACGAGCCGGTGCTTATAGATTATGGTGTAAGTTATCTGAAAATAGCCTCTTTTTCGTATCTGTTGACGGGCTTCTCGCAGTGTTATATAGTCATGATGAAGATATCAGAGCATGCAGGGACTGCGGCGGCAGTCAGCTCGATTACAGTGCTAATAAATATCGTGCTGAATGCTGTGTTTATCTATGGTGCATTTGGTATCGAGAGCATGAATGTGAGGGGAGCGGCACTTGCCACGCTCATATCAAGAGTGCTGGAGCTTATGCTTTCAATCACATTTTCTTACAGACCGGGATATATCAGGCTTAAAATCAGGGAGCTTTTGGTGAGGAACAAGGAGCTGTCAGCAGATTTTATGAAGTGCTCCGGACCGATTCTCGGAGCAAGCCTTGTATGGGGAATAGGCTTTACATCGTACTCTACATTTATGGGACACATGGGAACAGACGCAGCAGCGGCCAACTCCGTCGCAGCGGTTGTGCGTGATATCATTTGCTGTCTCAGTGCAGGTATATCAAGTGCAGCAGGCATTATGATAGGAAATGAGCTTGGTGCAGGGAATTTAAAGCGTGGAAAAGCATATGGCATCAGAATGGCAAAGCTGTCATTTTTGTGTGGAGCTGTTATGACAGTGCTTATGGCGGTTTCAGCACCGGTGATTTTACATTTTGTAAAGCTCACACCGCAGGCTGCAGAGTATCTGAAGCAGTTATTCGGTGTACTTGCCTTCTACATGATTGGACGATCGGTAAATGAAATCATCATAAACGGTGTCTTTGGTTCGGGAGGAGATACGATGTTTGATATGTACTCTCTTGCTGTGACGATGTGGGGCATAGCAATACCGCTTGCAGTTGCAGGCACATATTTTTTGAACTGGCCGGTGGTTGTGGTATATGCGTGCACCTGCGTGGATGAGGTTGGAAAGATACCGTGGACACTCATACATTTTAAAAAATACAAGTGGGTAAAGGATTTGACAAGATAATGGAAAATGTATGAAAACAAGCGTGTGCGCAGGGAGTAGATCGGATTTAGCGCTAAACTGATTTGAACAAAAAGAGGATATTGAATTGCGGCATCGGCTGTCAAGGGATAGCGTAATTTATATGAGAGGGAGTATTTCATGCAGGAAATATACAGAGTAAAGACAAGTCCGGTGGCATTATCGGACAATATGATAATAGGTGAAAAATACAGGATTACAGTTCTGACAGAAGCCCTTGTCCGTCTGGAATACAGTGAAGATGGCGTATTCGAGGATAGGGCAACACAGACAGTATTGTTCAGGGATTTTCCAAAGACCGGCTATCATGTGGTGCGTAACGCTGATGGAATTGAGGTTCATACATCAATGCTGCACCTGATATATAATGAGAAGGAGTTCTCATCACACGGACTGAGTATACAGATTAAGGGAAACCTGAGCGCATATCACAGCATCTGGCATTATGGCGAGAAGGTGCATGATTTGCAGGGTACAGCGCGTACACTTGATGACGTAAACGGAGAGGTTGAGCTTGGACACGGTGTTGTTTCACGCTTTGGATATTCAATTCTTGATGACAGTAAATCACAGATTTTACTTGACGATGGATGGATTGAGCCAAGAAAAAAAGGTGTGTCTGATTTGTATTTCTTTGGATATGGACATGATTATAAACAGGCGCTCAATGATTTTTACAGGCTTTGCGGCAAGACTCCGATGCTTCCGCGATATGCACTGGGAAACTGGTGGAGCAGATATTATAAATACTCAGAAGAAAGCTATATGGAGCTGATGGACAAATTCGATGAAAAGAATATCCCATTCACAGTAGCTGTAATAGATATGGACTGGCATCAGGTTGATGTGGACCCTAAATACGGAAGCGGCTGGACAGGATATACTTGGAACAAAAAGCTTTTCCCGGATCCGAAGCGCTTTCTTGGAAAGCTTCATGACAGAGGAATGCATACGACCCTGAACGTACACCCTGCGGATGGTGTGCAGGGCTGTGAAGAAATGTATGTTGATATGGCAAAGGAAATGGGCGTGGACTATGAAAATGAGGACCCGGTTGTATGTGATCCGGCAAGCCCAAAGTTTATGGATGCATATTTTAAGTATCTTCATCATCCGAGAGAGGCTGAAGGTGTGGATTTCTGGTGGATTGACTGGCAGCAGGGCAGCAACTGCAAGGTTGAAGGATTGGATCCGCTATGGATTTTTAATCATTTTCATTATCTCGATAATAAAAGAGACGGCAAGCGTCCAATGACATTTTCGCGCTATGCAGGTCCGGGAAGCCATAGATATCCGATTGGATTTTCGGGAGATACACATATTACATGGGAGTCGCTTGATTTTCAACCGTATTTTACAACGACAGCGACAAACATCGGATATGGATGGTGGAGCCATGATATTGGCGGACATATGCTTGGCTACAAGGATGATGAGCTGACAGCCAGATGGACACAATATGGTATATTCTCTCCGATAATGCGTCTGCACAGCTCATGCAGCGAATTTAACGGCAAGGAGCCGTGGCGATTTAAAAAAGAGACTGAGGAAGCGATGGAGGCAGCGCTCAGACAGAGGCATTGTATGATTCCGTATCTGTATACTATGAACTATCGCAGCTATGCCGAGAATATGCCGCTGATTGAGCCTATGTATTATGAGTATCCTGAAAATGCAGAGGCTTATGAGGTAAAGAATCAGTATTTCTTTGGCAGCCAGCTTATGGTAGCACCTGTTACAACTCCACGTATTAAGGGACTTAATGTGGCAAAAACCAAAGTATGGTTCCCGGAGGGCATCTGGTATGATATCTATACAGGCATGCGCTATGATGGTGGAAGAATGCTGGAGGTTTACAGGGATTTGAGCAGCATACCTGTGTTTGCAAAGGCTGGAGGCATACTTGTGTGTGCAGATGCTGATGAGCTTGATGCAAGATCTGTTATCAAAAATCCTGATGTATTATGTGTCAGGGTATTCCCGGAGGCTGCTGGTGAGTTTGAGCTATACGAGGATGACAATGAATCCTGCGGATATGTGGATGGCAGATGTGTGACCACAGCTATGAAATATTCTGCGGATAAAGATATGTTTGTCATTTCTCCGGCAGATGGAGATACATCATTAATACCTGACAACAGAACCTATAAGCTTGTCTTTGAAAGAAGAACCGAGGCAGCAGCCGGTAAGGTAAAGGTATCTGTGGACGGTAAAGAGGTCTGGGCAAAGAATGAATATGATAAAGAAAACAGAAAGCTCATCGTTACTGTAACTGCATCGACAGCAAGCAAAATAAGCGTTGCAATATCGAAAGACACAGTAGCGCTTGATAATCAAATCGAAAAAAGATGCTTTGATTTCCTGAATCAGGCAGAGATAGGCTTTGTGCTAAAGGATGAAATCTACGGTCTTATTACATCGGGAAAGAAAACAACAGTGATTTTATCAGAGCTCAAGGCAAAGGAGCTTGATACAGAGCTGTATGGTGTATTGACAGAGATACTTACAGCCTGAGGCAGTCACCGGTCATACTAGGTGTGGCCGGTGACTTTCTTTGTTGTAAAAATAAAAAATGGATGATACTATTATAGTAAACGGAAGTATTTTTATAAGAAACATCAGGAAAAACTATATAATTCAAGGGAGGATTATGCAATGGGAAATTCATATAAGAACTGTAAAATACAGGACAACACAGCAGAGCTGATCTACGAGAACGGCAGTCTGTTTGTTACCATATTTGAAAACAACATAGTACATGTTGCACAAAAACCCGGCATCGAAAGTGTTGCAATAGAAGAGGGCTTTATTCTGAAGGCTGCCACACCGGACATAACCTGCAAGGATACGTCTGATGCCAAGGGGACCGCAGCAGAAGCCGGTGTAAGCGATGCAGCAGTTAAAGCAGTCATCAGCGCAAGGGATATTACTGTATATGTGAAGGATAACGAGAAGCTTGATATTTATTACAAAGGGAAGCTTGTGCTTTCAGATTATGAAAAAGCACGCAAAAAGAGTGAGAAGAATCCGTACGAGGATCTTGCCATCGCAGAGCTTGAGGGACATACTGTCGGAAAAGATGAAGAAAAAACTGACGCTGTTACCATCATCAAAAAGCTTGGAAAGGATGATGCTATTTACGGTCTGGGAGATAAGCCGGGATGCCTCAACAAGCGTGGATATTCATATGTAAACTGGAACACAGATGATCCTGCGCCACATGTGGACAGCTTCAAATCGCTGTACAAATCCATACCGTTTTTTATCGTGTTGGGCGATGAATATTGTTATGGAATTTTTGCGGATAATACCTACAAGACAACCTTTGATTTCGGTTATGAAAACACAGATTACTATTTCGTCGAGCATGAGAAGGGCGAGCTGGACTACTATTTTATGCCGGGAAATGATATGGCAGAGGTGGTAGGACTTTATACATCACTGACAGGCACCACACCGCTTTATCAGAGATGGATATACGGCAGCCATCAGAGCCGCTGGGGCTATTACACGCAGGATGAGGTGCTTGATATAGCTGACAAATTCCGCGAGCTTGATATCCCATGCGATGTGATACATATGGATATCGATTACATGAATGGCTACAGGGTATTCACCTTTGATGACAAGAAATTCCCGGATGTAAAGGGTCTTTCAGAGAAGCTTGCTGACAGGGGTGTAAAGCTCATATCCATCATTGACCCGGGTGTGAAAAAGGATGAGGACTATTTCATGTACAAAGAGGGCATGGAGATGGATGCATTTGCACATGATACAGATGGCAGTGTATATGAAAATGCTGTCTGGCCGGGAACATCGGTATTTCCGGACTTCACAAAGCAAAGCGTCAGAAGCTGGTGGGGAGACAAGACAAAGATACTTCTCGAGCACGGTATCAGTGGCATATGGAATGATATGAATGAGCCTGCAAGCTTCAACGGACCACTGCCGGATGATGTGCAGTTTGAGTATGGAGCACATGAAAAGGTTCACAATATTTACGGACATTTTATGGCAAAAGCCACATATGAGGGACTTGCGAAAAATGATGGTGGAAAACGTCCGTTTGTACTTACCAGGGCTGCGTATGCCGGAAGCCAGAAATACTGCGGTGGCTGGACCGGAGACAATCACAGCATCTGGGCGCATATAGCACTTTCACTCGAGCAGGTGTGCAATCTGTCAGTCAGCGGACTTGCCATGTGCGGCAGCGATATAGGCGGTTTCGGAAGTGATACTACACCGGAGCTTCTTGTCAGATTTTATGAGGCAGCAGTATTTGTGCCGTTTTTCAGAAATCATTCAGCGATGGGAACACGCAGACAGGAGCCTTGGCAGTTTGATGAGACTACGATAGATGCAGTCAGAAAGACAGTAAAGCTCAGATACAGATTTATCCCATATATATATGATCTGGCACATGAGTGTGAAAAGACAGGAGCACCTATCGTGCGCCCGCTCGTATACGAATATCCTGCAGATAAGCATGTGAGAAATATTTCCGATGAATATATGCTCGGAAGCTTTGTACTGGTTGCACCTGTGATCGCACCGGGCAAGGAGGCAAGAGAGGTTTATCTGCCTGACGGCGACTGGTATGATTACTACACAGGCGAAAAATACAGTGGCGGCAGATATATTTTAGCAGATGCACCACTGGATAAAGTACCTGTTTTCATAAAAGCAGGAGCCATTATCCCTGTAGCAGACGGAGAAATCCGCTCTACAGAGGACATTACAGAGGATAAGATCAGTATACTGACATATCCGGGCAAGGGCAGCTTCGTGCATTATCAGGATGACAATGAGACGTTTGCATACAGAGACGGTGCGTACAATGCTGTTGAGTATACCCTGGATGGGGATAAGCTCGAGAAGAA